>JACCDV011075554.1_pt1 | contig 23105 bp, 29 predicted proteins | sample 7446131 | NCBI WGS metagenome assembly JACCDV01 (sample SAMN15323448, study PRJNA562643) | freshwater metagenome | isolation source: river surface water | place: USA:Blue River Watershed | collected 2017-08-17
GATTCGGTTTTCATGGTAGCTCTGCTTTTGAAAGCAGTTACAAGAGCCCAACCTAGGGCTGATAAAAATAAAATTAGACTAATCATTTTCTTTTTCTTTTTCGTCTGTTAATAAAAATTTAATAGCTACTAAAACTAACATTCTGATGAAGCCTATAGAAAAGACAAGACATAGAATGCTCATGATGATCTGAAGCCCAAGACCAACTGCACGATTTACAATAAATTCGAAAAACTGCCCAAGACCATAAAGGTAAATAGCGAATCCACTGATTATTCCCAGGAAGGGAAACCAATTTGCAAGAAATTTTTTCATAACTCTCTGCTTAAAATTCACCATCACAAAGATCGTCGGTTGCTTGTGATACGTCCTCAGCTGCGGATTTCAAAAGATTTTTTGTTGCATCTGCTTTTTCACCGGTCGCGACGTTAACTGCATCCTTGACTATTGCCACAGGGGTAAGTGCTGTTTTGATAGTTGCACCAACTATATTTGAAAGAAATCCCATATTCAACAAGTTTTGAATTTAATAGTTCAAAACTAAGGTTTTCTTTCGATAAAAAATAATGAAATTGGGAATTTATTCGCTATCCCGGAAATCCCTGATCATAATGTAAAGAGCAACAGGTATTGCTAAACAGTAGATGAAAGCAATCAAAGGCCAACAGAGAGCGAGAACAACTCTCTGAAACTTATCTTCCGTTTCTAATGGCCAGATATACTCATTAATGATGAATGTAGCAAGGGCTCCAAAAGTGTATATGAAAGCTGGTAAAAGCATAAGAATATTCATTTTAATTCAGATTTGTTGGCGTTGTTAATATTCCCATAGCAACTCCATCGTCAAAGTTCCATAGAAAAATGTTTAGGTTTTCAGTCAGGCACTCGCAGTACCCAATCACATGAGAGTCGAATTTCCTGCTGAATTTTATTCCCGTTTCTTTAACTATTACCCGATAGTCTCTCTTGTTTTTTGCTACATTGCAATATAATGAAGAATTTGAAAAGAGGTCCATTACTTCTCTGGCTGATGAATCGGACATTTGGAATTCTTCCATGTAGAAAAATGTCTCCTTGTCAAAATAAGTGTTTGTGATGTTCAGAAAAATAATATTCAATGCTTTGCTCGAAAAAGAATCAAGATCAGATCTTGAATCATAGAAAGCTTGAGCTTTCAGAAACATTGGACTGAGTAGGAGAAAGAGGATGAATTTTTTCATAGGAAATATAACCTATTATATATGTTTTCTCCTATTTTTCTCCGATCTCTTTCATTTTGAAATTTTAGGAAGCTGATCCCAATTGGTTGTATATTCAGGGGACAAGAAATCTCTTCTTGTTTTCCAATTTTTCTCCTCCGTTTCGGGTTTTTTCTGTTCTTGAAAATCTGTGTGGAACATCCTCAATATTTCACAATTGTAGTCAACCAGATCAAACAAAAATACACCAGCCCTATGGTATCTTTTAAAAGGAAAGTTCATGTGAATAGCTATCTCTTTCCAGATTGATTTTATGTCAAGGGATGGAGTTTCTAGAGTAACCGTCTTTCCTTCTGCGTAGTAATTTTCCTTAAATCTGTTTGTTGTGACAAAAAAAGAAATTGATTTGGGTTTCATACCAACTTCTTCTGCTTTTTTTAGCGCATCCTCTAGAAAATACCAAAGAGCTTCTCTAACTCCGTCCCTGTCCCAGGTCTCTCTTCCAAAAGTTCTGCTAGAAGAAATGTGTCTGGGTTTTTTGAAGGTGGTTGAAACTGGGATCACTGAAGTTCCATGTAATTCGTGCCATGTTCTTAGACCTGTGATAGTGAGTGATGCTCTAATTATTGATGGGGACATTCTTTTCATTTGAGAAACTTTCTGTACTCCAAGTAAAGCTAATTTATCCTGGCCCTTACTCCCAATTCCCCAGACTTCTCCAATTTCCACATCGTCTGCAATTGAAGGGTTTGTAAAGAAAGAGCACACACCTTCTAAAGATTCGTCTTTCTTGGCTTTCATATTGCAAAGTTTAGCCAAAGTTTTACTTGGCGCTACCCCAATAGAAACAGGAATTCCGACCAGTCTTTGTATTTCAGATTTAAGCATTTTCATGAAATCTATCAGATCCTCCTCTTGTAAGTGGGAAAGATCTAGGAAAGACTCATCGATTGAATACACTTCTACTAATGGACAATGTTGTTTTAGAACCCGAACTATCCGGTCTGAAATGTCGCCATACAAAGCGTAGTTGGAAGAAAATTTGTGTATTTTCTTTTGCTTCTCTTCATCCAGCTCAAAAAGTTGTTGACCCTTTTTAACTCCTAGTGTTTTGGCCTCCTGAGATCTTGCGATTGCACCTCCGTCGTTATTAGTAAGAACAACTGTTGGCTCATGAAGCAAAGCTGGGTTGAATAGTCTTTCGCAAGACACGTAGAAATTATTGCAATCAACGATTGCTATTTTCTTATTTCTGTAAGCTTCCAGGTGATGACTCCCCATAATTCAAAATTTTCATTATCTCCTTTAAACTGAAAGCACCTTAGCTTCCCGTCATTAATTCCAATAATAAGATCCCCTACTTTGGGTTGCAATGATCTATCAACGACTAGTTTTTCTCCTGATTTAATTCCAAATGCTTCATCTCCCTCCCACTCGAAGAAAAAAGTTGAGCTTGGATTTTTCACTAGAAGATCTGCCGGATTCAGTCGATGACTAACATAAGATCTGGATGGATTGCCAAATCCAGTTGTCCGGTTTTCTATTTTAAAAGGTTCCACTATCTGAAAAATAATGTAAATCTAAGAAATTGGAACGAATATAAAAAACGTAAATCTGGCTGAGATCTAATTTTTTGGATATATAATCTAGTGCCAAATGCTGTAAAATATTCCACAACAACCGAACTGAGATCTCTAAGGAGTGGCAATTTTTACCTGGGGATAGGTGATGTAGCCAAAGGTCCAACCTCGCAGACTGGTTTCTGGAATGGATTGAATATTCCTAATGGCGGATACGTTCTTTATATTAACAAAGCTACCGGAGGTCCTTCTATGTACGGTGTGAGCAGCGACAGTGATTTGATAACTCTGGTTAATAAGATTTCCGGATCGGGTTTTAGTACCGTTGCTCAATGTTTTGATTGGGCAGCAGGTCAAGCTACTGTAACTATTTTAAATGAGCAATTTCCAACATACACCACTGACTCTCTTGGACTTGCTTTAGATGCAGGATCTGTTACTAGTTACACAAGAACTGGTTCCACCTGGTATGATTTAAGTACAAATTCTTTGAACGTTAGCGGTTGTCAATTTTCACAGGTAAATGGGGATTTTGCTTTGATGAGTGAGACAAACGATGCCCAAACTGCATCTTCCAACCTCTTAAATACTGATTATCACTCTATTCAATTGGTGCTCCAATTCAAAGGTACACCTTCATATCCAAATGGATGGACTGGGGGTTGGGAGCAATTCATAGGTTACTATAGTTCTGGTAGTGATAGAAGTCCAGGAATTTGGAGATTCCCAGATTCAAGAACTATTCACTGGACTTACAACCCAGGGAATACTTCAGTCAACTTTGGTATGGACACCAACCAAACACAATTTACACTGAACCGAAATTTTCACATTTGCATGGTTAAGGATGGTGGAACCGGGATAGCCTATGTAAACGGAATTCCAGTTTTATCCACTGGCGTTGTTAATCCAAAGGTTGAAGGTGATTCTGTTTTTAGGTTCTTCGATTACTATACACCTGGACTCATGGACATTAAAAGCTGCTTTGTTTACAGAAAAGCTTTGAGCCAAGCAGAGGTTCAGCAAAACTATTTCTTGGGTCCGATTATCACCTCTGACCTAAATATGTCATTGGATGCTGGAACACCTTGTTGTAATAACACGTCTACAACCATAACAGACTTAACAACGAACCAATATGTCTGGAATTATGAAGATACGGTTTCCAGGTCTGGTGATTTCGGGGGAACACTTAGGTTGAATAGCGGGAGAATATATCGTGATTCGATAGCATGGTATGGTAATTATTCAATTTCTTTTTGGGTAAAAATGATCTCTATTCAATCTGGAAACTTTTATACTGAAAGCTTTAGAGGTTCTGGAGGTTGTGCCAGAGTATATTCAACAATGAACTCTGATGGTACCTTTTCTTACAACGTGTGGGATAACTCTTCGATTGCAACTTTTGGTACTGGTTCAAGGAGTGTAACCACAACCACAAACGTTCAAGATGGAAACTGGCACCAAATTACTTGCATTTGGTCAAACGGAGGTTCCAATAGAGCAAGAGGTCTTTATGTGTTTGTCAATGGTGTACAAGAGGGATACCAAGATATGATAGGAAATGATGGAGCATACGCTTCAATGCACCTTGGAGGTGCTTTTGGATGTGTTGGAACATATTCATTTAATTGCTATCTGGGACCTGTACAACAATATTCGTATGTAGCTCTGAATGACGGTCAGGTAAGACAAAATTATAACGCACATTTTACAAGATTCAAATGATGGAAATAGTAGAACAAAATGGAAACTTCCAGGTTTTAGAAGACGGAATTCTTGTTTATTCAGCCATATCATTGGATGAAGCGCAGGGGTACGTTGACTGGAGGAACCGAGCGGATGCAGGTAACACCCCGGAAGATTGTGGATGTAACCAAAACTAAAAAAGCAGGATGCCTAACTCAATAAAATATTCAACTTCGGCTCAAACTCTTGCACTTAAGAAGGGTAATTTTTGGGTGGGTACAGGTGACGTTGGAAAGGGTCCGACAGATACTAGCGGGTACTGGAACGGCATAAGTCCTCCAGGCGGGGGATACACAGTTTATTTGAACAAAGCAAGCAACGGCCCTTCTATTTATGTTTGTTCTAACGATGCTGATTTGATTGCAATAACAAACAAGATCGCAGGGACTTCCTATACTACAGCAAATGAATGTCTAAATTATTACGCTGGACAAACTGATAAGATGGTTTTAAATAGGGATTATGATGCTTTAGTAACAAACGGTCTACTTTTAAACATTGATTCCAGTTTTTCCCCTTCATATCCTAGAAATGGCACAACAATTTATGATTTAAGCTCTGGTGGTAATAATGGATCTCTTGTAAATGGTCCATCCTATGATAACACTTACGGCGGAAGTCTTTCCTTTGATGGATCGAACGATTACATAGATGTTGTTGGAAATTTTGGAACCTATAGTAACTACACTATATGTTATCTTGCAAAAAGGGATGCTGAAAACAGAATGCCTGTTGCTGGTCGACTGAACACAGGATTCTATTGGTATGGTGATAACAGTTGGGCATATACTCATGGAGGGGTCTGGGGTGAATACTATTATTCTAAAAATGTTAGCATTCCTTTAGGATCATGGGGTCATTTATGTGTTGTTTACAACGGATCCAACGTTTCTATCTATAGGCAGGGTGTTTATCAAGGTCAACAGTCAACAACAGGAACAGCTGATTGGAGCCAAGGATTTAAAATAGGTTATTGGAGTGCTGCCGGACCGTACGCTTGGCAAGGTAATATTGCATCGGTTCAATTTTATAACAGGGCTTTGTCTGGTAGTGAAATTTTGCAAAATTTCAAAAATTCAGGTCCACAAACATTTTCTTCTTGCAAAACTTGTAAGCAAATTCTTGACAATTTTCCACAATTAGCTGGATATGAGGGCTATTACTGGGTTTATCCAGGTGGACCTACAAGTACACCCTATCGGGTTTATTGTGATATGACAATTGACGGTGGTGGATGGATGCTAATCGCAAGGAGCCATCCGAGTGTAATAAATTACAATGGAGAAAATTGGGGATGGAAAGGGGGAGCTATAGGTGGTATTAGTGATCACTCTCAAGCTTACCAATTGGGCTGGGGAGAAATATGGGATCCTGCGGGTGCAACATTTACGTCTTTTATATTCGGTAATCAAAGAACAAACGTTGATAATTCTTGGGGTCCTTTTGTTTACAAGGTTTCTGGAATAAACTATTCAACTTTTTTCGGATCTGATACTCAGCAAGGATATTCAAATTCCACTGTGAAAAGTGACACCTCTGTTTATGGAACAACCGCATTTCCTGGTATGCAAGGTGCAATTGGATTCACCACAACAGGAACTAACAACAACTTTTATTACATGAGAGATTGTTGTGGTTTTGCTGGATATGGTGGTTTTCCAACCCAAATGTCCACCACATACTGTGGAGCGAACTTTTACTATTCTGGACCTTGGTGTGGTGGATCATCAAACACTGGCGGAATTTATGACAATAACACATATGTCGCTAACGGTCTGACCTATGGCGGAACAAATCAATATATGATAATGGTAAGATGAGAACAGTAACTTTTAAAAAACAAAATGGTGACGAGGAAGATTTTGTTACTTCTTTGATTACGTTCGAGTTAAACCAGGAAGATCCTTTTGGCATTTCATATAGATCGCAATGTTCCTCAACTTTATCTGCCAGCGATCAGGAGCAATTTTGGGATTATGTTGATTCCCTTCTGCTAGAAAATCCAACCCCGGATTTCCATTCAGTTTGGAAAATAGTTGATAATGGTATAACCTTCGGATATCAAAATTAAAAAATGTAAAATGCCAAATCCGATAAAATATTCTACGTCAGCACAAACTTTAGCCCTGAAGACTGGTAATTATTACATAGGCACTGGAGATGTTTCTAAAGCTCCAACCGCAACCACTGATTATTGGAATGGAATAACTCCACCGGGAGGAGGCTACACAGTTTATCTTAACAAGGCATCCCAGGGTCCTTCAATTTATACCTGCGTAAATGACACGGAATTGATTAGTTTAACAAATAGGATAGCAAATGCTTCATATACAACAGCAGCACAATGTCTTTCTTGGTATTTGACACAGAGTGATAAAATGTGTTTGAATCGTGATTACGAAACTATTTCTACTAATGGGTTGGTTTTGGATTTAGATTCTGGATTTTCCTGCTCTTATCCAAGAACGGGTAGCACTTGGCTGGATTTAAGTTTGAGTGGAAGCAACAGCTCTTTTGGTGGGATTGCTTACAGTACTTCCAATGGAGGATCTTTTACTTTTGATGGGACCGACGACTATGTAGATTTTTATGCTCCGAATCTTGGAGGAACTGCTACTGTTGAAATGTGGTGCAAAATAGGACCGGGTTATTCTGGTAAGATGTTCATGGGGTGGCTTTATTATGATATTTATTGTGCAAACGGGGCAATTGGATATAATACGGGCAATGGTGACGTTTACGGAATTTCACAATCACAGGTTAACTCGTTAGGAATTGTTAATACATGGGCTCACTATGTGTTTGAATTTAGGAGTGATGTTCCGTACACAAATAACAAAATTTACATAAATGGTGTAGAACAAAGTCTTAGCCAACAATTGAGTTCTGAAGCATCTGGGAATAGGAATTTCAATAGCGGGAATGGCAGAATCGCTGTTTGGAGAGGTGATTTAAATTATTGCATGCCCATGACATGTGCGGTTTTTAGAGTTTATAATAGAGCTTTATCAGCTGCTGAGGTAAACGCAAATTACCAATCACAAAAGGGAAGATATCAAAATTTCTATACAAATGGTAATTTTCAATTTTTGAATAGCGGCGGATCACTTCAAAATTTCACTGGTGGTATTGTAAACACCACAACGGTTTATCCTGGGAACAACTATTCTTTACAAATGCCACAAACGCAGTACGCTACTTTTTTCAGTGATAACTATGTGGAAGTTGATACGACTAAAACTTATAGAATGGTTGCTATAAACCGTACTTTAACAAAGGGAGGACCTGGAAATGATATACTCTCAGGTGGACATCTTGGATTTGCAACCTTTGATTCGAGCTTCAGATTCATAGATCTCAGAAACTGCGGAGGCATCGCAAATTCATATCTAACAAGGCCTCTAAATCCTGGTGATGCTTACGCCTACGTTTCTACACAGAACAATCAATGGCAGGGTGCGGGATCTTTATATTATTTCAGACATTTCTGTCTTTATCCGCCATCCCACCCTGAATATAACCAGCCATGGAGATATACGAGAATAGGTTATGGTGATTTTGATATTTACTATAATGAAATAACAGATATCGGAGGCGGTGAACTGAGATTTCGTTTCGCGGATGCATCAGGAAACTGGACAACTTTCCCGAATATTGGTTACCCAACACCAACTGGAACTCCAGTTATGAATGGGGTTGCAGGTGGGACTTTCAGTTATGTATTTTATCCGGCGGAGGGTGCTTTTGGTAGCTGGACGACACACACCAGTGGAAACTTCTCGGGGGAGGACAGGAATAGTAGTACTCCTTTTAGATACGCCACTAAATACGTTCTTTTCATGCATTTGATAAATTATGCAGTTCCTGGTGGAATTAGTCCTTTGCCAATCATGCTATTTGGTGATGTAAAATTAGAGCAAGTATTACCATGACAAACTCAATTATATTCAGTGTAGAAGAGATAGACAAAGTTGATTTTAACGAAGTTATACAAACTCCACAAGCATTAACTTATAGTGTCGATAGAACGAAAACCTATGTTTCGTGGGAAGGTGAACAAACTCCAAGTTTTGTTGCAACAATGACAACTGCTGAGGGACCTTTAACTCAAAGCGATCTTCTGCAAAATTTAGAAAGACCTGAGTGGTTAATAATTACCGACTGAAATTAGATTTTATCTTTCTCCAGGAAAGATAACGTCCATCTCTTTTTTAGCAGCTTCTTTACGAAGTTCTTCCTTGCCTTCCTTAACCTGTTCAGCTTGCTCGTGCATGTCCTTCTCGAATGAGTTGACGTATTGTCCGGATTTTTCAAATGTGTAAGATGTTGCTTCGACAGCTTTTTTAGGCTGTGTGATCTTAAATAAGAAAGCAACTGCAACGATTGCTAAAAAAATGTAAAGCGGTTTCAAATTCCAATTTTTCATAGTTTCCTGTTTTTGATAAGACAAATATCTAATTTATTAGCGAACGAAAAAAACGAAAAATTAGAAAATTGATAAATAAAGCGATAATTACTTAAATTATGCACGAATATTACAACAAGATAAATCTTTTGGACCGAACATTCTATCCGGAAGATCTAAATCAAACCAGAAATATCGCTTGTGTTGTTGCGGTGTCCGATCCCTATATAGAAATTGCTCTGCAGAATTTATTCAGATTGGAATCTTGGGATGTGTGCATATTAACGGATAAGCCGGAAAGATTTGGTGACTATTTCTATATTGAAAAATACGAAAGTGCAATTTTCAGTCTTTGTGATAAGATTTCATTTTCACTTCGAATGGCTTCAAAATTCAGACACGGAGTTACTCTTATAGATGCTGATGAACTTATGTACGTCAAACAGCATTTCATAGACTCACACCAAAAATACACCAATTTCATCTGCAAAGGAACCTCTGTAGTTTGTAATACGATTTTGAACGGGACAAATCTTGGTAAAAATTTACGACCACATATAGAACTCTTAAATCTTGGAGAAAACGAGCACATCCATGCGCTGGATGAAAAGGTAATATACATTCCTTACAATGAAAAATTAGTAGATGTAAGGTACTATATGGATTTGGTGAGACCAAGTATTGATCATGCCACTATTTGGGACGTGACGAAGGGAATGCATTTAGGCAGGGGTGAAGGTGCTGGCCTAGCGATAGCAATTAAAAGAGCAGGTCTTGAGGTTAACTTCTATGAGGACGATCCACTGATTCCACAAGAAATGGATATACTTGACAATTAAATGAAACTTTACATCTTTTAATTATAAAAAAATAGAAATGAAGGTAGTTGTTACAGGAGCTTTGGGTTTTGTTGGATCGAATCTAGTTGATCTACTAATATCTGAGGGTCATGATGTGTTTGGGATCGATAATTTAAGTTCTTCCTCATCCTCTCTTTACTATAAAAATCCGAAAGTAAAATATTTTTTAGGGTCTTTTCTAGATCCTCTAGCCTGGAAAGGTGATTTTGAAGTTGTTTATCATCTTGGTGCTAATGCTAGAATACAACCAAGTTTTGATAACCCATTCGAGACTTATAAAAATAACGCACTCGGATTGGCTTATGTTGCGGAAGAAGCAAGAAAAAGAAATGCTAAATTGATTTTTTCATCAACTTCATCTTCCCTCCACGGAGATTATGTTTCCCCTTACACACAAAGCAAAAGAGCTGGTGAGGAATATCTGAAGATGCTTGCTAATTGCTATGACGTTGACTGTGCTTCTGCTAGATTTTTTAATGTCTATGGAAACCGTGAGCCTATTTCTGGTGACTACGCTACAGTTGTTGCTAAATTCGGGAGACAATGGTTCAACGGTGACCCAATGACCGTTGTAGGAGACGGTACTCAGTCGCGAGATTTCACCCACGTTTCTGATATATGTAGGGGTCTTCTTGCAATCACTGAAGAAAAAAGATCCGGTGAAATTATTAATCTCGGAAGAGGAAACCCATATTCTATAATGGATTTGGTCCGGATGTATGCTGGTGAGGGAGCTCTAGAAGGGAAAGATTATGTTTTTGTACCTCTAAGAAAAAACGAAGGTCAAGCAACTAAGTGGACAGAATCTGTAAAACTAAACTGGGAAGCCAAAATTGACCTCCCAGATTATATTAATTCTTTGAAGAAGCTCAGACTTAACCCGGATTCTTCTCCTGCCATTTCTTAGAGATCGAATCAGAAGTGATCGGTCCTCCTTTAGCCCACGTCCTACAAGTTCTTGCAGAGTGACATTTGAAGTGGTGCATCCAGCAATATCCTAATTTTCCATCATCGTCAGAAATTGGGCCTGGCATGCAATCTAACATTCTTGGTGAGATGTCGAAAGCAACACAATTTCCACAAAGAGATTTTTTTGCAGCCTTCAAAGTGGTATCCCAATGTGCAGCTAAATCTTTCCAGTAATTCCCTGGTTCGTCTACATTTAAAGGACCATATTTGATGTGATCCTCCTTAATAGCTTTATCCCTATTCTTTGTGTTCTTTTTAAGGTCTTGAGTTGGGACCGGGCAAGCTAATTTTGCTTCATAAATTTTTTCTAGGAAAGCTTCGAAAAGTTGGACGTTCTTTGCCATTTTTGGGTTTTATTTTTTTATATATCTGGCTTTTTTTCTTTTGATTTTTTCCAGTGACAAAAAAATGTGAAGACTTTTTATTGTCCTCCTGAAAACTTGTTTTTTTGATAGATAAGAACAAAAAACAATTAGTTATGGGAAAATTAATCAATTGGATTAGCACACTTTTTAAGGACGAAAAGGGCAATCCATCCTCCAAAAGATTTGTTGGGATTGTGGCAGGTCTAAGCCTTTGCATCACCTTATTTGCAAATCAATTTACAGAGGAGCATATTGCTCCATCTCCGGTTCTTATCAATGCAGTTGCAGCTCTAGCTTTTGGAGCTCTTGGACTTGCTTCAGCAGATAAAATCTGGGGCAAAAAAGGAGGAGACGGAACACAGGAATAATTCATGAAGTTAAAAGCTCACATCTTTAGAATACTAATTACATTTTTGTGTGCTTTCCCTGTGCTGTCTTTTGCCCAACCTAAAATCCATCCAGCAGGCGATGGCTGGCATCTCAAGGTAGATTCCGCATTGACTTTGATAAAAAACTACGACCCAGAAAAATACGCTCTGATTTTAGAAGTGTGTGACGAGATTGGCTTCTGGTCTGGTAATTTTTCTTCGAATGGAATCAACAAAGGGGTTAATTCGATTTATGTTGCAAACAAAGACATCCACTTAAATTCAATAAACAATTTAGCCTGCGTTTTAGTTCATGAAAGTTTACATCTTTATATTCTCCAGAAGTCTATAAAATTAGGCAAAAGAGTAGAGGAAAAGACATGTTACATCTACGAATTAGAATTTTTAAATAAAATACCCAACCCGGAGCCTTGGCTCATAGAAAACACAAAAACAAAAATTAAACTTTACTCATGAAAAAACTACTCTTTTTTCTAACCTTGTTGTTTGGTGCACTGCCTTTGATTGCACAAACGACTCCTCCAGCACCCTCAACTGGGCACTGGATTATCGTTGATACAACCTATGAGGTTGGAGCAACTACAACTGGAACCACTCAGGCAGATTTATATTTTGTAAACAACACAGCTCAGAAAATTACTGGTATGCAATTCAGGGTTTTCTATGATAATGTTGCTTTTGCTGGTGCTGCTCCTACCGTTGCTTTGCTTTACAACTCAAGTAACCAGTACATGCAATATGTAACCGACCAAACAAATGGTCATATTACGATTACGATGGTTTATACTGGTTCGAGCACAACGTTCGACTATTCCGATAGTGCTGCAGTGAAACTAACCTTCACCCACGCAGCTCCTTCGGTCTGGAACAACTTATCCTCGATCGATAGCTTGAAAGTAACAGGAGCTCAGGTTTTCAACAACTTAGCTGCAACTAACTTCGGTAATGACACTACACTTTCAATGTACAGCTACGGTGGTGAATTCATACAGAAATCTTTAAGCTTTGCTGGAGCTTTCTTAACCACAGAAGGAGACGGAGCAGAGGATGTTTGGTTAGCTCTTGAGAAAAAACCGAAAACTGGCTCTACATGGAGTGTGGTAAATACCTACTCAACGGATTCTTTAGGACACTTTGCTTTCACTGAAATCCTGGATACAACTTATTGGGATACAAGGATAGCAATTCAGGGTGATACTTTAGGATACGGAAATATCATCTCGACTGCTGATGCTCAAAAAATCAACCAGTCGGTTCTTGGACAATACACACCAGTTGGTTTTGATTTCTACACAATGGACATAAACGGTAGCAACTCTATATCGATCTCAGATGCTTATTCCGTATTTTCTAGGATTGCAGGTGGTATGACATCTTGGCCTAACTCAGTTCCTGAACTTCTTTTCTTTACAGAAACTGAATACAATGCGATCGTCAACGCAACCACCAGCCAGGCATCAACCTATCCTGGAAATACAAACTTTACTTACTACATCAACGGAGGTCCAGACTCAGTTACTTATTACGTTGCAGTTAAAGGTGATGCTAACGCAACAGGATTTAATATGGCACGTTTAACTCCCATTGAGATCATCAATCCTGACAATGCCTCCCAATACATCATCGATCAGACTGTTGATTATAAGAATGTAAAAGATGAAATAGAAGTTAGAATGCCAGATCTTGAAGTAAATGCTGGCAATTTGGTAGAAATCCCGGTTTCGGTTTTAACTGACGGTGAAAAGATTGGAGCACTACAATTGAATATCAGATATGATGAGGATCTTCTCCAATTTCATAATGTGATTAACTCAGAAAAAGTTATGAACTGGTTAAGCTTCTTTGATCCATCAGAAGGAAAGGTATCTTGGGGAGGAGCAGATTTCACAAATCAGAATCTCTTGAATAATGGAGAAACAGCTTTTACCCTTCAATTTTCAGCTCTTCAACCTCAACAGGATTGGGATTCTTCTCCACTTTGGGTAGCAGAAAAATATGTAGGAAACGAAACCTCCAGTGATATGGATATCTCACCGACAATGGGAAGAGTTGCTATCTACAAAGTTCAACAACTTCCTGTTGATCTTAATGGATTTGAAATTGTTGCTTTTCCAAACCCAACAAACCATTTCACTACACTGCAATTTAATATTTTGCAAGAAGGACCGGTTGAAGTTTCAGTTTTCGACGTAACTGGAAGAAAGCTAATTCAACTAATCAAAGAAGAAAATATGCCCGCAGGTCAGTTCATTTATGATGTAGATCTTTCTGTTCTTTCCTCAGGGTATTATTATTCCTCTGTCCTTACTCAGGATGGAGTGGCAACTGCCAAAGTGGTAGTAATTAAATAAATTTTAGTAATATGAAAACTAAGAAAAAACCAAACTTTTTCACTAGAATGTTTCTAGATGACAATGACATCAACGAAAAATCAATCGTTGGATTCGGAGCATTCATTATGATGGTAATCTGTTTAGCTGTAGATATCTGGACAGGTTTTCATGGACAACAAATGCCAATAAATGAATTCATCTTCGATGGCTTTATGGTTATCACTTTGGGCTCATTTGGAATTGCTTCTGTAGATAAATACATTACTACCAAGGCAGGCAAAAAGGAAGAAGAAGAGTCTGCTGAGGGAGATTACTAAAAATAACAAACAAAAGTCATGAGTGAAGAATCACAAGAGTCAACAATGTCAACGATGAGGAAAACCATTATCGGTGTCATAACAACTGCAGTTACCGCTGCTGGTGTCTACGTAACTACCCACATCGAGAAAATCTTTGGTGGTGGAGAAGAAGAGAAGGAAAAAACTGAGCAGGTTGATAGCAAACCTGAATCACAAAACTCCGGATCTGCAGCTCCTATAGTAGTTAATATCGAAAACACTAACCAGCAAAAGCAATCATCTTCTTCAGGAAGCAGTTCTAAAGCAGTTGAGAAACCAGCTGAAAAGCCAGAAACAGCTCCTAAAAAATCAGAAGAGTCAGATGAGGATCCTTGGTAATTTAGCAATCATTCTCCTGCTTTCATCTTGTGGCTCAATGAGCGTGGTAACAGAGGGAGATGAAATAGAAAGCAAAAGCATTTCCACTGTTTCAAATTACTCTGGACCCAAAACTACCGTTCAGGTTGTGAACGTAGATCTAACTAAGGTTTTTGCAATGTACCCAAGCCTACAGGAAAAAAATGTAGGTTTGGGCTTTGCTGAATCTGTCCTTGATTATTTGGACGAAACTCAAAGATTTCAATTTACCGAGGAAAAATCGGAGATCAAAGAAAGAATGGTTACCCAATTCAAGGCTTCTAAAAAAGGAGTGTTTGAAGAACCAATTGATGGAAAGGGTAAAATCAAAGCCGCAAGGTACTTCGCTTATGTTACTGTAGCAGATTTTGCTGTCGATGAAGACGAGTCTTTCGAAAAAGGAAAAGCAAGAGTTGTAGTAACAACATTCATTAGGCTTCAAGTAAGATTTGTTGATGCAGAAACCGGTCAGATCTTTATTGGATCTGGAGAAGGTGAAGCAACTAAAGTAGGAGAATCTTTCCTTAGATCACTTGATGATATGCAATTTTCACAAAGCACCGTCGGTAAAGCAACCCGTAAAGCACTTGAGACTGCAAGTGCAAACGTGATTGAAAAACTGATTAGAGACGGTGTATTTACGAATTAAATTATTACTGGTTTTTCTTATAGCAAGTCTGTCCGTTTACGGGCAGACTTTCTTGTATTCCTATACAGATCCTTGTACGGGCCAATTGAAATATCTAACATATGATATGTCAACACCTGTGGTTGTATCTTATTATGGACAAACTCGAGCATTTACCTCCGCGGAACTACAAACTGGAGCATTTGAATCTTGGTTAAATCAAGTTTATTCCAACTACACAGCTTCCCCGTGTCAAGGGGTTCTAGCACAGCAAGTTGCAACTTCGTCCACCAATTTGACGACGAACATCGTGCAGAACATAATGAATCTTACCACGATTGCTAGTGTAGCTTCGATTAATTTAGATATAGGGGGGAACGTTAATACTGGTTCTAACGAACTTGGTAGTCAAAATAACGAAGAGAAAAAAAATGGAAATAAGGGATCGACAAACAACTCCCAGCCGAATAGTGGCAATACTTCTAATAACTCAAGTGCTGGGAATAATACTAACAATAACCCTGGTTCAAATCCTGGGGGAACCTCAGGTAGCACTACTAATGGAGGATCAAATCAAGGCTCGGGAACTAATTCTGGGAATTCTCCTGGTTCAAATCCTGGCGGTAGCTCTGGTGAGTCTTCCGGCAATAATGGTGCTTCTGGAAACGGCGGTGGATCTGGTAATGGGTCCGGCGAGGGAGGAAACGGAGGAGGTTCCGGTACAGGAACTGACCCCGGAGCAGAGAAGGGCGGAACTGGGTCTGGAAATAACCAAGGAGGGAACTTACAGGGCTCTGGAGAGGAAGGCGGCACCCCATCGCAGGGTGAAATCCAGAAAGTAAAGGATGACCAGAATAAAGCTACCTCACAGCAAACTACCAAGACTACAAGCAAAGCAAAAACTACAACACAAAAGCCCGCCATTTTGGTTACTGGAGACATCGTTGGTCTTCAACAAACCTCTGACTCTTCCAACGATGCACGTGCAACAGTTTCATATACAAGAGTTAAAGGCGACGGTTCAGCTTCTTTAGGTGTTTCTGCTGACTATATGGTTAATTCTAAAATTAGCAATGTTACAGTCATGAGATCCTGGATAAAAGCAAACGACAAAGGAACAAAGCATATTAATTTAATTTCCGGAGGTTTTTCAGTTCAGCCTGGTGCATGGTCTTCAACTGGTATGTTTATCAGAGTAAACAGTACCAAAAGATTTACTGCAATATACGGAGCAGCGGGAAGCTATGGATATCTTTTCAAAGAACCGATGATATCAACTTTAGCTATTGGAGGTTTTATGTATAAGGGCCTGATGCTAAAAAAAGTTGAAGCAACAATAATTGCTGCTGGAGTTTATTCTCCATATACAAAATATTACACAGAAACATGGTGGGTTAATAAGCCCATTGTGATTCCTTTTTTTAATTTCAACTACAAAATCACAAAAACCTTTGGAATGGGAATCACTGGTGGAGGTACATATTTAGCAGGCCAAAATGTTTTAAACTATCAAGTACTACTAGGGGCAAAGCTAATTTTATGAGACTATTAATATTAACAATTTTTCTTTCCCTATTTGCAAAATACTCTTTTGCACAATCCCCATTGTGTGTAAGTAAACCAACAACTTTTTGTTGTGAATATGTTTCATCGGTAACTATTAACGGGAAGCAATTTAATGGAAGTACCGGTTTCAGTTCAGCCTCTGGTGGAAATCCTGCTGGTTATTATGACTATACAGCAGCTATTCATACCATTCCCACTATAACCGCTGGCCAACAAATTTCGATTCAGTACACGGCAGTTACAAATGGAAATTACATGGAGTATTTCAAGCTTTGGATTGATTTTAACGGGAATGGTGTCCTAACTGATGCTGGTGAATTAGTTCACTCTTACAACACAGCTTGGACTGGTACTAAAACAGTCACTTCAACTTTCGTAGTTCCGACTACTGTTTTTAATGGACAAGTCTATATGAGATTCATTATGCAGTACTCCGGATCCCCTGTAATTTGTGGTACTTATCCTTATGGAAATACTTTTGATTTCGTAACCAATATTACCGGTGCAGTACAGCCTCCACAATATTTTACATACTCTGGAATCATATTAGATAATGATAATAACGGCGAATCTGCGATTGGTGTTCAACTACACAAAAAAACCAAGTCTTCCAGCACCTATTCCTTACATGGAACATATCTAACTGATCCTAATGGTGAATTTGAAATAGTTACTAGCTTAGATACTTCCGTGTATGATTTTAAAATTGTTTTCCCTGCTTTATCGATTAATAACCCAACCATTTCTGATGCGACATATTTTAATCAAAAGATATTTACTGGAAACTTAGAATCTGTTGATTATTATAGAGCAGATGTAAATTACAACAATCAGATCACAATAACTGACATATATTCTATATTTCAGAAAACTCATGGTTACCCCTGGAAACCAGGTATACCGTCTTATCTTTATTTTTCGGAATCTGATTGGAACGTTATTCAAGGAGGTAATTCTAATTTAAGGACAACAATTCCCGGATTCCAATCTATAGTTATAAATAATGCCATTTCTTCTGACACTGCAAACGTTAGACTTGTAAAAACTGGATTTAAAAATTAACGCTATTGGTAAAAAATGAGACTCCTTGTTTTATTTATATTATTATTGACAAATACGGTTTTTGCCCAGTTTACATATTCTGGTTATATCTATAATGCGGATGGTTCTGGAGCTGGTGGTGTTCCGATTAAACTGTATAGAAGAACCAATTCTACAATCACTGGGTTCACATCTCAAACTAATTACAACGGACACTCATATTATCGTTCCACCTCTTCTGCAACCTGGACCAACGCTAAGTCTAATTGTGAAGCAATGGGAGGTCATCTGGCAACAATATCAGATGCAAACGAAAATAACTTCCTGTTCAACACTTGGCCCTCTGGATGGATAGGTCTATACCAAGACAAAACCGGTGCATTTTATTCCGAACCAAATGGAGGATGGAGATGGACTGAAAATGAAGTTTCAGATTACGATCATAATTTCGATTCTAAGAACTATACTGTTTCGAATCCTATGTCGGATAATGTTGGTTCCAAGCACGCTACTTTGTATAATGGACCTACGTATACCTCTACTGGTGGAGCATACCTATCCTTCGATGGATCTAATGACTACGCAATAACCGGGGATTTATCAGGATCTTTTCCAAATGCTAAAGAAATTCAAACACTCCAACTTCTTTGCTATCCTCAAGACGCTGGGGTTCTAGTAAGCGAACTTGGTGTGGGAAATGCTTTGAGTGGATGGCACGAATCGGTGATGGAAATTACACCCAGTGGGACATTAAAAGTTGGCCTTTGGAACGGAACTGGGATTTCGAATATCTCTACTTCCATATCTATGAACACGTGGCATCAGATCACAATGACTTATGATGGAAGCACTTTAAAAGGTTACTTGGATGGAGTTTATTTCGGAGCAGTTACTTTCAATAGGGATGTTCCTCACGCTTATTCTGGAAATGGCCTTTTCTATTGTTTCGGTAAATCAGAGACCACCAATATGGGAGACGGTACACATGCTCAATACAGATTTGGATCTTTCCAGGTTTATGATCGTGCTCTAACTGATGATGAAATATCCAGAAATTGGATGCACATCTCTTACCGATATGGAAGGATGAAATATTTGAACTGGAATGGTGGAGAGCCTAACAACTCTGGTTCGGAGGATTACATTCAGTTTGTAGGCGGTGGTAAGTGGAACGATTTACCAAATACCACTCTTCCATACGTGATAGAGTTTGATTACGTAGTTACCACTTCCAGCTGGACCTTATTTAAAACAATATACACAAACAACAATGGGTACTACTCAATATCTGAACCCTATGATCCATCGAAGGAATATTATATTCAGTTGGACATCCCTAGTCTAACCCAACAACTAACCTCTGCGGACGCCGAGGAAGTGTCTGATTTAATACTTAAAGTAAAGCCGACAAATGGTGTGTCATTCTATTCCTTCGACGTGAACTTCGACAGCAAGTTGACCGTTTCGGATCAGTATATTATTTTCGCCAGAAAAAACGGATTGCTAAGTAGCTGGTCAGTTCCTGACTTAAGATGGTTTACAACTTCACAATACAACACAATCAAAAACTCAACTTCGAATGTTAGAAACACTATTCCTGGCGTAACTTCAGTAACAACATCTACCCTTACGAGTGGTGGTTCGTTGAACTATTATTTGATTGCAACAGGCTATGCAGGAAAAGTAAATTATTGATATATAAATCATGATAGCAATTTTATTACCATTAGCCCTAGCAGTGACTAATCCTAAGATAGACACTGTTTATAACTCATCCAAAATCAATCAGATAGATGGGAGAGACGTTAGATTCGGAGTTTCCGAAACAGTAGAGGAATTAATCCTTGACGCAAATGTTAAACACGAAAACGCAGTTTATTCTGTTGAGATCGTGAGTATCGAATCACCACAGGAAATGCTAAATATAGCAGGAACACAATGGCTCAAAAAGAATTATGTGGTTAAGGTGGCTTTAATTCACGACGGAAAATACTATTACGGCGAGGGAAAAAGAAAAACCACTCTTTTTGCAATGTTTCTTGATGTAGAGGGAGGAGAAGTCCCACTAAATAGAAAAGCTTTTTCGAAAGCTCTTCAATCTGCTTTAGAGAAAGCCGTAGAGGAGATGGCAAAATCTTAAGATATATAAGCAAAAGAAACACTTAAGATGAAAAATCGCATTAAACTTTTCGAAGATTTCCAAGAACAGTACACTCTTGAAAACCAAGTTCTTGAAGCAGTCTTTTCTGACTGGAAAAATAATTTAGATTTTGATTTGACTTCAGTTTATGAATACGAGGAAGAAATCGATCTAGCAGAGGAACCCGAATACACCAAGGGAGAAAAGGCTGCCTTGGCTAGAGATTTTCAAATAATGACCAAACCACAAATGGCTGCTTTATATCTCGCAGCTCTAGGTTTGGAAGAAGATGATAGCAAGGGTAAATATTTGATCATGATCCCAGGAATCGAAGATTTCGGTTCTTTTGACGAAGGAAGAGCTTTTGAATTAACTACTCCAGCTTTTGCAGATGCCATTGGTCTTGAGTCTTTTGGAACTGTAACAAGAACAATTAATAAATTTTCTAATCTGATCTCAGGAGAAGGAGAAACTGTCGGGGAAGCACTTTATCCTAAAGTTGTTAAAGCATATGAGGAATTCTCTAAGATGAATCCAACCTCGATTGCTAATTTAGCAGCACAGGCTTTGCAAGACGTATCTTACACTAAGAATAGAGACAAAGCAGCTGAGATGATGGGGAAAGCAGCTTTAAGGGCTCAAGAGAAGAAACAAGAAATGTCAAAGATGGGTGAAAGAGTTTTTACACTTATCAAAGCATTGAAAAACAACCCACTCTTTGCGGATGCTAAGAAAGCACAAAGAGCAGCTATTATGAGAATAGCAAGAGAAACGAGTATGGATCCTTCTAAGATCGATATGGCTTTGCAGAAGTTTTTAATTTCTAACAATCTTGCTTCTTACTACCAAAAGGCTTAATCCTTTTAATAGGTGAACAGATTTATCTGCCGATAGAGAATCTTTGAAGAAATACCTTCGATCTTCGTTGGTAACATATAAAGGATCATGGGAGAAATTGGGATCGCAACCATTTTCTCCCATTTCTATTTTAAATAGTTCCTCACTAACTAGGCATTCCTCTAGAATTTTATCCCTTGCGTCATAGACCCTTTGGTACTCTTTTGATACAAGGACGAATAGCAAGAAAGATGTTAGAATAAAACCAGACGAAAAAGCAACCAACAAAAAGACGATTGCAAAAACAGCTGTTGCTATATTTTTTTCAACATCAAAATTGAATGGTATTACACCAAAAAGGAATCCTGTCTTTCGGTGAGAATCCATTTTCGATTTGTAATATTCTAAATTTTCCATGTCGTAAAGATAAGATGTTCTCGCGTTCTGAAAAAATTTTCAAGATGTTTTTTCACAATGTAGAGTAAGAAGTTCTAGCACTTGTTTTTTCATTTCTAGTAAGGATCCTCGATAGAGGGATGAAGATATTTCTTGAAAAATGTATTCTTCAAATCTTTCTTTATCCTGTATGCTAGAATTTTCCATGTAACTGCTACTCACGCTATGTGAAAATTTGAAGACCTTTTCATTTGCTGTGATTCTGTCAGCATTAAAAGGATTAATGTAGTGCACTAATCCATTTTCAAGTGTGCAGGGCATGTGTGAGTCGGGATTTGTTTTTTTGAATGTTTCCACTTTAAATTCTACCCTCATCCGAAATTCTGCTTGTTTATTTTGTTGGTAAATTTCAAAGGTGTCAGGATGCTGCAACGATACCATGAAAAAAGATTTGACTGATAATTTTAAAGCAATGTCGAATTTTACTGGATTGAATCCTAAACTATGAAGATCCTCCAACAAAAGACGATCCTCGTCTTCTAGATTTCCCTTACCAACAATGATCTCCTTGGTGACACAAATGTCATGAACATCTCCTTGGGAAGAGTCGGATGTAATAATACTTCTTCCTCTGGTGTTGTAAACACTACCAAAATTTCCTATTTTTTCTCCGAAAAGTGAAACTATGAATCTATCCCATTTTTCATGACTGGAAAAATAACCTAATTTACGACTAAAGTTCTCTAATTGCATAACTACGCTAACTTAAGAGAATTAAGTGTTCTAAAAAAACGAAACAATAGATTTGTTTTCGGATAAATAATGTACTAATTCACTAAAAAATGGCGGCAGCATACGAAACCAGAAGATTCGTGATCTTCGATTGTTCAGAAATTGATAAGATTGATTTCGATGAAGTTCATGAAACTTCTGCCGAAACTCTTAGGAAAAACGTTGCTGGCACTAAGACATTCGTCAAATATGACATGCCACAGCCTGCATCGGTTGCTTCTCTAACAACCAAATCACCAGAATACACATACCACCAGATACTCGACATTCTAACTGGAACGGAATGGTCTGATATGAGACCTTAAAATATTATCGCATGAAGAATACAAGCATTCCGTATATGAATCCGGAAGAGATAGTAGATTTGGTTTGCTATCTCACGAAACAAACGGTAATGTTGGAAATCGGAGGGGGTAAAAGTTCAATATTTTTATCTCGTATAGTCAAGGAGCTTGTTACTGTGGAACATGACCGAGGATGGGCTAACCAGATTTCCAATTCCCCCGAGATTTTTTCAGAAACGTGGAAACTTCACGTGGTCGAACCCAATTGGCCTCAATCCCATTGCTTTCAACCGGCGGAGGATGGACAGTTTGAAAATTATGTCAACTTTATCAAGACACTAGAGGATGAAAAATTTGACGTCGTTCTAATAGACGGAAGAGATAGAGTAAGATCAACATTAGCCTCTATTCCCAAAGTAAAAAAAGGAGGGGTTATCTTGATACATGATTTTTGGAACAGACCCAAATATCATTCATTGTTTAGTGTTAACTCTATTGAGCTTATTGAAGATAGTAATTCTTTTGGGAAAATTCAAACAAATACATTAGTAGCTTTTAGAAAAAAATAAAACCCTTAATGCAATCTTCTGTTTCACCAGTTTTTTCCGTAGTTACCTCATTTTTTGGTGAGGGTGAAAAATACGTTTCAAGACTTTATCAAAATATAGTTAGTCAAAATGTGGACTGGGAATGGGTGGTTACGGATGACTTTTCAAACGATCCCGAAACTGAAAAAGCTCTTCGTGATATTGCAAGAAAAGATTGTAGAGTTGTTTACATAGACCAGCAGGAAAAAGGAGAAATATTTAGAAACCCACAAAAACATGCTAGAGGTGAATTTGTTTTTCATATCGATGCGGACGATCAAGTTCACCCA
>JACCDV011243919.1_pt1 | contig 23099 bp, 22 predicted proteins | sample 7446131 | NCBI WGS metagenome assembly JACCDV01 (sample SAMN15323448, study PRJNA562643) | freshwater metagenome | isolation source: river surface water | place: USA:Blue River Watershed | collected 2017-08-17
CGTGTGGCTGGTCGAAGCCGCCTCGCGTCGCCAGAAGTGGCTCGACCAGGCCCAGTCGCTCAACATCTACATGGCGGGTGCATCGGGCAAGAAGCTCGATGAAACCTACAAGCTCGCGTGGCTGCGTGGTCTCAAGACCACCTACTACCTCCGCACCATTGGCGCGACCTCGGCCGAGAAGTCGACCGTTTCGCGCGGCCAGCTCAACGCGGTGTCGAGCAACGCAAGCGGTGGCATGGCTGCGGCACCGCAAGCCAGCGCGCCGGTGCAGGCATCGGCACCCGAGCAGGATGCGACGCCTGCCACCGACATCAAGTTCTGCTCGATCGACAACCCAGACTGCGAAGCCTGCCAGTGACCTTGCCCCGGCCTATCACCGAAAGGCCATCGCGCGAGAACCCCGATGCCATCGGCCTTTCCAGGCGATGGCATCGGGATCACAGCGAAGACAAGGCCCGTTCATGACGCTGCAGATGAACGCGTGCTCAAGCATGATCGACACATCGGATCACATGTGTCGCAAGTGCCCCAAGACATGCAGCGAGTCACTCGACACGGTGGCCATTCGATGCGAAGCCGCAACAAACGACATGCGCTTCAAGGCTCCGATGTCAAGAAGTGCTTGGTGTTTTTAACAACACCCTTCCATAATCCGACTCCATAGGAAGTTCAACATGCTGGTCTGGGAAGACGACTCGTCCACCTCCTCTTCAATGCCTCCTCCTTCCGTGTCCAACGCCGCTGGCGGCACACGGGACACGTCGTCGTCACCCCTCGCCGCGTCGACGACCATGCAGGCCCCCAGCACGTCTGTCTCGCACCAGTCCGGCGGCACCGCGCGCCGCGTCAACGTGGCAGACAAGCGCATCATCAACGGTCAGACCGACGTCAACCAGCTGGTGCCCTTCAAGTACAAGTGGGCCTGGGAAAAGTACCTGGCCACCTGCGCCAACCACTGGATGCCCCAAGAGGTCAACATGTCGCGCGACATCGCCCTCTGGAAGGACCCCAACGGCCTGAGCGAAGACGAGCGCCGCATCATCAAGCGCAACCTCGGCTTCTTCGTCACCGCCGATTCGCTGGCCGCCAACAACATCCCGCTGGGCACCTACCGCCACATCACGGCGCCCGAGTGCCGCCAGTTCCTGTTGCGCCAGGCTTTTGAAGAAGCCATCCACACCCACGCTTACCAATACATCGTTGAAAGCCTGGGCCTGGACGAATCCGAGATCTTCAACGCCTACAACGAAGTCCAGTCCATCCGCGACAAGGACGAGTTCCTGATCCCGTTCATCGACGCGATCATGGACCCGCACTTCAAGACCGGCACCCCCGAAGCCGACCAGACCCTGCTCAAGAGCCTGATCGTGTTCGCCTGTCTGATGGAAGGCCTGTTCTTCTACGTCGGCTTCACGCAGATCCTGGCTTTGGGTCGCCAAAACAAGATGACCGGTGCCGCCGAGCAGTACCAGTACATCCTGCGCGACGAGTCCATGCACTGCAACTTCGGCATTGACCTGATCAATCAGATCAAGCTGGAGAACCCGCACCTGTGGACCGCCGAGTTCAAGGCCGAGATCAAGGCGCTGTTCCAGAAAGCGGTTGAGCTCGAATACCGTTACGCCGAAGACACCATGCCGCGCGGCGTGCTGGGTCTGAATGCCTCCATGTTCAAAGGTTATCTGCGCTACATCGCCAACCGCCGCGCCACGCAGATCGGCCTCGAAGCCCTCTTCCCGAACGAGGAAAACCCGTTCCCGTGGATGAGCGAAATGATTGACCTGAAGAAGGAACGCAACTTTTTCGAGACCCGCGTCATTGAATACCAATCTGGTGGCGCGTTGTCCTGGGACTGACGCTTTTCATGAAAACCCCATTCAAGCCCCATCCCGGCACCGTCCACTGGACGTTGGCGGTGGGGCTTTTCCGTGTTCAGGGTATTGAGGCCGGCCTCAGCACCCCGAATCGCTCGGTGCGCCCAACACGTACTGAGTGTTTTGTGTCCGATGATTCTTCAACTTGAATTAGGAGAAAACCATGGCAACTGCAAAAAAAGCAGCCGCAAAAAAAGCTGCACCCGCCAAGAAAGCTGCTGCTAAACCCGCAGCCAAGAAAGCTGTAGCCAAGAAGCCCGCAGCCAAGAAAGCCGCTCCCGCCAAGAAAGCTGCCGCCAAAAAGCCCGCAGCCAAGAAAGCTGTAGCCAAGAAGCCCGTGGCGAAAAAAGCCGTAGCCAAGAAGCCCGCAGCCAAGAAAGCTGCACCGGCCAAAAAAGCTGCTGCCAAGAAGCCCGTCGTCAAAAAAGCTGCTGCCAAAAAGCCGGCCGCCAAGAAAGCCGTCGCCAAAAAGGCCGTAGCCAAGAAAGCTGCTGCCAAAAAGCCGGCCGCCAAAAAGCCTGCTGCCAAAAAGGCTGCGAAAAAGCCCGCTGCCAAAAAGGCCGCCAAAGCACCCGCTGCCCCTGCTGCGCAAACCACGTTGAGCCCTCAGGCTGCGTGGCCGTTTCCTTCGGCCGCCAAGCCCTGAACCTGGTTCAAAACGCGAGCGTTAGCACGCAAGGCCCGATGCTTAGGCGTCGGGCCTTTTTATTTGTGCGTGCAGACAGCGATCAGAGGACCTGAGCCGTATCGGTACATCAGCCCTTGCGGGCAGTCATGAGGATCCAGCCGTCCATGGCATCGGCCACTTCCAGCGCGATCCAGGGCGCATAAGCCTGCTGGAGCTCTTCGGCCTGACGCTCCAGAATGCCCGCCAGCACGAGCGAGCCACCCGATGCCACATGCGCACACAGCAGGGGAGCGAGCACCTTCAATGGCGTGGCCAGAATGTTGGCCAGCACCGTTTGGTACTCGCCACGCGCCAGTTCGGGCAAACCGGCGCTCAGCTGCACCTGATTGGCCTCGGCATTGAGCCGGGTTGAAGTGACAGCGGCCTCATCAATGTCCACCGCGTCGATGCTTTGGGCGCCGAACTTGGCAGCCCCGATGGCCAGAATGCCCGAACCACAACCGTAATCGAGGACACGCTGACCCGACAAGTCATGGGTGGCGATCCAGCGCAGGCACATCCGCGTGGTGGGGTGAGTGCCCGTGCCAAACGCCAGACCTGGATCAAGCCGAATGACCTGACGCGCCTGCGCGGGCACCTCATGCCAGGTGGGCACGATCCAGAAGTCGGCAGTGATCTCTACAGGGGCGAACTGTGACTGCGTCAGGCGCACCCAATCCTGGTCTTCCAGCTTGCGCGCTCCCAGCAGCTTGCATCCTTCAAAGAAATCCTGCGCCTGCAGCAAGGCCGCCGCTTCGTCTGCCTCAGCCTGTCCAGGAAACAGCGCCACCACGCGAGAACGTTGCCAGCCCTCTTTGGGCGGCGGCATGCCCGGCTCGCCAAACAAGGCCTGCTCGGCCGACGTCTGGGCATCCGCGTCCTCGACCGAGACGCTCAGCGCATCGAGCGCATCGAGCGCATCGCTGAGGATTTCGACCCGATCTTCCGGGCACAACAGCAGGAGTTCAAACATCAGCGCTTGTGCTGGCTGAGCCAGTGCTCCAGGTAATGGATGTTGGTGCCACCGGCCATGAATTTGGCATCCACCATCAGCTCGCGGTGCAGGGGAATGTTGGTGTTGATGCCTTCGACCACCGTTTCAGCCAATGCCGTCTGCATGCGGGCAATCGCCTGCTCGCGGGTGTCCCCGTGCACGATGATCTTGCCGATCATCGAGTCGTAGTTGGGTGGCACAAAGTAGTTGGTGTAGGCATGCGAGTCCACGCGCACGCCAGGGCCGCCGGGAGCATGCCAGGCCGTGATCCGGCCTGGTGAAGGAATGAACTTGAAAGGATCTTCGGCATTCACGCGGCACTCAATGGCATGGCCGCGGATCTCGATCTGCTTTTGGGTGAACGGCAACTTCTCGCCCGCCGCCACCATGATCTGCGTCTTGACGATGTCCACACCCGTGATCCATTCGGTCACGGGGTGCTCCACCTGCACCCGGGTGTTCATCTCGATGAAATAGAACTCGCCGTTTTCATACAAGAACTCGAAGGTGCCCGCACCGCGGTAACCAATCTTCTTGCAGGCCGCCACGCAACGGTCACCAATCTTGTCGATCAGTTTGCGAGGAATGCCGGGCGCAGGGGCTTCCTCGATGACTTTCTGGTGACGACGCTGCATGGAGCAGTCGCGTTCGCCCAGATACACCGCATTGCGGTGCTTGTCGGCCAGCACCTGGATTTCGATGTGGCGCGGGTTCTGCAGGAACTTCTCCATGTAGACCGCCGGGTTGCCAAAGGCTGCCCCCGCTTCGGCCTTGGTCATCTGCACCGCATTGATCAGCGCGGCTTCGGTGTGGACCACACGCATGCCGCGGCCACCACCGCCACCGGCCGCCTTGATGATGACGGGGTAACCGATGCGCTTGGCCGTTGCACGAATCTGAGCAGGATCATCGGGCAGCTCACCTTCGGAACCCGGCACGCAAGGCACGCCAGCCTTGATCATGGACTGCTTGGCCGAAACCTTGTCACCCATGATCCGGATCGATTCGGGCGTGGGGCCGATGAACTGGAAACCCGATTTCTCGACACGCTCGGCAAAGTCGGCGTTCTCGCTCAGGAAGCCGTAGCCCGGGTGGATGGCCTCGGCATCCGTCACCTCGGCAGCCGAGATGATGGCAGGCATGTTGAGGTAGCTCAGCGCAGAAGGACCGGGGCCAATGCACACTGCCTCGTCGGCCAGCTTGACGTACTTGGCGTCCTTGTCGGCTTCGGAGTAGACCATCACCGCGGTCACCCCCAGCTCGCGGCAGGCACGCTGGATGCGCAACGCGATCTCGCCGCGGTTGGCGACCAGAATTTTCTTGAACATGGGCTGCCCCGGTTTATTCGATGATGAACATCGGCTGGCCGTATTCAACCGCCTGACCGTTCTCGCACAGGATCTGGGTCACGGTACCGGCCTTGTCGGACTCGATTTCGTTGAGGATCTTCATGGCCTCGACGATGCACAGGGTGTCGCCCTCCTTGACCACCGAACCAATCTGGACAAACGGTGCCGCCCCGGGACTGGACGAACGGTAGAAAGTTCCCACCATCGGCGATTTGACGGTATGCCCTGCAACCACAGGGGCCGCAGGCGTTGCCGATTCAGGGGAGGCAGCAGGCGCCGCCACGGCGGGAGCCGCCATGACGGGCGCAAGGGCAGCAGGCGCCGCCACAGCGGGCGCCACCAGTGCCACACCCGCACTCTTGACGATCCTGACCTTGCCTTCGGCTTCCGTGATTTCGAGTTCAGAAACGTTGGACTCGGAGACCAGATCGATCAGGGTCTTGAGTTTGCGCAAATCCATGGAATCTCCTTGCGTCAGCAAATGTAATGTGCTGAATTTACCCTAATTTCAGGGAAAACACCGGGAAAATTCCGGATTTCGACATCAAACTGTATCCATATGACGCCCGAATTCCACCATGCGAGACAAGCCGAGGCTCAAGCCACTCGGACCACCCAGTCCTGCAGGTCCTTTTGCGTCAATTGCCCCATTTTTTGCCTGTAAATGGTGCCATCTGCACTCAAAAAAACACTATAAGGCAATCCCCCTTGCGCATTGCCCAGCGATCGAATCAGATCCATGCCATCCATTCCGGCCAGACCTACGGGAAATGACAAGGGTTGTCGCTCCAGAAATCGGCGCACAGAACTGGGCTGATCAATGGCCAAAGCCAGCACCTGAACACCTTTGGCGGCATGTTGACGCGCGAAAGCATCGATCATGGGCAACTCCTCCACACAGGGAGGGCACCAGGTGGCCCAGAAGTTGACGAGCAGAGGCTTGCCACGAAGTGTTTTGAGATCCAGCACACCACCCGCAGGCTGTTCAAAACGGCGTGACCAGAAGGCATCCAGCGCCTGACTCCCTGCTGCCTTGGGCGTCAGACGCCACCAGGCCACGCCAGCCCCTGCAATGGCCCCCAGAGCGCCGACCGACAACATCCAGCGACGTGCAGAAGAAGGGGAAGATGGGGTATTCATGCTGTCATTGTGCAGCTTCTTGCGCCAGCAAGCGTTGAAGTGCGGCGATATCCCCACGCGGACTGCGCCCCTGCGCGTCCTGGACCAGCGCGCCCCGCAGGCCCTGGAGGTCGTAAACACGCAGATGCACACCGATGTCTTCACACAGATCACGGCAGAAGCTGTGCAGGCTGAGCACATCCACCAACTGACCATGCATGCCGGGCTGGGAGTGCGCCTCGTAGCGCACATTCTGATTGATCAAGGCGATCTCGACGGCCTTGGGGTCGTCGCAGAACAGCGCCAGATCAATGTCCGACAACCGTGTCGCCCAACCGCGCCAGACGGCGCCACCCAGGTGCGGACGAAATTCCGCCAGCCGCTCCATCCACAGCAGCGCATGCTCGCGCAAAGCCCTCAGCTCGCCGGGCTGGGTATCGGCGCAGAAAATCTGAATGTATTCCTGCACCTGGGCCTCGACCTGTTCATTGCTCGGCAAGGCGGTGCGCCCCGGCAATCCCAAAGCTTTCAGCGCCCGTTGCTTGGCGGGACCGAAACCCAGCCCTTCTTCGACCACCATGCGCGCCGCCGTGGCCGCAATTTCGATTTGCACATCGCTCATGACCGCATTCTCACCCAACGTCCTTCATCTTGCGGGGGTGTGGCCTTCAAGTGCGCGACTCAGGTTGGGAGTGGGGCCAGCGGTTGGGCCAACTTGCTGGCGCGCAGCGACTGAGGCGGCCCGGCCGCTGGCCCCACTCCCAACCGGCAAACACTGACACGCCACTCTCTACAATCAATGCCCATGCACATCCATATTCTTGGCATTTGCGGCACCTTCATGGGTGGTGTCGCAGCCCTGGCCCGCGAAGCGGGCCACAAAGTCACCGGCTGCGACGCGGGTGTCTACCCCCCGATGAGTGACCAGCTGCGTGCCCTGGGGATCGACCTGATCGAAGGCTTCGGCGCCGACCAGATGGACCTCAAGCCGGACATGTATGTGATTGGCAACGTGGTCAGCCGCTCGCGCCTGCCCGACGGCAGCCCCAAATTCCCGCTGATGGAAGCGATTCTGGAAGCGGGCGCCCCTTACACCAGCGGCCCGCAATGGCTGGCCGAACACGTGCTGCAAGGCAAGCATGTTCTGGCAGTGGCGGGCACCCATGGCAAAACCACCACCACCTCCATGCTGACCTGGGTGCTGGAACAGGCCGGTCTGCAACCCGGCTTTCTGGTCGGTGGCGTGCCGCTGAATTTTGGCGTTTCGGCAAGGTTGGGCGGCGGCCAATACTTCGTCATTGAAGCCGACGAGTACGACACGGCCTTCTTCGACAAGCGCAGCAAGTTTGTGCACTACCGCCCGCGCACCGCCATCCTCAACAACCTCGAGTTCGACCACGCCGACATCTTTGACGATCTGGCCGCCATCGAGCGCCAGTTCCACCACCTGGTGCGCACCGTGCCCGGCTCGGGGCGAGTGGTCGTCAACGGTCTGGAAGAAAGCCTGACCCGCGTGCTGGGGCAAGGCTGCTGGAGCGAGGTGCGCACCTTTGGCAGCGCCGTCAGCGACTTCGTGGCCGAAGGCGAACCTTCGCACTTCAAGGTGCTCCAAGCGGGCAAGGCGGTGGCCGAGGTGCAGTGGGCCATTGGCGGCGTGCACAACCAGCTCAACGCGCTGGCCTCCATCGCCGCGGCCGAGCATGTGGGCGTGAACCCCGCCGTGGCTGCCCAGGCACTGGCCACCTTCGAGAACGTCAAACGCCGCATGGAAGTGCGCGGCACTGTCAATGGCATCACCGTCTACGACGACTTCGCCCACCACCCCACCGCCATCCGCACCACCGTCAACGGCCTGCGCCGCCAGGTGGGTGATGCGCGCATCCTGGCCATCTTCGAGCCACGCAGCAACACCATGAAGCTCGGCACCATGAAAGCCCAGCTGCCCTGGAGCCTGGAAGAAGCCGACCTCGCGTTCTGCCACTCGGGCGGACTGGGATGGGATGCGGTATCGGCCCTGGCACCCATGGGCGAGCGCGCCCAGGTGGCCGACAACATCGACGGCGTGATCGCCCAGGTGTTGGCGGCCGTGCGTCCTGGCGACCACCTGCTGTGCATGAGCAACGGAGGTTTTGGCGGCATCCACACCAAGCTGCTGCAAGCCCTGCAACCGACCTGATCCCCATGCTCGAAAGCAGCGCCCACCACCGGCGCATCGGCATCGGACTGGTCACCCTGACCACGCTGTGCTTTGCAATGCTGGACACCGCCGCCAAGTGGCTGGTGCTCAGCCTGCCGGTGCTGCAGGTGGTGTGGCTTCGCTTTCTGACGCACTCGTTGTTTTCATTGGCGATTTTTTCGCCGTCCATGGGGCTGTCGCTGGTGCGCTGGCGCCACCCTCGACTGCAATTGCTGCGCGGCATCATGCTGGCCGTCATGACCGGCATGAATTTCTGGGCCCTGCAATACCTGCAACTCGCCCAGACGAGTGCCATGCAGTTTTCCGTCCCGATCCTGATCGCCGTGCTTTCGGTCTGGTGGCTGGGCGAGCACCTGGACGCCCGCCGCTGGATCGCGATTGCCGTCGGGTTTGCGGGCGTGCTGATCATCATCCGCCCCGGCAGCCACGCCTTTCATCCGGCCATTTTGCTGTCGCTGGGCAATGCGGTCTTCTACGCGCTGTTCAACCTGCTCACGCGCCACCTGGCCAGCAGCGAACACCCGGCCACGATGCAGCTGGCCTCGGCCATGGTGTCCACCGCCGTGCTCACGCCGTTTGCGCTGTGGAGCTGGCAAACGCCCAGCAGCGGCTGGCAATGGCTGGTCCTGGGCCTGGCCGGTCTGAGCGGCGGCGCGGGGCACTACTTTGCGGCGCAGGCCCACCGCTTTGCCTCAGCCGCCGTGCTGGGGCCTTTTCTGTACCAGCAGATTCTGTACATGACGCTGGGCGGCTGGCTGGTGTTTGACCAGGTGCCCGACCGCGCCGTGCTGCTGGGCGCTGGCGTGGTGGTCGCCAGCGGTCTGTACCTGCTGTGGCGCGAATTTCAGGTCGCACCACAGCAGCCCGCCTGAAGCGGCTCTCAAAGGCTGCGGCGCGCCTTCACGGCATCCGACAGCACCTTCAGCACCTCTTCGCTGTCGTCCCAGCCAATGCAGGCGTCGGTGATGCTCTTGCCGTATTCCAGAGCGCTCACATCGTCCTTGCCCGGCGTGAATTTCTGCGCGCCTTCGTGGATATGGCTCTCGACCATCACGCCAAAGACCTGGTGCGAGCCGCCGGAAATCTGGCCTGCGATGTCCTTGGCAACTTCGACCTGCCTCTTGTGCTGCTTGGAGCTGTTGGCGTGGCTGAAGTCCACCATCAGCGTGGCGGGCAGCTTGGAGGCTTCGAGTTCCTTGCAGGCGGCGGCCACGCTTTCGGCGTCGTAGTTGGGCGCCTTGCCGCCGCGCAGGATCACATGGCAATCCTTGTTGCCCTGGGTCTGCACGATGGCGACCTGGCCGTTCTTGTGCACCGACAGGAAGTGGTGGCCGCGTGCAGCCGCCTGGATGGCGTCGGTCGCGATCTTGATGTTGCCGTCGGTGCCGTTCTTGAAGCCGATGGGGGCCGAAATGCCCGAAGCCAGTTCGCGGTGCACCTGGCTCTCGGTCGTGCGCGCGCCGATGGCGCCCCAGCTGATCAGGTCACCGATGTACTGCGGAGAGATCACATCCAGGAACTCGCTGGCTGCAGGCAAGCCAGCGCGGTTGATCTCGATGAGCAGCTGGCGGGCGATGCGCAGGCCTTCGTCGATGCGGTAGCTCTCGTCGAGGTAGGGGTCGTTGATCAGGCCCTTCCAGCCCACGGTGGTGCGGGGCTTTTCAAAGTAAACGCGCATCACGATTTCCAGCGTGTCGGCGTACTTGTCGCGCAGGGGTTTCAGGCGCCGCGCGTAGTCCAGGGCAGCGGCCGGATCGTGGATCGAGCAGGGGCCGATGATGACCAGCAAGCGGTCGTCCTGGCCATGCAGGATGTGGTGGATGGTCTTGCGGGTTTGGGCGATGAGCTTTTCCACCGCCGTACCGGCGATGGGGAAAAAGCGCATCAAATGCTCGGGTGGCGGCAGCACGGTGATGTCCTTGATGCGTTCGTCGTCGGTCTGGCCGGTGCGGTCTGCGGGGTGCTGGTGCCAGACATCCGGGTTGGCTTTGGCGTTCATCAAGGGCTCCTTGTGCTTTGAAGTGAAGTTTGGAAACAGGTGAAAAAAAACCGCCGGGCTTTAGGGCTCCGGCGGTCGGGTGTGAGGTGTTCGGGTGTTTACGCGTTCGCCTCTCGTCCGCCGGGGACTGAGAACCAAAAGTAAAAAAAGTAAAAGGCGAAGCGCGAAGACATGGGGATCAATGTATCACAGGTTTCTGACGGGGCTTGTCAGGGGCTGTTTCGGTTGCTCGTGCGGGGAGCCTCACGGGGCAGGCTGGGGCCAGGGCTCCTCATGATGCGGGTACGCATAAATCGTCGCCCCGACCCCAGCCTGCCCCGTGAGGCTTGTTGAAGTTTGTGCGTCGCTGCCTTCACAGGGTCGCAGACCCCGTCGCCTCTGTGTGGGCGCGGTGTGGGTGTCTTCGTGTGACGATTTATGCGTACCCGCATCATGAGGAACGCGGAGACACCCACACCGCGCCCACACAGAGGCTCCCCCTACAACAGGGTCAGGCAGTACCGCCAACCGTCAACCCATCGATACGCAAGGTCGGTTGACCCACGCCCACCGGCACACTCTGGCCTTCCTTGCCGCAGGTGCCCACACCCGAATCCAGGCGCATGTCGTTGCCAATCATGCTCACCTTCTTGAGCGATTCCGGCCCGCTGCCGATGATGGTGGCGCCCTTGACCGGATACAGGATCTTGCCGTTTTCAACCCAATAGGCTTCGCTGGCCGAGAACACGAACTTGCCGCTCGTGATGTCCACCTGGCCACCACCAAAGTTGGTGGCGTACAGCCCCTTCTTGATGCTGGCAACAATCTCCTGCGGGTCCTTGTCGCCGCCGAGCATGTAGGTGTTGGTCATGCGCGGCATGGGCACATGGGCGTAGCTTTCGCGGCGGCCGTTGCCGGTGGGCTTGACGCCCATCAGGCGCGCGTTCATGGAATCCTGGATGTAGCCGCGCAGGATGCCGTCCTCGATCAGCACATTCTTCTGGCTGGCGTGGCCTTCGTCGTCCACATTGAGCGAGCCGCGGCGATCGGCGATCGTGCCGTCGTCCAGCACCGTCACACCCTTGGCCGCCACGCGCTGGCCAATGCGGCCACTGAATGCGCTCGAGCCCTTGCGGTTGAAGTCACCCTCCAGCCCGTGGCCCACCGCCTCGTGCAGCAACACACCGGGCCAGCCAGAGCCGAGCACCACCGTCATCTCGCCCGCAGGCGCCGGACGGGCGTCGAGGTTGGTCAGCGCCGCATGCACGGCTTCATCCACGTAGGTCTCGACCATGCCGTCATCGAAATAAGCCAGGCCAAAGCGCCCGCCGCCACCGCTGCTGCCCGCCTCGCGGCGGCCGTTCTGCTCGGCGATCACCGACACCGACAGACGGATCAGCGGGCGCACATCGGCCGCCAGGGTGCCGTCGGCACGCGCCACCAGCACCACGTCGTATTCGGTAGCCAGACCGGCCATGACCTGCACCACCCTCGGGTCCTTGGCACGGGCCAGTTTTTCCACCTTTTCGAGCAGCTGGACCTTGGTCGTGCTGTCCAGGGTGGACATCGGGTCCAGCGAGGGGTAGAGCGAGCGGCTGGCCGAGACCTTGCGCGCAGGCACCTTGCTGCGCTTGCTCTGCGATGCAGCGGCAATCGCGCGCACCGTGGTGGCGGCGTCCATCAGCGAAGCTTCGGAAATGTCGTCGGAATAGGCAAAGGCGGTCTTCTCGCCTGCGACCGCGCGCACGCCCACGCCCTGGTCGATGCTGAAGCTGCCGGTCTTGACGATGCCCTCTTCCAGACTCCAGCCTTCGGAGCGGGTGTACTGGAAGTACAGGTCGGCGTCATCGACCTGGTGGGCCTTGATCGCAGCCAAAGCACGGCTGAGGTGGGTTTCATCCAGACCGAAAGGGTCGAGCAGCAGGGACTTGGCCGTGGCCAGGCGTTCGAGGGTGGGTTCGCGCGAAATCATGGTGCCATTCTAGGCAGGCGCGCGAGCCCTTGCCTGCGCACGGGCACACAAAACCGCTCAGGTCTGCACCAGCTGCTTGGATTTGGCGATCGACATCAGGATGCCCAGCGCCAGTCCCAGCGTGACCATGGCGGTGCCACCGTAGCTGATGAAGGGCAGCGGCACACCCACCACCGGCAAGATGCCGCTGACCATGCCCATGTTGACGAAGGCATAGACAAAGAAAATCGTGCTCATGCTGCCCCCCAGCAGGCGGGTGAACAGGGTGGGCGCTTCGCTGGCAATGCGCAAACCTCGCCAGATGAGGAAAGCAAAGGCCGAAATCAGGAACAGGTTGCCCACCAACCCGAACTCCTCGCCGTAGGCGGCAAAGATGAAGTCGGTCGTGCGCTCGGGAATAAATTCCAGGTGCGTCTGGGTGCCCTGCATGAAGCCCTTGCCCCAGAAGCCACCCGAGCCGATGGCGATCATGCCCTGGATGATGTGAAAGCCCTTGCCCAGCGGGTCGCGGGTCGGGTCCAGCAGGGTGCACACACGTTGGCGCTGGTACTCGTGCAGCACTTTCCAGTCCACCCCGTCGGCACACAGCGTCGGCTCCATGACCACCAGCACCGTCAGACCCGCCATGCCCAACAGCACCGGCGGCAGAATCCAGCGCCAGCGCAGGCCTGCAAAAAAGATGACCGACAGGCCAGCGGCCAGCACCAGCAGCGCCGTGCCCAGATCGGGCTGCTTCATGATCAGACCCACCGGCACCAGCAACAGCAAACCCGCCACCACGAAGTCCGGCGCCCGCAACTGCCCCTCGCGTTTCTGGAACCACCAGGCCAGCATGAGCGGCATCGCAATCTTGAGGATTTCGCTGGGCTGGATCACCACCCCCACATTCACCCAGCGCCGTGCGCCTTTTTTGGTGATGCCAAACAACGCCACCGCGATCAGCAGGGCCACCCCCGCCACATAAACCGGCACCGCCAGTTCCATCAGCTTTTGGGGCGGCACCTGTGCCACGGCAAACATGATGAAACCGGCGATCAGCATGTTGCGGGCGTGGTCCACAAAACGGGTGCCATGGTCGTATCCCGACGAATACATGACCGTCAAACCGGCGCAGGCGAGCACAAACACGGCGAACGCCAAAGGGCCGTCAAACCCTTCCACCAGATGAAGAAACCGCCGCCAGAGGCTGTTTTTGTGAATCACTGCAACCATGCCCGGATTATCCCCCGCCCCCCAAAGACGCGTCCCTTACGATCCGGCCATGACCTTGCCACCCACCCACCTGCTCTACCTGCACGGCTTTCGTTCGTCACCGCAATCGTTCAAGGCGCAGCGCATGGCGCGCGCGGTGGCGGCGCTGCCTCAGCCGCTGCACTGGTGGTGCCCGCAGTTGCCGCCCTCGCCCGCGCAGGCCATGGCCATGGTCCGGCAAGGAATCGCCCACTGGCCGGTAGAGCGCATGGCCATTCTGGGCTCCTCGCTGGGCGGCTTTTACGCGCATGTGCTGGCGCGCCAGATCGGCTGCCCGGTGGTCTTGCTCAACCCGGCCGTGCACCCGGCGCGCGACCTGGCGGGGTACATCGGCGAACACCCGGCCTGGCACGACCCCAGCCAGCGCATCCATTTCGACGCAGCGTTCATCGAAGAACTGCGCAACCTGCAGGCCACCCCGGCCCGGCACCAGCCCGCCACGCTGGCCGTGATCGCCAAGGGCGACGAGGTGCTGGATTGGCAAGAAATGCTGGCCGCCTATGGCAGCGACCGCGTTCGGCTGATCGAGGGCAGCGACCACGCGATCAGCGACTTTGAGACTTACCTGCCTGAAGTACTGACTTTTCTCGGCTGGACTGCGCTGAGGGCAGGCGCCTGAACATTTTCGCGAGCAGGGGCTCGCTCCTTCAGAGGGGCAGCTTGTAGGAGGCCGCCCCCGCGGCCGAAGGAGCCATTCGCGAGCGGGGGCTCGCTCCTACAGAGTGGCAGCTTGCAGGAGGCCGCCCCTGCGGCCGAAGGCTTTGCAGCGGCTGCAGGGCGTAGCGCTTGCAAGACAGCAGCACCAGCATGGGACAATCTGCCCCATGTACGTTCTATTCGAAGAAGCCGGCAAATTCATGGCCGGGAGGGTCATGTCCGAAGCCGAGGCCTCGGCGCAGGTCGAGCTGGACTCGGGCAAGCGGGTCAAGGTCAAGGCCGCGCAGATGCTGCTCAAGTTCGACAAGCCTGCCCCCGCCACCCTGCTCAGCGAAGCCGCTGCGCTGGCCCAGACCATCGAGCTCGATCTGGCCTGGGAATTTGCCCCCGAAGAGGAATTCGGCTTTGCCGACCTTGCCGCCGACTACTTCTCTGCCGGTCCGACGCCGGTGCAGCAAGCTGCTGCGCTGCTGCGCCTGTTTGAAGCGCCGCACTACTTCCGTCGCGCGGGCAAAGGGCGTTTCCGCAAGGCAGCAGCCGAGATCGTGCAGCAGGCCCTGGCCGCCATCGAAAAGAAAAAGCAGATCCAGGCCCAGATCGAATCCTGGGCGCAGGATCTGGCAGGCGGCACTTGCCCGCAGCCGGTGCGCGAGCAGCTCTACAAGATCCTCTTCCGCCCCGACAAGAACGCGCCCGAATACAAGGCCGTGGTCGAGGCCAGCAAGGCCAGCCAGAAAGCGCCACTCGCGCTGCTGCAGGACGCAGGCGCGATCGACTCGCCCTGGGACTTCCACTGGCAACGCTTTTTGTTTGACTGGTTCCCCAAGGGCACGGGCTTTCCGAACCTGCAGGCACCGGCCATCACCGACGAACTGCCGCTGGCCAACGTGCAGGCGTTTTCCATCGACGATTCGCACACCACCGAAATCGACGACGCGCTGTCCCTGCAGGGCCTGGGCTCCGGCACCGTCACCGTGGGCGTGCACATTGCGGCGCCGGGTCTGGCCGTGCAGCCCGGCAGCCCGATCGACCAGGTCGGCCGCCAGCGCCTGTCCACCGTGTACATGCCGGGCTACAAGATCACCATGCTGCCCGATGCCGTGGTGCAAAACTACACCCTGGCCGAAGGCCAGGCCTGCCCAGCGGTGTCGCTCTATGTGACCTTCAGCGAAGCCGATCTGGAAGTCCAGAAGACCGAAACGAAACTGGAGCGCGTGCCGATCGCCGTCAACCTGCGGCACGACCAGCTCGACGACCGCATCACGCGCGAATGGCTTGAAGGCCAAGACAACACCGACCACGCCGATGTGCCGGTCAGCCGCGCCACGCTGGCCTTCTTCTGGCGCCTGGCGCAGACGCTCAAGGCCCGGCGCGAGGTGGTGCGCGGCAAGCCCGAGACCTTCAACCGTCCGGACTACAGCTTCAAGCTGGCGCGCGAGAGCAACGACAGCCCGCCCAACGGCGACGAGACCGTGGTGATTGGCACCCGCCAACGCGGCGCGCCGCTGGACCTGATGGTGGCCGAAGCCATGATCCTGGCCAACAGCACCTGGGGGCAGTGGCTGGCCCAGCTGGGCGTGCCCGGCATCTACCGCAGCCAGGCGAGTCTGGCCCCCGGTGTGAAGGTGCGCATGGGCACCAAGGCGCTGCCGCATGCGGGCATTGGTGTGCCTAGCTACGCCTGGAGCACCTCGCCGCTGCGCCGCTACACCGACCTGGTCAACCAGTGGCAGATCATCGCCTGTGCACGCCACGGTGCGACCGCCGCGCTGGCCGCCCCCTTCAAACCCAAGGACGCGGAGCTCTTCTCGATCATCAGCGCCTTTGACGCGGCCTACAGCGGCTACAACGGCGTGCAATCGGGCATGGAGCGCTACTGGACGCTCAAGCACCTGCAGCAGCAGGGCATCACCGAACTCGACGCTGCGCTCGTCAAGGAAGCCGGTGGCGGCGCCTGGCTGGTGCGGGCCGAGACCCTGCCGCTGGTCTTCACTGTCATGGGCGCGCAAGGCCTGCCGCGCGGTGCCAAGGTGCGCGTCAAGCTCGGCGAGGTGGACCTGATGGCGCTGGACGTGAGCGGCACCGTCACCGCCCGCCTGGACAGCGAAGCGCCTGCCGCCGAAAGCGCCGACGACAGCGAAGAAGACGACACCGACACCGCCGGTCCGCTCAAGATCGCGGTCGACGTGAACGAAGCCCCGGCAGACGCCAGCTGACATGAAAAAGCTGCTTCAATGGCTGACCCTGTGCCTGCTGGCAGGGCTGGCCTTGCAGCTGTTTTTTGTGTTGCGCATCGCCAGCATGGCCGTGCTGGCCCCCGAGTCCACCAGCTTCGAGCGCTCGCAGATGTGGCAAATCGTGCAGCGCAAAGGGCAGCTGCCCTGGCGCCAGCAATGGGTGGCGCTGTCCGGCATCTCGAAAAACCTGCAGCGGGCGGTGCTGTCCTCCGAAGACGACGCCTTTGCCAGCCACAACGGCATCCGCTGGGACGCCGTGGAAAGCGCCTGGGACAAGAACACCAAAGCCCAGGCCCGCGCCGAACGGCAGGCCAGCCAGCGTCCGGGCAAGCCCGCGCCACAAGCCAAGGTGGTGGGCGGCTCGACCATCACACAGCAGCTGGCCAAGAACCTGTTCCTGTCAGGTGAACGCAACCTGCTGCGCAAGGCTCAGGAAGCGGCGCTCACCCTCATGCTCGAAGCCTGCCTGCCCAAACGCCGCATCCTGGAGATCTACCTCAACAGCGTCGAATGGGGCGAAGGCGTCTTTGGCGCCGAGGCGGCGACGCAGCACTATTTCCGCAAAAGCGCCAGTCAACTCAACGCCTGGGAAGGTGCTCGCCTGGCCGTGATGCTGCCGCGCCCGCGCTACTTCGAGAAACTGCCGCAGTCGCCCTACCTGGCCGAACGCGCCGAAGTGATCGTGGCGCGCATGAATGGTGTGGTGCTGCCATGAGCACGATCCGCATTCTGGGCATCGACCCGGGCCTGCAAACCACCGGCTTTGGCGTGATCGACATGACCGGTTCCAAACTGAGCTACGTGGCCAGCGGCGTGATCGAAACCACCAAGGGCGAAATGGGCAACCTGCCCGCGCGCCTGAAAGTCATCTACGACGGCATCCGCGAAATCCACGCCCGCTACCAGCCCGACGTGGCCTCGGTCGAGATCACCTTCATGAACGTCAACCCCCAGGCCTCGCTCATGCTGGGGCAGGCACGGGGCTGCTGCGTGACCGCACTGGTGTCTTGCAATCTGGCGGTGGCCGAATACACCGCGCTGCAGATGAAGCAGGCCGTCACCGGCCATGGCCGGGCGGCCAAGTCGCAGATTCAGGAAATGGTCAAACGCCTGCTGCAGCTGCCTGCCGCGCCACGCCAGGACGCGGCCGATGCCCTGGGCCTGGCGATCACACACGCCCACGCCAGCCCCTCGATGAACAAGCTGGCCGCACAAGGCGTGCTCAACCGCAAGACGCACGGCATGTACCGCAGCGGCCGCAGCCACTGAAGGCATCGCCGGGTACAGCCTTGGTTCGCGAGCGGGGGCTCGCTCCTGCAAGGGAGCACAGTTCTGTAGGAGGCCGCCCCTGCGGCCGAAAGCGTGAACGATCAGGAAACGATGTAGGCAGCAGCGCCAGCCGACATCAGCGTGCCGTCCGGCCCGCAGAAATCCATGCGTGAAGTGCCCACCCGCGAACCCACGCGCAGGCAATGCGCGTCGATCGTGAAGAACTCGCCAATGCCCGGGCGCAAGTAGTCAATGCGCAGGTCGATGGTGCCCAGCTTGGCAAACCGCTCCAGCCGTTTGGCCGGGGGCTCGTCCATGTGTTTGGCCGCCGCGGCCGCCATCACGGCCGCACTGCCGATGGCGTCGAGCGCCGCACTGATCACGCCGCCATGGATGCGGTTGTAGGCAAAGTGGCCCACCAGGGCGTGGCGCATGTCGATGCGCGCCTGCACGCGCCCCGGCTCGATGTGGGTGAGCTTGAGGCCCAGCGTCTGGTTGAAGACGATCTTCTCTTCAAAGATCTCGCGAAAACCTTCAAGGTATTCAGGCTCGAAGACAACGGGCGAATGCATACGGTGCGACATGGCATCCATTGTAGGAGGCCGCCCCAGCGGCCGAAGGAATCGTTCGCGAGCGGGGGCTCGCTCCTACAGGGGAGGCGACGGTTTGCAGGAGGCCGCCCCCGCGGCCGAAGGGGTCATTCGCGAGCGGGGGCTCGCTCCTACAAAGTCAATGCATCAGAGTTTGCTGAAATCCGGCTTGCGCTTTTCGACAAAGGCGCCAAAGGCTTCGCGGGCGGCGGGCTCGCGCAGCATGCGGCCAAAGCTCTGGCCTTCTTCGGCCATCTGCGCCAGCACCTCGGCCTGCTGGCTGCCTTTCATCAGGCGCTTGGTCTCGATCAACGAAGACAGCGGCTTGGCCGACAGCTTGCGCGCCTGCGCCTGGGCGTAGCCGTTGACTTCGGTCGGCGGCAGCACGCGGTTGACCAGGCCCACCTCCTGGGCGGCTTCGGCAAAGAAGGGCTCGCCCAGCAGCAAGGCTTCGGCCGCGCGGTGGTAGCCGAACATGCGCGGCACCAGCAGGCTGGACGCGGCTTCGGGGCACAGACCCAGGTTCACAAACGGCATGGAAAATGCCGCGTTGTCACCGGCGTAGACCAGGTCGCAATGGAACAGCAGCGTGGTGCCGATGCCCACGGCGGGCCCTGCCACGGCGGCGATCAGCGGCTTCTCGAACGTGGCGATGCCGCGCAGGAAGCGGAACACCGGAGAGTCCTGGGTGGACGGCGGCTTGTTGAGGAAGTCGCCAATGTCGTTGCCCGCGCTGAAGATGGTTTCGTGCCCCTGGATCACCACCACGCGCACGCTGGCGTCGTTTTTCGCCTGCTCGATGCCGTCGGCCAAGGCCGCGTACATGTCGCTGGTGATCGAATTTTTCTTGTCCAGGCGGTTGAAGGTCAGGGTCATGACCCCGGCGTCGATGTGGTTCAGGATGTCGGACATGGCGAATGGGTGATGGTTATTTCAGCGGATGCGGTTCCACACCTGGGTGCGGCCCAGGATCGGCGCGCCGATGTAGCCGCGCACTTCGAGTTTGCGGCCCCCATCGGTCGGCGTCAGTCGCAGACTGTACTCCTTGCCGTTTTCCGGATCGAGGATCTTGCCGCCCTCCCACACGTCCTTGCCGTCGGCCTTCTTGCCGCCGCGGATGATCTCCAGCCCGACCTTGGGCTGGTTCTTGCGGTCGTCGGTGCACAGCACGCAGTTCGTGTCGGTGGTGGAATTGACCAGCAGCGAACGCTCGACCTTGCCGGTCAGACCACCATCGGCTCGCTGCGCGATCGAGATTTCGGCCTTGGGCTGGCCGTTGCCATCGTCGATGCTCTGCCACACACCAATCGGGGTCATCTGGGCCTCTGCCGATGCGGCCAGGGCCAGCAGCCCCATTGCAAACAACTTGCGCATGTCGTGTTTCCTTTCGGGTTTCAGGCCAGGGCGGCGTCGGTGTCCAGCAGCACGTCGCTGCCCGCGCGGATGCGGCGCATCAGGCTGGAGGTTTCGGGCATCAGGCGGGTGAAATAGAAACGCGCGGTCTGCACCTTGCCCAAATAGAAGGGGTCGGGGCGTTGCGCTTCTTCTTCGGCCTGGGCGATTTTCTCCAGCGCCACCTTGGCCATGCGGGCCCAGAAGTAGCCGTAGACCATGTGGCCCACCACGCGCAGGTAATCCACCGCCGCCGCACCGACCTCGTCGGCATTGCCCATGGCCTTCATGCCGATCTCGCCGGTCAGCTGGGTGATCTTCTGGCCCAGATCGGCCAGCGGCTTGACGAATTCGCCCATGGCCTCGTTGGCCATTTCGGCGCGGATGAAGGCCTCCACCTGCGCACCAAACTTCTTGAGGCTGGCGCCGTTGTTGCCCAGCACCTTGCGGCCCAGCAGGTCCAGCGACTGGATGGTGTTGGTGCCTTCGTAGATCATGTTGATGCGGGCATCGCGCACAAACTGCTCCATGCCCCATTCCTTGATGAAGCCGTGGCCGCCGTACACCTGCTGGCATTCGACCGCCGCTTCAAAACCGTTGTCGGTGATGAAGGCCTTGATGATGGGCGTGAGCAGGGCGAGCAGTTCGGCGGCGTCCTTGCGCTGCGCTTCGTCGGGGTGGTTGAGCTCCTGGTCGAGCAGCAGCGCACCGTAGCAAGCCAGCGCACGGCCGCCTTCGGCCCAGGCCTTGGCCGTGAGCAGCATGCGGCGCACATCCGGGTGGACGATGATCGGATCGGCCGGCTTGCCCGGCGCCTTCACACCCGAGAGCGAGCGCATCTGCACGCGGTCCTTGGCGTAGGCCAGGGCGTTCTGGTAGGCCACTTCGGTCAGGCCCAGCGACTGGTTGCCCACCCCCAGACGGGCGGCATTCATCATCACGAACATGGCGGCCAGACCCTTGTTCGGCTGGCCCACCAGCGTGCCCACGGCGCCATCGAGCACCATCTGGCAGGTGGCGTTGGCGTGGATGCCCATCTTGTGCTCCAGCCCGCCGCAGTAAATGCCGTTGCGCTCGCCGAGCGAACCGTCGGCATTCACATGGAACTTGGGCACCAGAAACAGGCTGATGCCTTTGGAGCCGGGTGGCGCATCGGGCAGACGCGCCAGCACCAGGTGCACGATGTTGGGCACCAGGTTGTGCTCGCCCGCGCTGATGAAGATCTTCTGACCGGTGATGCGGTAGGTGCCGTCGGCTTGCGGCTCGGCCTTGGTGCGCAACAGGCCCAGGTCGGTGCCGCAATGTGGCTCGGTCAGGCACATGGTGCCCGTCCACTCGCCGCTGGTGAGCTTGGGCAGGAAGGTGGCTTTCTGCTCGGGTGTGCCATGGGCGTGCAGGCACTCGTAAGCCCCGTGAGAGAGGCCGGGGTACATGGTCCAGGCCTGGTTGGCCGAGTTGAGCATTTCATAAAAGCACTGGTTGACCACAAAAGGCAGGCCCTGGCCGCCGTATTCGGGATCGCAGCTCAGCGCGGGCCAGCCACCGGCCACGTACTGGTCGTAAGCGGCCTTGAAACCGTCGGGCGGCGTGACTTCATGCGTGTCGCGGTCGAGCTTGCAGCCCTGCTGGTCGCCGCTGATGTTGAGCGGGAACACCACTTCGGCGGCGAACTTGCCGCCCTCTTCGAGCACGGCGTTGATGGTGTCGGTATCGACTTCGGCGTGCTTGGGCATGGCCTGCAGGGCGGTGTTCACGTCCAGCAGCTCGTGCAGCACAAATTGCATGTCACGCAGGGGCGGGTTGTACACAGGCATGGTGTTTCTCTCGGTTTGAAAAAGGAAAGGGGAATGGAAATTCAGCGCTTGCGCACGGCCGTGCCGGGCTGCACACGGTAGCGCTCCAGAATGCGGGCAAAACCCAGTCGCGCACGTTCGGTGGCACCGGGCACCTTGAGGAAGCGGGCCTCGTAATGCAAGGCCAGGATCAGGCCATGGATTTCAAAGGCCACTTGCAGGGGATCGACCTCGCGCACCAGGTGGTTTTCATCCTGCGCCTGCTCGACGGCACGGCGAACCGCCGCCTGCCAGCTGGTGACCGACGACGCCAGCGCGTCGCGCACCGGTCCGGTCCGGTCATCGAACTCGACCGCGCCGCTGATGTAGATGCAGCCCGAATCGATTTCGTTGGAGGTCTGCACCATCCAGTTGTCGAACATGGCCTGCAGACGCGGAATGCCGCGTGGTGCCTGCATGGCGGTGTAGAAGACTTCGCGCTCAAAGCGCTCGTGGTATTCGCGCACCACCGAAATCTGGAGTTCTTCGCGCGAGCCAAAGTGGGCAAACACGCCCGACTTGCTCATGCCGGTGATTTCGGCCAAGGCACCGATGGACAGACCTTCGAGGCCGATCTGCGAGGCCAGCCCCAGCGCAGCATCGACGATGGCGACCTTGGTCTGCTGCCCTTTGAGCAGGGCCCGCTTGCCGGGTTCCTGGGGAACGGCTTCCAGCTTGGTCGATGACGGGGTTTTGCGAAGGTTCATGGCGTGCAAAATAGAACGGTCGTTCTATTTTGCACGATTTTCGCTGCTGGCAAGCGTTTCCCGCAGGATTTGAGGGTAAATCCCGAGAAAACGCCGTGTGCCGAGGATCAGGCCTTGAAGGCCACCACTTTCTGGGTCTGCTCGCCCAGGCCCTCGATGCCCAGGGTCATGACGTCGCCGCGCTTGAGGTAGACCGGCGCAGGCTTTCCGTCCTTCTTGATGCCCATGCCCACGCCCGGCGGGGTGCCGGTGGTGATCACGTCACCGGGTTCGAGCGTCATGAACTGGCTCACGTAGCTCACCAGCTTGGCCACGCCAAAAATCATGGTCTTGGTCGAACCGTTTTGCATGCGCTGGCCGTTCAGGTCCAGCCACATGGCCAGGTTCTGCGGGTTGGGCACTTCGTCGCGCGTGACCAGCCAGGGACCGATCGGACCGAAGGTGTCGCAACCCTTGCCCTTGTCCCAGGTGCCGCCGCGCTCGAGCTGGTACTCGCGCTCGCTCACGTCGTTGACGGTGCAGTAACCGGCCACGTGGTTCAAGGCATCTTTCTGCGACACATAACGTGCACGGGTGCCGATCACCACGCCCACCTCGACTTCCCAGTCGGTCTTTTTCGAGCCCTTGGGCAGCATCACGTCATCGTCCGGCCCCTGGATGCAGGTGGTGGCCTTCATGAACACGATCGGTTCCTTGGGAATCGGCATGCCCGATTCGGCCGCATGGTCGGCGTAGTTCAGGCCAATGGCGATGAACTTGCCCACGCGCGAGACAGGGGCGCCAAACCGCTTCTTGCCCTTGACCAGGGGCAGCTTGTCGGCCTTGACCTTGGCCAGCTTGGCCAGGGCCTTGTCCGACAGGTGCTCGGGGGTGACGTCGGCGATCACGCCGCTCAGGTCACGCAGCTTGCCGTCTGCATCGATGAGACCGGGCTTTTCCTTGCCGGGCTGGCCATAACGAACGAGTTTCATGGGGTTTCCTTTCGGTTCAATCTGATTCAGTGCGGCGGGTCGC
>JACCDV010991521.1_pt1 | contig 23086 bp, 14 predicted proteins | sample 7446131 | NCBI WGS metagenome assembly JACCDV01 (sample SAMN15323448, study PRJNA562643) | freshwater metagenome | isolation source: river surface water | place: USA:Blue River Watershed | collected 2017-08-17
CAGCAACTGATGGAGCAGGCCAGTGCCGCTGGTGTGACTAACATCGTTATCCCTGCTGTGGCACGCGAAAACTTCGCCAGTGTCACTGAGCTATGTCGGCAGTATAAAAACTGCGCCTGCGCGCTTGGCATACACCCTATGTATGTGGATGCGGCCTCTTTGGCAGACTTAGAGATCTTACAAGATGCGCTGCAACAACATGCCGTGGTCGCCATAGGTGAAATTGGTTTGGATTACTTTGTTAGCCATAGCGCTGACCCGATTGCCCAGCGTCAGCGGCAAAGCCTTTTTTTTAGCGAACAACTGAAGTTAGCCCAGCGATTCGATTTGCCAGTGATTTTGCATGTCCGTCAAGCCGTCGATGAGGTGCTTAAGCATTTGCGTCGCCATGCCGTGTGCGGTGGCATAGCGCATGCCTTTAACGGCAGTATGCAGCAGGCCGAGCAGTTCATCGCTATGGGCTTTAAGTTGGGTTTTGGCGGTGCCATGACTTACGAGCGTGCCAGCAAAATACGCGATCTGGCTAAGCGCTTGCCATTTGAATCTTTAGTCTTGGAAACCGATGCCCCGGATATGCCCCCATCGTGGTTAGCCGCGGGGCAGAAAAATAGCCCTAAAGAATTGCCAAAAATTGCCCAGGTTTTAGCCGATTTGAGGCAAGTAAAGTTGTCGCAAGTGCTTGATATTACTAGTGCCAATGCGCGCCAAATTTTGCCAAAATTAGCCAACTTATACACATCACCTCATGTGCTACATTAACTTGGCTAAAAAACCCTTATCAATCAATGGTTCCAATATAAGTCATTGATTTTAATAGTTAAAATAATAGTGTAAAAAGTAAGCGATTTGAAAAAAGCCTTATAAATTGGTATGTTACATTTTTAAGTCACAGTTATTCACAAACTTATCCACAGATATTGTGGAGAGTATTTTCAAAACCGCGGAACTTTTTAAAAGTCAATTTTTTTATTATTTATTTTTTCCAAATTTGACCGGGTTTTTTTCTAGGAAAACAGCTATTTTATGTTAGTCAATAAGCAGCATTATCGAACCATTTGGCCTGTGCCTAGCTCGGTGGGTGGGCGAGCGCATGTGGCCATTGTTGATCAGACTAAATTGCCGCATGAGTTTGCCATTGTCAACATAGCCAATTTGGCGCAAATGGAAGTGGCGATTAAAACCATGCAGGTTCGAGGTGCGCCATTGATAGGGGCTGCTGCTGCTTATGGCTTAGCCTTAGCTGCGCAAGAGGACAGTGGCGAGCCAGCCTTGCAAGCGGCTGCTCAGCGTTTGCGACGCAGCCGACCCACCGCAGTGAATTTAGATTGGGCGCTAAAGCGCATGTTAGCCTTGCTGCTACTGGTGCCGCAGGCTGAGCGTGCAAGGCGTGCTTGGGCCGAGGCGCAAGCTATCTGTGACGAAGACGTCCTGCAGAATCAAGCCATAGGCCAACATGGCCTGAGGCTGATGCAGCAAAGCAAGCCTAAATCGGCTCAGGCTTACAATGTGCTCACGCATTGCAATGCCGGCTGGCTCGCGACCGTGGATGTTGGCACCGCCTTGGCGCCTATATACGCGGCGCATGATGCCGGCATGGCTGTGCACGTATGGGTGGATGAAACCCGTCCGCGCAATCAAGGGGCCAGTTTAACGGCTTGGGAGTTGGCCCAACATGGCGTAGCGCATACCGTTATCAGTGATAATGCCGGTGGGCATTTGATGCAACAAGGCCTAGTGGATATGGTCTTGGTCGGTGCGGACCGCGTGAGTAGCCAGGGCGATGTTTGTAATAAGATAGGCACTTATTTAAAGGCCCTGGCCGCATTCGATAATGGTCTGCCTTTTTATGCCGCGGTGCCAAGCCCTAGCATAGATTGGGCGCTGTCAGACGCCTTGTCCGAGATTGAAATTGAGCAGCGTCACGGCGACGAAGTGGCTTATGTGCAAGGCATGGCGAGCGATGGCAGCTTGCAAAGTGTGCGCTTGATTCCAAGTGACTCCAGCACGGCTAACCCGGCTTTCGATGTTACGCCGGCTAGGTTGGTGACTGGCATTATTACCGAGCGGGGTGTTTTTAGCCCAGCGCGCTTGTTGGATGCCAAGCCGGCTTAAGTAAAAACCAAGCTTTTTAGGAAGGGCAGAGCATGACAGATCCAAGCTTAATGGTATGGCGTGAACAATTGCTGGCAGGCTGTCAGCAGTTGGCGGCATGGGGACTCAATAAAGGCACTTCAGGCAATTTGAGTGTGCGTACCCAGCAAGGCTTTTTAGTTACGCCATCTGGTATGACTGTGGAAGCCATGGACGCCAATAGCATGGTGCACATGCAATGGGATGGCAGCGCTGAACTCGGCAAGAAACCCAGCAGCGAATGGCGTTTCCACCGCGACATCTTGCAAGCCAAGCCGACGGTAAACGCTGTGGTGCATACCCACAGCACCTTTGCTACTACCTTGGCTTGTTTACGTAAGCGCATACCGGCTTTCCACTACATGGTTGCGATCGCTGGTGGCGACAGCATAGAATGCGCGGATTATGCCGTATTTGGCAGCCAGGCTTTATCGGATAATGCGCTGCTGGCTTTAGCCGAACGCAAAGCCTGCTTGTTGGCTAACCATGGCATGATCGCTTGCGGCCGTGATTTGCAGCATGCCTTGGGCGTGGCTTTGGAAGTGGAAAATTTGGCCGAACAGTATTGCCGTGCCTTGCAAGTGGGTGAGCCGACTTTGTTAACTAGCGATGAAATGCGCGCGGTGTTTGCCCAGTTTAAGGGCTATGCTAACTGGGACTGATGTTAGTCAACCTTGCCAGACCGACCTTGAGGCAGTCTGGCCGCTACTGAAGGGTAGCTGCCAGACCTTAGGCCTAACGTATGACTTCTTTGAGTTGGTCCAATATCGCGGGGTTTTCCAAGGTGGAAAGGTCGGAGGTGATTTCCTCGCCCTTGGCTAAGCTGCGCAATAAACGACGCATGATTTTACCGGAACGGGTTTTAGGTAAATTGTCGCCAAAACGAATTTCATCCGGTTTCGCAATCGGTCCAATTTCCTTGCCCACCCAGTCACGCAATTGCGCGACGATTTGTTTAGCCGCTTCACCCTCAGGTCTAGCACCTTTAAGCACCACATAGGCCACCACTGATTCGCCTTTAATGTCGTGCGGTTTACCTACCACCGCGGCTTCGGCTACCAGTGGGTTGGACACCAAAGCCGATTCAATTTCCATGGTGCCTAGGCGATGGCCGGATACATTCAACACATCATCGATGCGACCCATGATGGTAAAGAAGCCGGTTTTTTCATCACGAATCGCGCCGTCACCGGCTAAGTAGGTGGTGCCACCTAAATCAATCGGGTAGTAGCTGGATTTATAACGTTCTGGGTCGTTGTAAATGGTACGTATCATGGATGGCCACGGTTTCTTAATGACCAATAAGCCGCCTGTGCCCCAAGGCACGTCTTTGCCAGTTTCATCCACCACCGCGATGTCTATGCCAGGGAAAGGCAGGGTGCATGAGCCTGGTACCAATGGGGTGGCGCCTGGTAGCGGAGTAATGGCGTGGCCACCGGTTTCGGTTTGCCAGAAGGTGTCGACGATAGGGCAACGGCTAGCACCGACGTTTTCGTAGTACCACATCCAAGCTTCTGGATTGATGGGTTCACCGACGGAACCTAGTAGGCGCAGGCTCGTCAGGTCGAAGTTGTTCGGATGGGTGCTGGGCACCGTGTCCGCGGCCTTGATCAGTGAGCGTATCGCGGTAGGTGCAGTATAGAATATGCTTACCTTGTGTTTTTCTATCATGCGCCAGAAGCGGCTGGCGTCAGGGTAGGTGGGGATGCCTTCAAAAATAACTTGGGTGACGCCCATGGCCAATGGCCCGTAAGCCACATAGGTGTGGCCGGTAATCCAGCCCACGTCGGCGGTACACCAGAAAATGTCATTGTCTTTGATGTCAAAGGTCCAGCGCATGCTGTTCATGGCATGCAATAAATAACCGGCAGCGGAATGCTGCACGCCTTTGGGTTTGCCTGTGCTGCCTGAGGTGTAAAGCAAGAACAGCGGGTGCTCGGCATTCATTGAAACGGGCGGGCAATCGTCGCTCACGTCAGCGATTAAATCGTGCCACCACACTTCATTGGCATGCGATACTATGGGTGTGCCGGTTTTTTTGAAGACCACGGTGTTTTTGATCGACTCGCAACCGCCCATGGCGATGGCTTCGTCCACGGCATTTTTCAATGGCATGGATTTGCCGCCGCGGAATTGGCCATCGGCGGTGATGATGGCAACCGCACCGGCATCAATAATGCGCTCGTTAATGCTCTTGGCTGAAAAGCCACCAAACACCACCGAGTGCGTCACACCTAAGCGTGCGCAGGCTTGCATGGCTACCACGGCTTCTATGCCCATGGGTAAATAGATGATGACGCGGTCGCCGGCCTTGATGCCTAATTTTTTTAAGCCGTTGGCGAATTGGCAAACGCGTTGGTGTAATTCCTTAAACGTGACATGTAGGCTGCTGCCATCGTCGGCTTCAAAAATAATGGCGACTTTATTTGGAATGGTTTTTAAGTGACGGTCTAAGCAATTGGCAGAGACATTCAGCTCGCCGTCTTCAAACCATGTGTAGAAGGGTGCGTTGTCTTGATTCAGTGTTTTTGTGAATGGCTTATCCCAGACCAATAACTCACGTGCCAACTTTGCCCAAAAACCCTCATAATCGTCTGTTGCCTGTTGGCACAAAGCGTTGTAGGCTGACATACCGGACACCGTTGCTGATTTAACGAAATCGGCACTCGGTTCAAACACACGGTTTTCATGAAGCACTGAATTGATAGACATGCTAAAAATCTCCTTGAGATAATGCTAATTTATATTTTTTCTTATTTAAAATAGTTTGTAACACAATTGTAAACGTCATATTACATCAAAAAACTTATGCTAACACTCGATAATTTATTATCTGCAACCCGCGTCACGTCTAGTGATGAGCAAAAATTGCAGCATGCAATTTCATGCAGTCCGTTTCTGGCTAAACTCTGTACAAGGAATGCCAATTTAGTGCAGGATTTGCTAGAAAATCATAGGCTAGCCTATCAATTAAGCGACATGCAAAATTTTTTAGCCAGGCAAACTATTTTTGATGAAGCTAGTTTAAAAAAAGCCTTGCGGGCTTTACGCCAAGATGTCATGGCCAGGATCATGGTACGGGATCTCAACGGCTTGGCGGATTTGCTTGAGGTGATGCAAACCACCACGCACTTGGCCGAGTGCGCCATCAATAGCGCGCTGGCGTTTTTACACCCAGCTTTGGTCGCTTTGCATGGCGCGCCCATGGATGCGCAAGGCAGCCCACAGCATTTAATTGTCATCGGTATGGGTAAGTTAGGTGGCGTTGAGTTAAATGTTTCATCTGACATTGATTTGATATTCGCTTATGCCGCCGATGGCGAGACCGTAGCAAAGGATGGCGCTAGCACCATCAGTCACCAACAGTTTTTTACCCGATTGGCTAAACAGTTGATCGCGGCTATCGACGACATTACCGAAGACGGTTTTGTCTTTAGGGTGGACATGCGTTTGCGGCCGTTTGGTAGCGAAGGGGCCTTGGTTTCAAATTTGGATGCCTTGGAAGAGTACTACCAAAACAATGGACGCGAATGGGAGCGCTACGCTTGGATTAAAGGCCGCGAAGTGACCGGTGGCGATAGCGTGACGCGCTTATTAAAACCCTTTGTGTTCAGAAAATATTTAGATTTTGGTGCTTTTGCCAGCATGCGCGATTTAAAACGGCAAATACAGCGTGATGTTAATAGTAAAGGCATGCAAGACAACATTAAGTTGGGTCGCGGTGGCATACGCGAAATCGAATTCATTGCTCAAGTGTTTCAGTTAATTCGTGGCGGACAAGACGCCAGCTTGCAAATTAAATCCAGTATGCAGGTGCTCGATTTACTGGCTGAAAAAGGCCTGTTGCCCGGCAACACCGTGGCTGAACTAAAAGAGGCTTATACCTTTTTAAGAAATTTAGAGCACCGTTTAATGTATGTCCAAGACGCACAAACTCAAGACTTACCTATAGGTGATGAGGCGCAAGCACGCATCGCTAAGGCGATGAATTTTGACGCTTGGGATGGCTTTTTAAAGGTATTAAATGGCTATCGAGCCACGGTGCAGCAGCATTTTGATGCAACGTTTAGTGATGCCAGTGCCAACCATGCCGAACTGGCCATAGAAAAATCCCTATGGGCTGGCGGCTTAAGCCAGCAAGAGGCGGAAGGTATTTTGCAAACATTGAACTACAGCGATCCGTCCGCCAGTTGCGCTAGATTAACGGCCATGCAGCACAGCAGTCGCTATTTGCAATTGCCAGAATCCAGTCGCTTGCGTTTTGACGGTTTGATGCCATTGGCCATCAATTTATCGGCCAGCATGCCTAACCCCGATGTGAGTTTGCTTAGGGTCAGTGATTTGTTGGAAAGCATATGCCGCCGTGCCAGTTATCTGGCGCTGTTGGCTGAGCACCCGCAGGCCATGCGTTTGCTGGTCAAGCTGTGCAGCAGCAGCCCTTGGCTTAGTAATTATTTGCTGCAACACCCTATCTTATTGGACGAATTGTTGGATACCCGCACCCTGTATGCTGCGCCTGATTTTGTCGGCATGCGTCAGCAATTGGTCCAACGTTTGACTGAGCTGGAAGGCGACGTTGAGCGGCAGATGGACAGTTTGCGTCATTTCAAGCATGCCTATGTATTTCGTTTTGCTGTGCAAGACATCAACGGTGAATTAAGTCCGGAAGTGGTGTCCGACTATTTAAGCGCCTTGGCCGATTTAATCTTGGACGTCAGTTTGCCATTTATTTGGTCACAGGTTCGCGGCCAGCATAGGCCACAGCCAAAATTTGCCGTCATAGGCTACGGTAAATTAGGCAGCAAAGAGCTGGGTTATGCCTCGGATTTGGACATTATTTTCTTGTACGAGGATGATGCACCTGAGGCCGGTGAAGTCTATGCGCGCTTTGCGCAACGCATCAACAATTGGTTTAACAGTTTGACCTCCGCCGGATTGTTGTACGAGACCGATTTGCAATTGCGGCCGGATGGCAACAGCGGCTTATTGGTTAGCAGCGTGGCAGCCTTTCATGACTATCAATTAAACAAGGCTTGGGTGTGGGAACACCAAGCCATCACTAGAGCGCGTTTTGTGGCGGGTGACCGCAGTTTAGCTGAGCGTTTTGAAGCGACGCGCTTAGCCGTCTTGGCCTTGCCGCGTGAGCCTGATACTTTAAAAAAATCCGTGCTGGACATGCGTGAAAAAATGCGCGCCAGTCATCGCTTGGCGCCAGACTTGTTTGACCTTAAGCACGGCGTTGGCGGCATCATCGATGTGGAATTTTTAGTGCAGTATTTGTTGCTGGCACAGGCCAAACAGCACCCTGAATTGAGCCACAATCTGGGTAATATTGCTTTGTTAAGCATGTTGGGCAAGTTAGGTCTTATAGAGGCCACAGCAGCAGAGCAAGTGATCTTGGCCTACCGCGATTATCGCCACGCCCAGCACCGGATGAAATTGCAGGGATTGCAAGACTTGGTAGTGCCGGCCACTAGCGTCAGCGCTCATGCCTTAGCCGTTAGCCAGTTATGGCAGCAGATTTTTATGGCCGCTTAAGTTAGTCTAGTTCAAGGCCAATAAGACCCTTCAACTTAGGCCAGCCATGGCTGTAGGCATGTTAAAATGACCGCCTATGAAAGTAACCCCCTCGGCCTATACCAGCTTTTCCGATTTAAGTGATGCCCGTATCGAGGCTGCCTTAAGCACGTGCCTATTGCAAGACCGCCATGCATTGCGCAGAAAGTTTCGCGATGCTAAAAGTGCGCATGCCGAATCGGAGCCGGCGGCCAAGCAGAAAGCACAGCGCTTGCTAGCTGAAATTCAACAAAAAATTAAAGCCTCGCAACAAGTATTTAACAGCCGCTTGGCCAATCTGCCCAAGCCTGCTTACCCCATGGAATTGCCGGTCAGTGGCAAAAAAGAAGAGATAGCTGCCGCCATCTTGCAGCACCAAGTGGTGATCGTCTGCGGTGAAACCGGCTCGGGTAAAACCACGCAATTGCCTAAAATTTGTTTGGAATTAGGCAGAGGGGTGGCCGGATTGATAGGGCATACTCAGCCTAGGCGCATTGCCGCGCGTTCAGTGGCCACGCGCATCGCCCAAGAATTGCAAAGCCCGCTGGGTGAAGCCGTTGGTTACAAGGTCCGATTCAACGACAAATTAAGTGCATCCAGCTACATCAAGTTGATGACGGACGGCATTTTATTGGCGGAAACCCAAGGCGATAAATTCCTCAATGCCTACGACACCATCATCATCGATGAAGCGCACGAGCGCAGCCTGAACATTGATTTTTTACTGGGCTACCTAAAACAGTTATTGCTCAAGCGGCCCGATTTAAAAGTGATCGTGACCTCGGCCACCATTGATGCGGACCGGTTTTCTCGGCATTTCAACGGCGCACCTGTTATCGAAGTGTCTGGCCGAACTTACCCGGTGGAAATACGCTATCGACCTTTAGGTCAATCCGGCTTTAGGGCTAAGGATGCCTTTGCCGAAAAACAAGCGGCTGACGCGGGCCTGGAAGCCGAAGACGAAAGCGTGTTTGGTATCAGCAGAAAACCAAAAACTGAAGCGCGCTGGCTGGAAGAAGACGACGAAGAAGAGGCCATAGAAGAAGCCATACTGGATGCAGCCGATGATTTATTGCGCTTAGGCGACGGCGATATTTTAGTGTTTCTACCCGGCGAGCGTGAGATACGCGACACCGCCGAGCATTTACGCAAATACCAAGGCCGTTCGGCCAAGCTTAAACACATAGAGGTGTTGCCGCTGTTCGCGCGTTTAAGCATAGAAGACCAGCAAAAAATCTTCAAAAGCCACAGCAGTCGCCGCATCGTACTGGCCACCAATGTGGCGGAAACCTCCTTGACCGTGCCTGGCATTAAGTACGTAATCGATGCCGGGTTAGCGCGCATTAATCGTTACAGCACGCGTGCCAAAGTCGAGCAATTGCAAATAGAAAAAATCAGCCAAGCCGCGGCTAAACAACGGGCTGGTCGTTGCGGTCGGGTATCGAATGGCGTATGCGTGCGTTTGTATTCCGAGCAAGACTTTAACGGCAGACCCGAATTTACCGAACCGGAAATACTACGCAGCTCGCTGGCCAGCGTCATATTGCGCATGGCGGCATTGCGTTTAGGCGATATTCATGACTTTCCTTTCATAGAAGCGCCCAGCAGTCGATTGATCACCGATGGCTACCAATTGCTGCAAGAATTGGGCGCGGTTGACGGCCAGCGGCGTATTACCGAGATAGGCTTGCAACTGGCTAAACTGCCTTTGGACCCGCGTGTGGGGCGCATGATATTGGCGGCCAAGCGCGAGAGTTGCCTGAATGAAATACTCATTATTGCCAGCGTTTTAAGCATACAAGACCCGCGCGAGCGACCCATGGACAAGCGCGAAGCGGCCGACAATGCGCACGCCAAGTTCGCCGGCGAGGGCTCGGATTTCATGAGCTATTTGAAGCTATGGGACTTTTTCGACACGGCGCTAAAAACCAAAAAATCCAATAAAGATTTATTAAACCAATGCCACGCTAATTTCTTGTCCTTCTTACGCCTTAAAGAGTGGCGTGAATTGCACGGGCAAATTAAACAAATCACTGATGAAATGGCGTTTAAGGCCAACGATAAAGCGGCCAATTTTGAGCAAATACACAAAGCTTTATTGGCAGGCTTATTAGGCAATATAGGCTTTAAAGACGGTGACAATGAAGCGTATTCTGGCGCGCGTGGCATACGCTTTTTCGTCGCGCCTGGTTCAGCGCTGAAGAAAACCAGACCCAAGTGGGTGATGGCGGCAGAATTGGTGGACACCAGTAAATTGTACGCGCGCGGGGTGGCCAAGATAGAGCCGGATTGGATAGAGCCCTTGGCACGTGGCTTAACCGATAGTGAGTATTCTGATCCGCGCTGGGACAGGAAAATGGGCATGGTGCACGCATGGGAGCGGGTCTCTTTATACGGCTTAACCATCATTCCCAAACGCCGCGTGCATTATGGTCCTATCAATGCCAAAGAATCGCGTGAGATATTTATTCGTGAAGCTTTAGCGCATGGCGAGTTTGATAGCCGGGCGGCTTTTTTCAGCGCCAACGAGCGCTTGATTGCCGAAGTGGAAGAATTGGAACACAAGGCCCGTAGGCAAGACGTGCTGGTGGACGCGCAACAGTTGTATGATTTTTACGACAGTAAAATACCGGCCGACATTCATCAAGCAGCCACCTTTGAAACTTGGCGTGTAGAAGCAGAAAAAGCGCAACCTAGGCTGCTTTACTTAAGCCGTGATGACTTGATGCGGCATGGCGCAGACGCCATTACCGCGGTGCAGTTCCCTGAAAAAATGCGTTTAGATGGGGTGGAAATACCGCTGAAATACCGCTTTGAGCCTGGCCATGTGTTGGACGGGGTGACGGCCACCGTGCCTTTGGCGCTGTTAAACCAACTCAACCCGGTGCAGACCGATTGGTTGGTGCCTGGCATGCTACGTGAAAAACTCACGTATTTAATCAAGGCTTTGCCTAAAACCTACCGCCGGGTATGCGTGCCCGTGCCTGAGTTTGTCACGCAATTTTTAGTCAGCAGCACGCCAGGTGAAGCCGCCATTAAGCCCTTGTTGGCTGCCTACATACAGCGCGTCACCAGTTTAAAAATTGCTATGGAAGACTGGACGGAAGCCGTGCCTGAGCATTTGCTGATGAATTTCAGTGTGGTGGATGATGCTGGTCGAGAATTGGCCATGGGCCGCGATTGGCAAGCCTTGAAAAAACAATTGGGCTCGGCCGCGCAATTGACCTTCAGAAACAGCTCGGCTGACAACGTTAAGCAGTTAGAAAAAACCGGCTTAAAGCAATGGGATTTTGGCGATTTGCCGGCGACCTTGAGTTTTGAGCGGGACGGTTTGCAAGTGACCGGTTACCCGGCTCTGGAAGACAATGGCGACAGCGTGGCGGTTAAGTTATTCGATACCGAATTGGAGGCCAGCAGCAGCCATAGGCAAGGCGTATGCCGCTTGATGCGTTTTGAGCTCAAGGAGCAAATGAAGCAATTGGAAAAGAATTTACCCAATTTCAATCAATACGCCTTATTGCTACGCAATGTGCTTAGCGTGGACGATTTGCGTGAGGATATCTTGCTGGCCATTGCCGATCGCGCTTTTGTTGCCGACGATGATTTGCCGCGTACTAATGAGGCGTTCATGCATTTGAAAGCCCGCGCCAGGACGCGTTTGCCGGCAGTTAGCCAAGGCTTAAGCCGCCAAGCACAAGCGATTGCTAACGAATATCAGGCACTCAGTGCCACGCTAGCGAAAATGCCCGCAACAGTGAATCGCTTAAAACGCGATAGCGAGCAACAACTGCCGAGCTTGTTGTACAAGCATTGTTTTAGCCGCACGCCATGGGAGCAATTGCAACACTTGCCACGCTACTTAAAAGCCTTGCGTTTACGCATAGAAAAACAGCCGGCTAACCCCGATAGGGACGGTAAAAATGCCGCCAGCGTTGGTTTGCTTTGGCAAAAATGGCAAGATAAAATGAGCCAATTGCAGCAAGCGCACCTGCCCATACCGGCGGATTTAGCCCATTACCGTTGGTTGCTAGAGGAGTTACGGGTTTCATTGTTTGCGCAAGAACTTAAAACACCGTTCCCGGTTTCGATTAAGCGTTTAGAAAAAACTTGGGCAGACATGGGTTACCAATGACGGCTATGCAGGCAAGCACAGGCAGGGATCAGCAGGACTACTACCTAACGCCAGTTAGTCGCAGTGTGTTGCCCAAAATTCTGTGGCGGGTGCAGGTGGAACGCAATACGCTATTGGCCATCCTGTTTTCATTGTTGGTGCATGGCCTTATCTTGTTTTTAGCCCTGCCTAAGCTTAATTTTGATATAGCCGCCATGCCGCCAGCCACCACCATACAGGTGAGTTTGGCGCCGCCACCTGCCGTGCCAGAACCACCGCCTGTTGAACCCCCTAGGCCGGTCAAAATTAAACAAAAACCGGCGATCAAGCAAAAGGTCATGACGCAGCAGCCCACGGCCCAACCACCCGCTTTTACCCTGCCTGAAGTGGCGCCCAGTCCAGCCGTTACTGCGCCTCCTAAAGAACAGCCTGTCGACATGATGGCTTACGTTAACGCTAGGCGCCAACAACGGCAAGCATTGGAGGACGATGCCGCTAAACAAAATGCCGAGGCTGTGGCGAAAGAGCTAGGCCCGAGTGCGGAGCAGATTCGCGAGCAGCGCATCAAAGATAATTTAAAAGTCGGCACCAATGGCATTTTTGAAATTACCAGCTTAAACGCACGTCATGCGGGATTTACCTTTAAAGGTTGGACCAGCGATTACAGTAACGCCAGGCGCGAAGCCTTTGAGGTGGAGGCGGGTGTTGGGCAAGACATACGCTTGCTGGTAGTTAAGAAAATGATCGCTTTGATACGCCAGCACTACCAAGGCGATTTCAATTGGGAATCGCAGCGTTTAGGTCGCGTGGTGACTCAATCAGCACGCCTTGAGGATAACGCCGGTTTGGAAGACTTCATGATGATGGAGTTTTTTGGCACGCATTATAAAAACAAGGGTTAAATTGCTGGTCACTTGATTAAACACAAGCCTTAAATAAGCGCAATGCGCTACCATGTAAATTTACTACTAACTAGCCTAGCCACCATGAGTCAGCATCACCTAAAACCTCTGTTTTCACCCAATTCGGTGGCCGTGTTTGGCGCCAGCGATAAAATCGATTCGATAGGCCAGATAGTCATGCAGAATATGCGGCAAAGCGGCTTTAAAGGCCAGCTTTACCCCATCAATCCCAAGCATGAAACCGTGCAAGGCACGCCCGCTTTTGCTAATTTGGCACAAATTAAACGCTCCGTGGATTTGGCCGTGATTGCCACGCCGCCAGCTACCGTGCCCGGCATCATAGAGCAATGCGGTCGGCATCACGTAAAAGCCGCGATTATCATCAGTGCCGGTTTTGCCGAAACGGGTGAGGCCGGACGCGCTCTAGAGCAGGAAGTGTTGGCTTTGGCTAAACGCTACGGAGTGCGCTTGATAGGCCCTAACTGCTTAGGCGTGATGCGGCCAGGCATAGGCTTAAACGCGACCTTTAACTCAGGCACGGCCATCGCCGGTAACATTGCTTTTGTGTCGCAATCTGGCGCGCTGTGCACGGCCATTTTAGATTGGGCCAGTGCCAATGATGTTGGCTTTTCTAGCGTGGTATCCATGGGTGCGTCGGTGGACGTGGACTTTGGCGAAATACTCGATTACTTAATTTCCGACAGCTTAACCCACAGCATTTTGCTCTACATAGAGGGCATACACGATGCCCGCAGCTTCATGAGTTCCATACGGGCGGCGGCACGCATTAAGCCGGTGATCTTGGTGAAAGTAGGGCGCCATGCCGCTGCCTCTAAAGCCGCTATATCGCATACCGCCTCCATCGTCGGGGCCGATGATGCCTTTGATGCCGCCGTGCGACGAGCCGGCGTGGTGCGGGTGCAGACCATCAGTCAATTGTTTGCCGCTGCTAAAGCATTGTCTTGTGGCTTCGACCCTACCGGCAATCGCTTGGCCATAGTGACCAATGGCGGTGGCCCAGGGGTGATGGCCACAGACTATGCGCTGGATTTAGGCTTGGTTATGGCCGAATTGACTGACACCACCATGGCCACGCTGAATGAGGTTCTGCCTAGCACTTGGTCGCATGGCAACCCGGTCGACATCATAGGCGATGCGCAAGTGGATCGCTATTACCATGCGGTAAAAGCCTGCTTGGAAGACCCGAATGTCGATGGCGTATTGACCATACTGACGCCGCAAGCCATGACCAAACCCTTGGAGGTGGCGCAAGCAATCATTGCGCTTAGCGATCAGTATAAAAAACCTTTGCTCAGTTCGTGGATGGGTGAAGCGCAAGTGCAAAGCTCTAGGTCGGCCTTTAATGCAGCAAGAAAACCTAGTTTCCGTAATCCGGAATCGGCCGTGGATGTGTTTTCCTTCTTGTCGGCTTACCACAACAATCAACGCTTGCTGATGCAAATGCCTGGCCCTATCTCGCACCATTTAGAGCCGGACGTGGAAAGTGGCCGCATGATTATTGAGGGGGCGCTGCAAGAGAAGCGTAAGATTTTGGGTGAAATGGAATCCAAAGCTTTGTTGTCTGCCTTTCACATTCCGGTGGCGCAGACCATGGTGGCCCGTTCACCTAACGAAGCTTTGTTGATTGCTCAACAATTAGGCTTCCCCGTAGCCATGAAGATTAACTCCCCGGACATCACGCATAAATCCGATGTGGGCGGGGTGTTGCTGAACTTGGCTAACGCGCCAGCCGTGCGTGCGGCTTACCATGAGATCATAGAAAACGTTAAACGATTGCAGCCAACGGCGCACATCAATGGCATCTCTATACAGCCTATGGTGGTCAAAGAACACGGCCGTGAACTCATGGTTGGCGTCACCAATGACCCAGTGTTTGGCCCGGTGATTACCTTTGGTGCGGGTGGCACGACGGTGGAAATTGTTGCTGATCGCTCGGTTGCCTTGCCACCTTTGAATGCATTTTTAGTCAAAGACTTGGTCAGTCGCACCCATGTCGCCAAGATGTTGGACACGTTCCGTAATATGCCGGCAGCGAATATGGAAGCGCTAGAAAGTGTACTGTTACGGGTGTCGGAAATGGTCTGCGAGTTACCCATGCTCATGGAAATGGACATCAACCCCTTGATACTGGATGAGCGGGGCGCATTGGCGGCCGATGCTAGAATCGTGGTGGGGCTGCGGCCACCTAGTGCTGAGCGTTATGCGCACATGGCCATTTACCCCTACCCCACGCATTTGATTAGCCACTGGCAGTTAGCCGATGGCACCGATGTGGTGATACGGCCTATCCGTCCAGAAGACGTTTGGATGGTGCAGGAGTTTGTTAAAAACTTGTCCGAAGAATCGCGCTATTTCCGCTTCATGAAAAGTGTGCAGCAATTAAGTGAATCTTTGCTGGTGCGTTTTACGCAAATTGATTACAGCCGCGAGATGGCGCTGATTGCCACGAGTGATGAGCAAGACCAAGAGATACAGCTAGGCGTCACCCGTTACGCGATTAACCCAGACGGCGAGAGTTGCGAATTTTCCTTGGTGGTGGCGGAAAGCATGCACGGCACCGGCTTGGCACAAAAACTCATGACGGCGCTGATGGACATAGCTAGGGCTAAAGGTTTGACGCGCATAGAAGGCGAAGTGTTGAAGAATAACGCCAATATGCTGAAGCTAATGAAGCGTTTAGGCTTCACTGCCGTCAGCCACCCAGACGACAGCAGCATTAAAAATGTGTATAAATTATTGTAAAACTTAGTGTTAAAAATACTGCATGCATACCGCTTACATTAGTCACGATGAATTTTTAAAGCACGACATGGGGCCCGATCATCCGGAATGCCCGGCACGAATTTATGCCGTGCAAGACCAGTTGATCGCCTCCGGTTTATTTGACTACTTGGATCAGCAGCAAGCGCCCAAAGCCAGCAAGGCGCAATTGGCTAGGGTGCACAGTGAGGAGTACATCAATTGGGTGTTCGAGCAAGCGCCGAAAAGCGGTTTAATCGATTTGGATGGCGATACCTTGATGAATGCCTACACGCTGGACGCGTCATTGTATGCGGCTGGCGCAGTGGTGTCAGCGGTGGATTTGGTCATGGCTGGACAAGTAAATAATGCGTTTTGCAACGTGCGTCCGCCTGGTCATCACGCTAAACGCCAAGGTGCATCCGGCTTTTGTATTTTTAATAATGTGGCAGTGGGGGCGGCGCACGCCCTGCAAGCGCACGGTTTAGAGCGCGTTGCCATTGTTGATTTTGATGTGCACCACGGCGATGGCACGGAAGATATTTTTAAAGATGAGCCACGCGTGCTGTTCTGTTCAACTTTCCAGCACCCTTACTACCCATACTGTGGCGCCGATACCAGCAATGAGCACATCGTCAACGTGCCTTTGTCAGCCGGTAGCGACGGTGAGGCTTTTCGCGCCGCAGTGAGCGATTATTGGCTGCCCGCCTTGGAGCGCTTTGCTCCGCAAATGCTGTTTATATCCGCTGGGTTTGACGCGCACCGGGAAGACGACATGGGTGGCTTGGCTTTGCGCGAAGCCGATTACTTGTGGTTAACGGATAATTTGAAAGCCATGGCTGCTAAGCACGCGCAAGGCCGGATTGTGTCTGTGCTAGAGGGCGGTTATGCCTTGCATGCTTTGGGTCGCAGCGTCATGACCCATGTCAAAAGTTTGAGTGACCTTTAATCTTGCCCTTTAATCTTAAGGCGCAAGTAATCTTAAGGTGCAAGCACTTGCCTAGAAAGTCATAAAGGCATTTCTTAAGCTAAGCTCATCGATGCCTTTGGCGATGATGACCACCCGTGATGTTTTTTCTTGCTCGGTCCAGCCTGCCAGTAGCGTGGGCGGGTAGGGGGTGAAATGCACGGCATGGATAGCCAAAGGCGAGGCCTGATCCGCTGCGTGCACGATGCCTTTGAGGCGCAATAAATGTTTGCCGTAGGTCTGGCAAAACTTCAGCAAATGCGGTTTTAATTGCGACCAGTGGATGGGGTTGGGTAGGGTCACGGTAAAGCTGATGATGCCGTCGTGATTGGCTTTTTGTGGCAAGCCACCTTTCGTGGCCGGTCGCTGATTGGGGCTGCGTAGCCAGCGCTGTGGTTGCGCTTGTTGTCTGCTGGCATCAAACAGCCCAACGTCTACCACGAATTCCGGGTCCAATTGGCCGTGCGTGATTTGATGCAGGCTAGCGCCCGGATTGATGGCCGTTAACTTTTCTTCTAAGGCGGCGATGCCCTGCGCGTCAGCTAAATCGGTTTTGCTCAATACCAGCACATCGGCTACCGCGGCTTGCTTCAGTGCTTCTGGATTTTCTGCTAATTGCTGCAAGCCGTAGACGCTGTCTAGGGTAACCACCACCGCGTCTAAGCGGTACACCGATTCAATCACCGGCTCGTTCATTAAATTGGCTAATATCGGCCCGGGATCGGCCAGCCCAGTGGTTTCTATGATTAAACGATTGAATTGTGGTATGGCTGCCAGCGCACGCTTGAAAAATAAATCGCGCATGGTGTCGGCCAGTTCGTTCTTCAATGTGCAGCATAAGCAACCCGAACTCAACAGCACGGTGTTGTCGGCAATGTGTTCGTTTTCTATGCTTTGCGCCAAGTTACTCTGCGAAAAAATGTGATCCAAGCCGGTATCCCCCAGCTCGTTGATGATGACGGCGGTGTCGCGCATGCCGCTATGGTGTAGCAAATGATTAAGCAGCGTGGTTTTACCGCTGCCTAAAAAGCCGGTAAGTAGGGTGACGGGGATGCGTTGGTCCATAGGGGTGCGACGGGTGATTTAAATGCCGACTATTTTATCGTGCATCAAAGCGATTCTGCTAATACCGATTCTGCAATACAAGGTAAAATGGTGGCCATTTAGCCAAGTTGGCAGCAAGCAGCGTATAGAAAGACAAGCATGAACGTATTTTTTGAAGAGGATGGCAGCTTTAAAGTGGCTTCCATCATGACCGAAGCGCAAGGCTCCATGCAAATAGAGTCGGCCAGTGGCAAGCGCAGTAAAGTCAAAGTGAATAACGTTTTGATGCGCTTTGAGAGTCCGCTGTCTGGCTTTATGGACAGCGCCCAAGCTGAGGCAGCGACCTTGGATGTCAATTTTCTCTGGGAATGCTGCAGTGAATTTGCCATTAACGGCGAGACCGGTGGCGAATTTGGTTTTGCTGAATTTGCGCTAGAGTATTACGGTCGATTACCCACCCCCATAGAATCTGCTGCCGTGGCACTTAAGTTGCACAGTGCGCCGGTGTATTTCAACCGCAAAGGCAAAGGCCGCTATAAAGCAGCGCCGGCCGATATATTGAAAGCAGCTCTGGCCGGCTTGGAGAAAAAACGCCTTTTGGCAGAAAAAATGGCCGGTTTGGTGGCGGAGCTCAAAGCCCACCGTTTGCCGGACGAATTGCGGCAAAAGCTGGACATGTTGCTCTACGAGCCAGATAAAAACGCATTTGAGTACAAAACCTTGGATACGGCGGCTAACGAGAGCCATCTGAGTCAAATTAAATTATTGCAAGCCTGCGGCGCCATACCCTCAACCCACGATTACCATTTGCGAGCGTTTCTGCGCGAGTATTTTCCATCCGGTAGTGATTTTTCGGCAGACGCCAGCGCGCTGGATGTAGCAGGCCTAGATAGTCAGGACTTAAGCTTAGCCGACGCCGAGGCCTTCAGCATAGACGACAGCACCACCACCGAAATTGACGATGCTTTTTCAATTGCGCCCTTGGGTGATGGCATGATGCGTGTCGGCATACACATTTCGGCACCGGCGCTAGGCATAAGCGTGGACAGCCCGCTGGATAAGGCGGTGATGCAGCGCTTGTCCACGGTGTATATACCGGGCAATAAAATCACCATGTTGCCCGAATCGGCGATACGTCCGTTCAGCTTGGATGCCGGTGAAATTAAACCGGTGCTGTCGCTGTATTTGCATGTTAATGCGGCAGGGGAGGTTGTGCAGCGCGATAGCAAATTGGAGCGGATTAAGATCGCGGATAATTTGCGTCACGATGCCTTGGAGCCGTATTTTAATGAAACGACCTTGGCGGCAGACAGTGGTCATCCGTATTGGTCTAAGTTATTATATTTATTCCGCTTGGCGGAGTCCTTGGAAAAAGCCAGAGGCAAATACGATCCGACCAAGCCGCAGCAGATAGACTACAATTTTTACGTGAACGATGGCATCGTTAGCATCGTGGGACGGCAGCGCGGTGCGCCCATGGATAAATTGGTGGCCGAGCTCATGATAGAAGCCAATAATCAGTGGGGCGCCTTGTTGGCGGCCCATCAAGTGCCTGGTCTGTACCGTGCGCAAGCCGGTGGCAAGGTCTACATGACCACCAAAGCTGAGCCGCACCAAGGCTTGGGTGTGGCTCAATACGCTTGGAGCACCTCGCCTTTGCGTCGCGCCGTGGACTTAATTAATCAGCGTCAAATCATCAGCGTGGTGCAAAACACTGCCCCCAGTTACCCGGCCAATAGCGATGTGCTGAATATGCACATGCGTAATTTTGAACTGCGTTACCAAGCTTACAGTGAATTTCAATTACGCATGGAGCGTTACTGGTGTTTGCAGTATTTGCTGCAAGAGCAAATTGAGCAAGTGCATGCGACGGTTTGGCGTGAAAACTTGGTGCGCTTGGATACGCCGCCCTATATGACCAAAGTCTATGGCCTGCCTGAAATGAAGCCGGGTACGCGTATCGCTTTGCAGGTGCAAGAAGTGGACGGCTTGCTCATGGAGTTGCGTTGTAAATTCATCGAGATATTGCCCGAGGCGCCTTTGTCCACAGAGGCTTTGAGCTTGGATACGGAGTTTGCCATGGAGCCTGAGGTTAGCAAAGAGGTGGAAGTCGATGCTGACCAGCCGCAACAGGATGCGCTTGCCTAATGTTGCGCCGGGCTAAAAGTTGGCTGCGTACTACCGCTGATGACTCGGTGGACGTGAGCGAATTGGACGGGGTGCGGGCTTTGCATTTAGGCTCCATCACCATTCAAAGCGCGATGCGCATCAAAGACCCGTTTGCCTTGGAGCTGACTTACACGCGCGCCATGCTGTGTTTTCTATTGTTTAGCAGCAAGCTGCAGCATGTCTTGGCCATAGGCTTAGGCGGCGGTTCCTTGGCTAAATACCTGCATGCGTATTGCCCAGACTTGCAGCAGACCGTGGTGGAAATTAATCCAAAAATCATACAAGTGGCCCGCAGTCAGTTTTACTTGCCGGACAACGATGCGCGCTTGAACGTGATAGAAGGCGATGGCCTGCGTTACCTTGCCGATCACCACGAGGTGGCCGATGTGTTGTTTATAGACGCCTTTGATGGCAACGGCATACCGCCGGATTTTTGCAGCCAAGATTTTTTTGACTCTTGCGCCAGTAGCTTAAGGAGTGAAGGCATATTGGCCATCAATCTATGGGGCAGCGATAAAAAGTTTGATATTTATTTCCAGCGCATAGAACAAAGTTTTGCTGGCAAGGTGCTGATGCTGCCCACCGGGAAGCCAGGGAATATTGCCGTGTTTGCCTTTAAGCGTGAGCCGGCCGATCTGCGTTTAGCCAGTTTGCGTCTGCGTGCAAAAGAATTGGAACGCACGCATAAGATAGAATTTTTACACTTCCTTGATACTTTAACCGAACACAATCCCAGCAGCAGCAACCGGCTGTTTATGGCTAGCGATAGAGCTGGCTTAACCTCTTAACCCTGAGACTAAGAAACCTGAGCCTAAACCCATGATACCTAATCGATATTTTGCTACCTGCCCACGCGGCTTAGAGTCACTTTTGGCAGACGAGCTGCTACAGGTCAAAGCCAAGTCCATCAAGCTGACCGACGGTGGCGTGAGTTTTGATGGCGATTGGGCGGTGTGTTATGCGGCCAATTTGCATTCACGCATTGCCACGCGCATTTTGTGGCAAGTGGCACGCGGCAAATACCTCAACGAAGAGGATTTGTTTGAGGCCGCCTATAAGTTGAATTGGCCAGAATGGTTCAATGTAAAAAATGACTTTATGGTCAAGGTGACGGGAGTGAAGTGTCCGCTTAAAAGCTTGGAGTTCGCTACCTTGAAAATTAAAGACGCGGTGTGCGATAAATTCCGCATGGCAGTCGGCAGTCGGCCTTATATAGACACCAAAAATCCAGCCGTGCGCATCCATGCCTATTTGGCGGCAGACGAATACCAGTTTTATCTAGACACCTCGGGTGCGGCTTTGTATCAGCGTGGTAACCGCGGTGCCAGCATAGAAGCCCCTTTGCGCGAAAATCTGGCCGCGGGCATTTTGAAGTTGAGTGGCTGGCAAGTTGGCCAGCCTTTACTGGACCCTATGTGCGGCAGCGGTACTTTTTTATTGGAAGCCGCCATGGTCGCGTTGGACATAGCGCCTGGCCATAAACGCAGTTTTGCCTTTGAAAAGCTAACTAATTTTGAGCCGGCTATCTGGCAAAAACTAAAAAGCCAAGCCGCGGCTAAGGTGAAAGCGGTGTCGTTTCAAAAGATTTACGGTTCGGACATCGATTTACGGGCCGTGCGCATAGCCAAGCGCAATCTGGACGAAGCCGGTTTGTTGGCGGCAGTGCAGTTGTCGCAATTTGATATGGTGGATGTGCCGGCGCCGGCAGGCGAGGGTGTGTTGGTGGCTAACCCGCCGTACGGGGTGCGCATCGGTGAAGGCGAAGATTTGGCTTTGCTCTACCCAAAAATGGCAGAGTCGCTAAAACGCAAGTTTGCTGGCTGGAACGCTTACTTTTTAACCAATGATTTAAGCATGCCTAAGCTGATGCGCTTAACCCCAAGTAAGCGCACGCCCTTATTCAACGGAGCATTGGAATGCCGCCTATTTGAAATTAAAATGGTGGCTGGCAGCAATAGGAAATAAGCCATGGCAGATTCTTTAGACGCATTAAAACAGAAGATACAGGCTTTCGTGGACGAGCGTGATTGGGCGCAGTTTCACACGCCAAAAAACTTAAGCATGGCCATGATGGTGGAGGCGGCAGAATTGCTTGAGCATTTTCAATGGGATACGCCGGCTGAGAGTCAAGAATTGTCGGCGGAAAAGCGCGAACAAGTGAGCCATGAGCTGGCCGACACCTTGGTGTATTTGCTTAGAATTGCGCAGGTGCTGGACATCGACATTATTGAAGCTGCCAATAAAAAGATAGCCCTCAATGCGGAAAAATACCCGGTGGATAAAGCCCGTGGCAGCAATGCCAAATACACCAAGTATTTGTAAGATTTAGTGTCGGGCTAAGCCAGCCTATGGCTTGTCCGTGAAATATACCCGCTTTGCGGGATATTTACACGCCAAAGCCCGACAATCCAGATTTATGCCAAGGCCGCCAATGCCGCTTGGTAATTTGGTTCGCTGGTGATTTCTGAGACCAATTCACTGTGCAACACCCGATTATTCTCGTCTAAAACAATCACGGCGCGGGCGGTTAAGCCAGCTAAGCTGCTGTCTAATATGGCCACCCCATAACTGTTAGCAAACGCGGCTAAATGCCTAAATGCGGACAGGGTGCTGACATTCTCTATGCCTTCTGCGGCACAAAAACGGTTTTGCGCAAACGGCAAATCGGCTGAAATGCATAGCACCACGGTGTTCTGCAATTTCGCTGCCGATTGATTGAAGGTGCGCACCGAGGTCGCGCAGGTTGGTGTGTCTATACTAGGAAATATATTTAACACTTTGCGTAAGCCGGCGAAGTTTTCTAAGCTGACGTCGGCGCGGGCTTTGTCGGCCAAGTTAAAGTTGGGTGCTAATTGGCCTTTTTCTGGGAAGCTACCACCGATTTTTACCGGGCCACCTTTAAGGGTTACAGGATGTGACATGCTAGATTCCTTTCTATGCTTGGGTGTAGGAGGGTTTTAAGTCATACCGTTTACTATACTTAAGTATGCTATTTTTTTTAGCGACTTACAATCTAAAAATAGTGCTTTTATTTTTCATTTTAGGCATGCACTTTTGCCCAATATTTTTTCTGAAAATGCAGCCGATTAAGGTAAAATTTGCCTTATGTTGCAAACCCAAACCCCAGCAAAAAACAGCCTGACTTTTGTGCACTTGCGCTGCCACAGCGAGTACTCCATTGTCGATGGCATAGTGCGCATAGACGACTATGTTAAGCAGGCTCATGCTGACAACATGCCGGCTTTAGCTTTAACCGATTTAAATAATTTGTTTGGTGCGATTAAGTTTTATAAAGCGGCTAGAGGCAAGGGCTTAAAGCCGATTATTGGCTGCGACATTTGGTTAGAAAACCCGCTAAACCGTGATCAGCCATCCCGCTTTTTATTGCTTTGCCAGTCGCAGGCCGGCTATTTGCTGTTATGCCAATTGCTAAGCCGCGCTTATTTA
>JACCDV011245676.1_pt1 | contig 23085 bp, 25 predicted proteins | sample 7446131 | NCBI WGS metagenome assembly JACCDV01 (sample SAMN15323448, study PRJNA562643) | freshwater metagenome | isolation source: river surface water | place: USA:Blue River Watershed | collected 2017-08-17
CTGCTTGCCGCATCGGAAGTTCAGGCATCGGGACAAGCAGATCTGAGAGATGAGATTGCTCGTCAACAACTTGGTCGGGCGGCAGAATTGGTGCGCGGGGCGGCAGCATTGGGCGCCAATCACAACGCTGCCTGCCTAGGCATTCTGGGGCGCTGTCTACTAGAGCAACTGATCACCATTTTGTGGGCAGTCCGTTCGGTTGAAAACGCCCAATCACATCAGAGTTCGGCCAAAGCTGAGCTTGCCAAAGCGCTTAGGAGCAATCTCAAGGCAGGTAAAGCAAAGATCACACACAGGCACACTGGAGTTGATGCCACCGCAGAGTTTCTGAATACCGATCAAATGAAAAGCATTCCAAAGAGAAAGAGCGTGGAGGAACTAGCTAGAGAAGCTGAGATTTCTGATCTGTACACAGTCTTCTATCGGTTTATGTCTCTAGAAACTCATGGTCACCATGACGCACCGAAGGACAGCTCCGACTCGATATCCCTATGTGAAATGCATCTCCAAGGCATCGGTGCTATCAGTCGCGCTATTGGTCAGGCATGTGTCTGGTGGCTGGTGCAACGTAATTGGCCAGACAATGAATCTATCCGTAATGTTCTGGGGCTTAATCGTGCCAAGCCCTAACTGTCGGTTCAAGGTGCGCGACGGTAGCAGTTCGAGTTATCAATATCACTGGCGAAAATTAAATAAAACGAATCTGCAATAATTTTTTACCCGTTTCTGACATTACGACTCGTCTTGCAGGTTTGGAGCGGTTACTGCCAGTCACTTTAGCAACCGTGCCGTCGGTCGCGGGCGCATAGTTGCTGCTCCGTACCAAGAGGAGCTGCCCCATTTGTGGAGTTAGGCATCACGCTACCGCTTTCGATCGCAGCGACCACTGTTGGGACGCCCCTGGAGAGTCCTCCGAAGGGCTGGGCGTCGCGCGCCGAAAATTCTCAAGCTGCGCGAGGAAATCTCGATGGGTCGCCATAGTAAAATCTAAAGTTCAGACTCCATCTCCAAGGATTGCTTGGCAAGCTGGGCACTGCCATTTACCGAAATCTTGAAAGGTAGGCGGGAGAGTGGTTAGCCGCACCTTTTGACTTTTCGTATCAAAGCATGCTGTGCAATAGGGTCCTTGGTCCCCTTTGAATGAATATGCGCCACCTACGATTGTTGGGACCTCCGCTTCGCGCAATTTGGCCTTGGATTCACTATCTAAGAGCTGTTGCTTGGCCTCAGCAAGCTCGAACTTGAGGTTAGCGACTTCAAGCTTTGCGTCCGCCAGATCCCCCGACAGGTCAGCGAGCAACATTTTGAACTCTGCATCCTCTATCTTCCTCGAGAGTGCACGAAGTCGCCCCACTATTTCGATCGCACTTTGAATCGCTGATGCTATGTCAGTCATTTTTTCTCCTGAGGCCTACGGAAAGCATGGGTTGACATGTCCAGTTTATCGCCTTTGGCAGCGATAAGCGCTGGTCGTCCTTCAATACAGTCGACTATGCCGTGAATTCAACTATCGGTGAAGTGCTCCCTCGGCTTAGCCAACCAAACGACATGGACTTCCACGGCGCAGTAGAAAGCATCGACATGGGGAAGAATCGATCTTCCGTAATCATTGGTAATTTCATACTGCACCGATTGTTTTATGTTGGCAAAACTTTTCTGACATCAGCAATTTCAAATCCGTCCGGTACAGGCTTAAACGGACCTGAAGCAGATCGATAGCTAGATTGAAATGCTCGCAAAGAATTAACATCTATCTGACCAGTTACGACATAGTCATGTATGCCGCCCTTTACGCGAAGGACATCACGAGACCAAGTGTTTTTATAGGGAGCTCGAATTCGACTATCTCCGTGCTGACGATCGTTGCATTGAATGATGTATGCATGCATATCAAGTGCGGCTGATTCCACCAAAGAGTTAAAGGTTTCGGTATCTTGATTCCACTCCACCACAAATAAAGCATCCACTTTGCCTCTTAAAGACGTACGGTAGTGAATGTTGGTGAGTTCACTGCAAATCAAAAGGCCGAAGAAAAAATCTCCATGCTGAATTATTGGAGGCTGGTTGTTTTTCCAATAAGTTGGAGGCCTCATCGTTAACCCAGCAAGTCGGAACAACTCAGACTCTTCGTGTAGTGCGGGTCTTTGTTTGTCCTGCCTGTATATCATCAGTGATGGAAAGTCGAGGCCATCATGAGTAAGCGACGCCCAGACTTGATTGCGCACTATCCTTTGGCGAGCATGGATGTATTCAACTCCAGATATAAATGAAATGTTTCTGCCCTTGAGTTTTTGCGCAATACGCATAAACCAATGTGCAGGGATCGAAAGTTCTGGCATCACAAAGTAACCAGCCCCATCCGGTTGGGAAATTACCCCGTTGATCAAGTGATTCAATCGCTTGTAACGCAGCGTCACATCTGGGTCTAAATTTCTTGTAATTGATGCGACACAACTATCGAGTTCAGTTTTCCAACTTGAGACAGCAATCGTTTGTGTCTTTTTCGGTGATCCATCAGGAATGTGCAAAACCCGATACTTGTTCCAAAGAGGTGTTTTGTTATTCAAATTAAAACCACGCAATCCCAAAACAACCGCATCTAACCACGGCAAAACATGGGGTTCAAAAGGATCTTTAGCGACTAAGTAAAGTTCAGTCAATCCAAATGGTCGCGTAGCAAAGACCAAACCAAGAGGCATTTCTTTTCCAAGTTTTAACCAGTAAGCCAAGATGGCGATGCCTTTTTGGATCTCATTAGGCAAAGAAATTTCTGACGATGCGACGCTTGCTAGATATTGTTTCTTGTTTGGGATCCCACGTTGAGATATGAACTCTCTTGGCAAACCCACAAATCTAAATGGCATGTGAGCAAGATCAAGAGAAAAAAGTAAGGCATGTTTCTTCTGAATGCCTTTGCGATTTGCAAGTGGGTAATCCGAGAACTCGTTACCTGGCCAAACTTTGTCGCATAACTTTTCCCAAAGATATTGCATCTCGCGCTCCCACGCTAATGCTCCTACTTTAGTTAGTCTGGGTGGAAATGCAGATACGACACTTTCGCAAAGTTCTGTCAGTATCAAATGTCCCCACTTTTGCGTAATTTCGTCGGGACGAGCTGGCTCGTTTCGCTGCGCGGCTTTGATTTTGCAATGGCAGTTCTTGTCTATAGAGGTAACTAGGTCCTCAAATGAAGTCAATAATTTTTGCAAATGATGAAAATCTTCACACGACGTTGCCATGCGCACAATTCGTGGAAGGTACTGAGCTAATTCGAAGAACTTGATAGGGGAAAGCACATGCTCAATAACTGCATCGAAAAAAGCATGTCGATATGTTGCCCACGCATCTGGCGGTAAGTCTCTTTCATAGGCTTCAAAGTCGCGAAGATTTAGCGCAAAACTTGCACGATGTAAGGTGAGCGCATCAGTTTTACGCAAGTTATCAGCATGCTCGCCTGAATGATTAGTCGCTTTCAACAATTGTGTTGCAACATCATCGGGTGAGTTAGGTAAGTTCGGTAATGCACGCCATTCGCTTGCTCGAAGATAGATTTGTTGAGAAATCGCAGAAATTAGAGACTGACCCGTTTTTCCTGAAAGGAAGAAGACTTTATTTTTTTCGTTTGAAAACTGTAATTTGCTGGTTTTGAGATACGGCGCGTGGTATCTAGTTCCTTTCTCGTCCTCAGTCCAATGGATGTTCCCATTCGAGCGAGCGATGAGGAACTGCCATAACTCATTTTGAGATTTAATGTTCCCGCCGTTCTCCATAACAAGCAAAATGTCATCTACATACCGGCCGTAGTAAAGGGGGGCAATTTCTTGTTCAATTAAGTGATCTAGCTCGATCAGAGCCAAGTTCGCGATCACCGCAGATGCAGGTAGCCCGACAGGAATACCTTTGCCAGAGGGGGTGTGCGATGTCCAAGCTTGGATCGCACGAATAAATAATCGGTTTAGCTTTTTTTGATCTTCATTTAAATTGATCCCAAGTAAGGACATGAACGACTCATCCAGCATGAATTCAGGATCTAGCTCGTGATAGAAGCTACTGATATCCGCCGTCAAAGCAACAATTTTCTTGCCCGAGGCAAGACCAGCTTGCATAGCTTTGATGCCGCCTTCTCGCCATTCCCTGAACGGCCTCAGGTACGGTTTAAATGATCCAAGGGCAAGATGGTCTAGGTCATTATTTGGCTTTCTGCGTAGTCGGCCACCATAAGAGTTAGCGCTAAGTTGTTTATCGAAGGAATCACCAACCTTCAACATCCACAATGCAGAAAGTACATGCATGTCAATACTGCAATGTGCCATCAGACGAAACTCTGCTTCAGGGAAGAGTTTGTTTTCTACTATGGCGGTCCATTCGTCAGCTGGTGATGCGAAGACTAGACCAGTGCCAACAGAAGTTGGACTTTGCTTTATTGTTTTTGGATCAAGCGACCACTCTCCGTAGAAAGTAGCTTTCGCCACCCAACTTTCATCTTCTTGTTGTATTTTTCTAAGCAAGTCATTTAGATTTTGAGCAATATTTTCCTCATACTCTGCAATCTTAAAAATCGAAGGATGGCTTGAGTAGTAAAGATCAACTTTTGCCTTTCGGTAAGCCAGAGTGAGGTCTTGGATTGGAATTTTCATGGCACCCGTCTAATGGATTTTTTACAAAGCGAATTCAGCACATTCATTTTCATTACAGCCATTTCGCTTGATCTTTAGATTTCAGAACGAATCCGGTTGCTGCCGTTCGAGCTTGGTTTTTCTTTATCTAAGGCCTTAAACCACTCGACTTCATCTAACAGTTCATACTCACTCGCGAGGCGTTCAAGACGTGGAAGCCAAGGAGAAATGAAATACCGAAGCTTCAGCCTATCCGACTCATCGAGCAAAGGCATCTTCTCAACAAACTCGGCTAATTTTGAGGCGTGACTACCAATTGGCCAATCGCTGCTGTTGCCCAAATAAGCCCCCTCAAAACCTCCGAATTTATTGAGACCATCTATAAGCAGTTGATAATTTGAATCACCTGCTTGGATAGGTAATGGATATGACTGAACTTGAATTCTGTAGTGCTCACTACCAAGTTGTAGATTTTTTCGAAGTTCCATCAATATCACTCTAACTAGATCATCTGTGGTCACCCTTACCCAAGGCTCCATGATCTGTTTGATTCGTTTATCAGCAGAGTGCAACTCCATCAAATTGGCACGCACTCGCTTCACGACTTCGTATGCAGATTGAGCGCTTGGAGCGCTATCCCAACGCCCAGTTTTTGAATTAATTGAAACGATGGATTCACTTGAAAGTTCTGCAATTTCTCTGAGTTGGTTTAGCGTTGCGACTGCCTCACTAAGAGTCTTATCTAACTGCTTTGTTCTAGCCTCAAGCCCCCAGCCTTTCAGAACTTCGAACCGATCAATCGTAGATGCAAGCAACAAAAACAAGCCCGCTGTCAATGCCGTTCCCGCACTACTCCCTTCATTGGCAGTCCATAAAACGTGAACACCTTTGACAAGACAAGCAAGTCCAGCGAAAAGCAATGCAACATTCGTAATTTTCAAACTCATATCTGAAAAGCTATCTGACTTCATTTGAAAAAGTTTTCTGGCCACAAATATGGTGGCAAGTGCTGGCGAATTAAGTTTGCTTGCATTTGGAATCCTCTAGCTTCAAGCTCAAGAACAAAGTGAGGCCATGGAGGAATATTGCTTCGATAGACATTATTCGAGGACGTGGACATTCCACCTCCCGCAGAAGTGGAGAGGCCTCCGTACTGTGAAGTCGATAAGCCACCGTATTGGGATGTAGACAAACCTCCATATTGGGAGGTAGAAAGGCCACCGTACTGCGACGTAGAAAGTCCTCCGTACTGTGAGGTCGACATACCCCCGTATTGTGAAGTTGACAATCCACCATACTGCGAGGTTGATGCGCCTCCGTACTGCGAAGTAGACATTCCGCCATACTGAGAAGTGGAGAGCCCGCCGCCTTGGGAAGTACTCAAATTGCGGGGCCATGTACGCATACCTTCTATTACTGGTCGTGTCATGCAAAACTCCTTGTTATTTGGCCACCGCTGCCGTCTGCTCTTTGGAACGAACAAAATTAGGTGCGTTTCATAGCCACCTGCATGAGTCCTTTTTTAACACAAATATTAAAGTGATTACTTTTCCGGCAATGTAATTCGTTCATTCCAACGTTGAATTTCAAACAGCATTAATGTCGTTTGCTCGGAATCTTTGATTAGTTGTGAACAACTTACTTCAACTCCATCATGGGAGGCAGCAGATACCATGTCGGAGGTCTGTCCCTCAACTCTTTGGGAAGCTGTGGAAACGGCGGACAAACTGCCTGAGCTAGTTTCGGATTTGTAGCGCACCCACTCAGGCCCATGAACAACGTCACGATGAGCCAATAGGTCCGACTTCTTACGATAGTCATCAGAGATCTCCTTCGATATTTGGTTTTGGACACGCGCGACGTCGGCAGCGTGTTGCTCTTGCTTAGCTTGTGCGATTTGCACGTTTTGTTTTTCAGCATCCCACTGGCGCTGCAGACGGGATTCCCCCATCTGCAGGCCTAGTAAAAACGCCATGAGAAGCAGCAGCCCCTTGAGGAGCAACGATTTATTGAGATCGACAAATGCACGAATCCAACTCATACGCCCTCCCCGTCTAACGAGGTTAGGTTGTAGGTTCCAATCAATCGGATTAGCTTGTCGGCATAGTCAGGATCCGTGGCATAGCCCGCTTTGAGGAGCGAGCGAGCAAAGGTCTGCGCCGTGACACACAGGAAGCAGTCTTTGTAGCGAGGGTTACGTTTCAAGAAGGCCGCGTGGTCATCCACACTCGCTTGCCATGTTGGGTACTTGCGCCACTTAGCAGGCACAACGACCCACTGCCCTCGGATGAACTCCTTGGTGTCCAGCATCACGGTTTCACCGCGCCACAAACTATCAGCCTTAATCCCGAACAGGTTCTTGGCCGTTTTTGTCAGTCCTGATTCACCCCAGCCAGACTCGAGTGCAGCTTGACTCACCGTGATGCTGGCAGGAACACCTTGCGATTTATGGCAAGCCTGTGCGGCTGGCCCAATCAGAGTAATAAAGTCTTGTGGTTTCACAACATCTCCCTCACGTCTTTGGCAACCTCATCAATCGAGGCATCACGCCTCTCCACGATGAAGTTAAAAATCCATCGCACCAATGCCCAGCCGGGCAACCCACAGGCAAAGATCAGACCACCCATGGCGCACAAGCCCACAGTTGAGAACGCCCAGTGGTGAAGCTGGAAATACTCAATCGTGGTTGCACCACCTCCAATGCTTGAGACAACGGTGCTGATTAGTCCGACCGTCCATTCACGCTTGTCGCGTGGTGGCGTCATAAGCATGACCACGACAGCGGCAAGCGTTGCGCCACTGGCTGCGGCAGCAGCACTACCGCCAAAGGCTTTGTATGCAGCGGCGGCTCCGGCCACTCCGCTACTCGTTGGTTCTGGCATTTACAAACTCCCCAAAAAATACCCGCCTGAATCACTTCAAGGCGGGTTGTGAACAACTCGTTCGTTTATGTTTGATCGGCGGTATGAACAGCGGCACTCTCTGCCACACAGGTCACCTCCACCAAATCAGCTCGAGGCTTGACGCTCATCACACGTGCCATTTGCGCCCAGGTCTGCCCCACCCCAAACGCAAAGTGCGTTCGCTCCTCACTGCCTCCGGTTTTGAGGCCCACACTCGGCATTTGTTGCAAGACAGCGTGCCGATCTGTCGCTCCGCGCGTCACACCAACCGAGTCAGTCACCGAACCATCCAAGCGCCTGAGCGCGATGTAGTGATTCGCCCCTGTCTGCCAAGGCAAGCGCTCTGAACAGATCAGCACCTTTGTTGCGGCATCCCACGACAAAACCTCACCACTCACACCCCAGCTGGGCATGTCATGGCTGATGGCAACCAAGTCACCATAAGTAGGGATCAGCCCCTCGAGCTCCGTCCTAAACGTGATGATTCGCCTACGGTACCGATTTGCCGCCGCGATGTACTTGCCCTCACGCATCGCTTGAGACTTGTCAGTGCATCCAAAGAGTTTCAGGCGGGCAGGCTTGGCCAAGGTCGAACCCGCAAGTCCGACCGTGACCTCATCAGGCTTCCAGCTCTTTGGGTTGAAGTACTCAACCGTGACAGCGTCTGCTGTGGCATCACCGGGCATCACGTACTGGATCTTCAAGCTGCTACGCACAATGTTTCGGGTGGAGAACAAGGCCACAGGAATGGTCTTAGGCTCATCTCGAACAATGCGAACAACACCGCCTTGCAGGAATGGGACTGCGCGCCCCGCTCTGGCAATCTGTCCCATGGCGTCCCAGACCGTGAGGTTTTGGTCGAATACGCCATTGAACGTATCCCCACGTGCCGACCACACGCCATCCAACCGGACCAAGGCATTGAGATCAATCTTTGCATCAGGAAGGCCCGCGCCGTAGCTCGCACGCGCAGCATCTGCAAACGCCCAAGCAATTGAGCGTGTGGCTTGCGGCGTACTCCATCCAGTCGATATCGACCAAATGGGCAGCTTGCGTGTGACCAAGCAATTCACCAAGCGCGAGGATCGCTGGGACAAGTTATCCGTTGCGCGCATGCGCAAAGCCAACAAGGTCAGGTCCGATGGCAATGTTGGATTGACCAAATAGCCCTTGGCCTGCCCCCAGCGGAGCTCATGCCCGGCTCGGGTGCTTGTGTCCTTGGTATCCAACCTTTGAACACGCACTTCATAGCGTCCTGCACTCACCCCATATTTGTAGGTTCGCCGCTGCGCCGTATTGGTAGCTGCAGAGAAAGACTCATCCGCAAGATGAAGCCACCCAGAGGTCGCATCCCCATCATCATTGATTGTTCTTGCCTCAACCCGCCATTGAACAGTTCTGCTGTCCATCGAACCACTGTCTGTTGCGTAGTACAAACCACGCATCATCACAACGTCGATGCCAATCTGATTGATTTGGGTCCCAACTGGATTAAGTGCAAACGGTCCAATGATGCTGCCACCTGTATCGGCGATTGCGATCAACTCCTGTCCAGTCACTTCAGCGGCTGTCACCACATCGTTGTTGAACAAAGTGTTTTGACCACCCGGCTCAATCACTTGGGCTTGGACTTCCTCAAACGAAGCAATGGGGCTGTCATCAATCAGGAGTTCTTCGAACTGAAACTGTCCAATGCCAATCACATGGAGCTGGTGCAAGTACTCCTCGTTGTTGACGTACTCCGTATAGGGCATGGCAGCCAGATCTGGATAAATTAGATGCTGGCCATAGACAACAGGGATCGGCTGAGACAAACGACCGTAGTTGCCACGGGCCTGCAGTGAGTAAGTGGGGCTTGGCGAGGATGAACTCGCTGTCGCATTGGGCAGACTTTGATTGGGAAGCGGCACCAAGGCGTTGACGATGATGGACCCCGTCACAGCAATAGCAGTCGACGCCACCGACGTGGCCACAGCCCCCGAATACCCAAAAGAGGCAGCCAGCTCTGCACCATAGGCGTTGGCCACGACCAAAACCGCAATCATCAAGACCGTCTGCAGCGGGTTCTTGCCCCCACCTCCACCACCTTGCGGCAGCGAGACCAATGCAATCACATCTCCAGCTTCAATGAGCGTCACACTGCGCTCAGCCAAGAGCACAGGTTTGCCGTTTTTGAGCACCACGCTTGGTTGATCAAGAACGATCTGCTCTTGGTTCATCCAATGGGTGATGGTTGGACTGCCCTGAACATGGTGGATATCACGTTCATGGGGATCGAATGGGTTTCGAAGCCAAACTACGACACCGTCATTGCTGGTTGGCATGGTTCACCTCGAAATGCATAAAACCCCTCAACACGCCAGCCATGACGGTCAAGGGCCCACAGATCCTGAAACACCACACCGATGGCTTGCGCGCAATGAAGCACACCTCCGCCATCAATGTCTAGCCAAACACCGACATGCACCGGATATCTGGACTGGCGCATCAATACCGCATCGCCATGTTTTGGCGTTGGTACGCGCTGCCAGCGTTTTCGTTCAGGGTGATCACTGAACGTCTTGAGCACCACCCTCAGGTCCAGTGCATCCACAGGGATTAGCGGAAGCTCACGCCCGAAGTACTTTCTCTGCACCCATAAAAAAAGGCCCCAGCAGTCAAACGACTCGGGGCCTCGTGCGCCTGCGATCCATGGGCGACCTATGTATCGGTGAGCCCAGTAGCCATCACTTGGTTTCATAACTTACCCATCACCGGGCAAGTCCCGGAAACTCTGTTGAGGTGTACAGCCGTCCCGGAAACGCTTTGTTTCCGATGTCGACCATTCGAGCCCTTGCCGTCACACGCATCACATCCGCCTCCACCTCAGTCAAGACCAAGGTGATGGGTGGATCCATCTGCGGCCCCGTCATGTCGCGGGACAAGTACGGTCGATACGTCACTTCGATGGAGGCTTCCGACTCCGAAGCCGCATCGAGGTATTTGACGATCTCACGTGAGACGTTGTCCAAGGTCAGCACGACCTCAGGAACAGGAGCAATGTCCACAGGCGGCAAATCCAAATCAAACCCCATAGCCACAAACCTCACGGTCTGGCTTGGGTCTAACGGCGCTGAAGCTTCTAACCGAGCAAAGAGATCTTGTTGATCACGCACCACGCGAATGGACGTCGTCACGCCCGACTCGTTTTTAAAGTCAGGGTGACGAAGCTCCAAGGTGTGCAAGATCACCACATCGGATGGAGCGCTGGCATATGCCTCCCTAATGGCATCTGACAGAGAGGCGTCAGGCATGAGAGACACCAATAGGAATGACTCGTCGATTTGGTGCAGGATCACTTTTACCCACAAACAAACCAAAGATATCGGACCGGTTTTCAGGCAATTCGCCTTCAATGCGATAAACCGCACAACCCGTCAAATGCTCAACTGCAGCGACAAAAAATGGCACATGGTCCGAGTAAGCGTTATCACATGCTGCATCCCATAAAGGCCCTTCTAAGAACATGCACGCGCCCTTGCACATTTGTAGCACTGGACAGTTCAAGCATTCTTTTCGATGACTCCAATGTGTAGAAGTCTTTACGGCAACCCCCTTCAAATCGGACAAATGTCCAGCTCTGTGGGATTCCCCGTTGGGGGCTTGCGAGACTGCACTCACGTTTTGGCATGTAAGCACATTCCCGTGCAAATCAACCGCCAAGTTATCAGCGCTATCCATGCCGCATTTTTGCCCCAAGACAAAAGCAGGTTGACGCTCCAAGATACTCTTCGCCCACTCTCGCATCCGCGCTCTTGCGACATCAAGTGACACTATTCGTCCACGACGAATTTCATCTAATGACTGACGACGAAATGCATAAGCCTGCTCATCAGATTGCAAGGAATTGGCCAACCCACCGGCGTCATAAGGATCGACGAATGCACCCTCTCCAATTACAAGTGAGGGATCACCAGTGAGCTTGAGAAAGAAATGAGCAATCGCCTCACGGCTAGTGTTGGTGCGATGCACCATGGCATTGAATGAAATGCGTCGTTGTGGAGCTAGACGTTCATACAAATCCAAGATGCCAGCTTTAGCTTGGGCATCTTCGAGTGGATCAGGTCCTCGCGCTGACTGTCCCGGACCATCGTGGCTAATTCCCACGCCAAAACCCATCTCATCAAGCCATTCATTGATTTCAGACGTGAGCAGCGTTCCATTTGTGACCATACCAAACGATGCGTTCGGATATTTGGCACGAAGGTTTTCAGCTAATGGCTTGAGCGTTTTGATGTACACCAAAGGCTCTCCGCCCCAAAACTCAATGCGTTGGGGAGGCTCAACCAAATTTGCATCAAGCAATGCCATGAATGCAGGAACATCATCCTTGGTCGTTTCCTCGGCATGGGGGACAAACCTCTGACTGCAATAGTCACAGGCGTAATTGCAAGAAAGTCCAAGCTGAATTTTCAAGACAGCTGGAGACGACTTAACACCAGGCGAAGATTGGCTGATGGCTTCAATTGAGCCAGTGCTCCAACTTTTCTCAACATATGACAACGGCCATGGTGAACCTTTTGAGTCAAGCAACTCACTGGTTTGGTTGTCATAGATAAGTGAAACATCACCACCACTTCGGTCATGCGCCTTCAACAGAAATCTAGCCATTAGGATCCCTCCTTCGTAGTCGCCACATCCGATTCAAGAAACGCTTCAGGGCAGACCGCGCGGCATACCTCTTGAGCGCTTTGGGATGGCAACTTGGCCAAGTGGTACTCACGGCGGGAGCGAACACGCTCTGCCTCCATGACCTCCACTGTTAGCAAGACCTTTTCATCACTGATTTCTTCAACTGATGCTCGCAACATTTACTTCACCTTCAAATTTAGACAAATTGCAATAAAGCTCACAGTAGTTGTGAGATGCGACACGCAGGGTGACGACAAGCAACGTGCGTGTGCCCTGCGCATTAAAGGGATTGCTTTCGTGCCAAACCCTCGATGGATGGATAACAACTAGACCCGGATAGGTTTCGATGTGACGTAACTTTTCCCAAAATGGAAACCCCGCCATAGGGCGGGGATCTTGAAGAATGAGCTCACCGTCACCAACGGTCCAATCTCGTTCCGTAGGCGATTGCCTGTCATGACCGCAATCTAAGTAAAGACACAGCACATGGTCACAGGTGTGGTGGTAGTGAGGCTGTGCCCGCATTCCAGGTTGGTAGTGAACAGGTATGCACCGCGCTTCAACCAAAATTTTCTCAGCGTTTTTGACTCCATGAGCTTGAGCGAGATAGCTTCGATACAGCGTATCAACCCATTGCCGAAACTTAGTCCAAACTGGCGGAGCCAACTGCTCATGCTCTGGGAGAAGTAGATTCAATTGCACTCTTAACTTCACACCAACATCCGGTAAAGAGTGAATCGGTGGATTAGCTTTGTGGTTCTTGAAGCGCTCAACCGCAAAGTCTCGCAATTGCGAAGTCTCCAAATCCGACCATGGTGACTTGTCCGTCAATACGGGAGTTGGCCAAAGGTGTTCGATCATTGACCCACCTCACATGCAAATGCCACCGCAATACGAAGAGCATTGCAGTAGCGGGACATCGGTCGCACAGAGTGCGGTTTCGTTCCATCAATGCAAACCATGCGATTTGGCTTAACCATCGCTGCTGCTTCGATTTCGCCCTCAGGATCTAAAACAATCAAATCTCCTCCCCAGTCTGGCTCCCATTTCTCTACGGGATACCAAATCACAGATCTCGCCTGCCCTGCAAACTCTTGAGGAAAATCACGATGCAACGATGCCTCATCACCAAACGATTGCACATTGACCCACACGCGGGTTGGGACCACGCCCTTGAAAAACTCTGCCTGAACTAACCGTGCAACTTCAGCCAATGGGCTCTGCTCTCGCAAGAACGCAGCAAACGTGAGGTCATGTCGCCACGCGCCATCGTCATAGTGATGCTTGTAAGTACCGGGAAGCACAAAGTTGCGGTGCCAAAAAACGCCTGCAGAGCTAGAGTGGGCTTTCCAGCCATATACGAGGGGTTGGCCAAGAAGCCAGCTTCTGGTTTGAGCCGCAAGCCCTGCGTCGATAAAGTCGTCCAAGATCTTCATAAAGTTTCTCCAGATACTGGGGACACCTTGAACTCAAAGTGAATTTCCACTGAGGGACGCTCTCCGTTGTACGGGTGAGAGTGGTGCTCCAAATAACTTGGAAAAACCAAAAGCATGCCGGGCTTGGGATGGATGATCTCTGAACGCCAACCTTCCCATGGCAGCTTTCGACTCCCATACGCGCCGCTAGGGTTCACAAGAACAAAGGCGCCTGAATAGTCTTGGCGTTCAGGGTCAGGGCGAGCATCGGCATCGAGCCAATAGACAGCAGAAAGATCAGTGTCTTCAACGTGAAGCGGGATGAATTGACCTTTGTAAGTGATCACCTCTCGCGCTGTAGCGCAATCAATTGAACATGAATAGTTATCCACAATCACTTTGCGAACAAGTTCATCTAGTCCTTTGAATTTCCCCATGCCCAAATCAGCCAACAAGCTTTGTCGGTTTTGACGAGACCAAGGCTGTCCGTTCGGGTTTAACGTTGCATGGACAGCTAAAGCATGTAAATGCATCTGAGCCATCTGCTCTTGCGAGAATTGATGGATACCTTGATAGATTCGGCAAGCAAATATGTCGCGCGTCATGTGATATTCACTTCCAAGTCCGCAGCGCCAAGGAAAAACTTGAAGCCTGCCTTGATCCTGGCTTTGTCCCCCGGCTGGAGTCCCAACGCCATGAACCTCGCTGTCGCTCTTCCGCCCTCAGTTCTCACACGCGATTTGGGCAAATATCCATTGACAGCTTCGAGATAAATCTCCGCATCTTTTTCGAGCGGTTTTCCATCAGCGTCAACGATCTGCAATTCGAACTCAACACTTTCATTTGCAGCACATTCAGTCGCTCCTGAGATTGAAACGTCTGGCATCACGATCAACTCACGCACGTATGACGATGCGGAATATGAGGTCCGGATGATGTCGCTTTCATCCAAGCCGTAAACCTCACAATCACCGCGATCTTCACTAGGGTTGATGTTGGCGGTGATAACGCAGTCATCAAATGCACTGTCGGCAAAGGGGACTGCAAGTCCAACCGAGAAGTTGTTGCGATAAGTCGTTAGAGAAAACTCCGGCGCCGACATGCGAGTTGGCAAAGTAACGGTGTAAAGCGGAATGGGGCGACTCCAGTCGCGTTGATCCCAGCGATATGTCAAATGCCAAGCCTGACGATCAGACCATGCTCGATTTGCTTTGAGCTCAGAATAAGTCAGCACCGAATCGGCAAGGAGTCGGTATTCCTTGCCGTTGTTGATGAATGTCTCTCCTTCGAAATGGCTGTTACTTGGCCACTGTTGACTAGCCAACCCCATCTCGAACTTGATCGTCTCAGCATCCTTATCCACATGGATTCGAATGACATGATCTGGAACTGACGCCATGGTTTGAGGACGTGTGATGTATGCCTTCATGCGCCCTCCTTAGCAACAACCACAGCAGTTGCAATTGCAGTTGCAGTTGCAATTGGTCCGGCAGTTAAACGCCCCACAATTGCAATTACGGTACCAACGGTGGTATTCAGAACCACCAATCTCATTGGCTGCCTCGTAGTAGCCGTCATAGTTGTAGCTAACAGAGACAGCGTTAAACGATTGAGTCGTTCCACCAGCCCCGTCATAACTGCCCCAGTTAGCGCAGTTAGATGTAGGAACACCGCTAACACCCCAAGTCCACCAATTGCCATTGGGTGGATTCCAGCTTCCGTTGCCAGCGCAATTACCGTTGGGCAAATAGCCGTTGCAGTTAGATGCGCGATCGTCGTAGTACTGGCTGGATCGATTCATCTCTCCGATGTCTTGCCCGTCTGCCATCTTGTAGCCCGTGTTACGGGCGTCATCGCTGGTGACACTACTTTTGATGAGAGCTCCATTGCTCATCGTGACGGTACCGGTCATCGTGCCGCCCGTCTTATCAAGCTTGCCGTTCAGTTCTGCTTGCAAAGCATCATCTAGCCCGGCCTTAGGGATGCGTGTAATTGCCATGTTTTTTCCTGATCAGATGTAACGCACCACAATCCGCGCATTGGCGGGAGGTGCTGAAGTAAATCGAAGCGTCGCGCCCGAATTCACCAACACATAGGATTCAAGTGAGTCTTGAACTACGTAATTGATGGTGACCATCAGCTTGTGGACACTTGAAGCCGCAGTCGTTAAAACAAAGTCAGTAGCTGTGCCGTTGGCAGTAAAAACCTGCGGTGCTACGTTGGAGCCTCCTGCCGCTGCGGCATAGCCCTGCGCTTGGTTCATGTAGCTCTGCGATTGCGTCGCAGAGTTAGCTGAAGCAGTTGCAGAGGTCGCCGACTGAGAGGCACTGGTGGCAGAGGCACTTGCAGAGGCCGCAGCAGCAGCCGACTGTTGAGTTGCCGTTGCAGCATTGCCCGCAATTGATTGCGCGTAATACTTGGCTGAATACTCCGTCGCACCAGTCACTGGCCCAGATGTCTTGTTCGCCCATTCCTCTGCCGCAGCCGCACCCGATTGCGCCTCTTTATCAAGATAGCGAACACTGATACCAACACCGTTGGCCGGGGCAGAAGAAAACCTCAACGTCGTCGTTGCAGGTGTGGTGTACGAATCAAGCGGAGCCTGAGGCACCCCAGCAACCGTCACCATCAACGCACCGGGATAACCCACCGGGCGGCTCAATGTGAAATCCGTCTTTGTTCCGTCTCCAGTAAAAACGTCTGCAGGGATCACGGTATTGGCCGTTACAGCTGCCGCAGAGCCTGCTGCTTGTGAGGCCCAATACTTTGCTGAGTAACCAGTGCCATCGACCGTTGCTGATGTTTTCTCAGCCCAATCTGCTGCACGTACAGCCTGCGCCTGTGCAGCCGTTAAAGCCGTTGACGCATTACTTGCACTGGTCGTTGCAGAAGTGGCAGAGCTTGCAGCAGCCGTTGCGCTTGCTTGTGCATCAGTCGCTTTTGCTCCTGCCGTGCTGGCAGAAGTAGAAGCAGCCGTCGCGGATGCATTGGCGTTGGTTGCACTGTTCGCGGCATTCGTAGCGGATACGGCTGCAGCAGTTGCACTCGTTTGCGCATCAGCGGCTTTGGTGGAAGCTGTAGCAGCCGAGCCCGCCGCCGCACTCGCTGAACTTGCGGCCCCTGTTGCTGAGCTTGCGGCAGCTGAGGCTTGCGATGTCGCCACACCTGCTGAAGCTGCCGCATTGGTTGCCGAGGTCGTTGCATCCGTTGCTTTCGTACCAGCTGTAGTTGCCGATCCTGCTGCGGCTGTGGCACTCGTCGCGGCATCACTTGCCTTGGTAGTGGCTGTGGTGGCAGCGCTATACGCCGAAGTTGACGAGGCCGCAGCACTGGTGGCACTACTTGCCGAATTGGTGGCTGAGGTTGCGGCTGCAGTCGCACTCGTTTGAGCATCACTAGCTTTGGTCGTAGCCGTAGCGGCAGAACCAGAGGCAGCAGTTGCCGAACTTGCAGCGCCCGTCGCAGAGCTTGATGCGTTACTAGCTTGGGTGGTCGCCACACCCGCAGATGCAGCGGCGTTGGTTGCCGAGGTCGTTGCGTCCGTTGCTTTCGTACTCGCCGTAGTTGCCGAGCCCGCCGCTGCAGTTGCACTGGAAGCCGCATCACTTGCTTTTTGCGATGCCGTGGCTGCAGCCGTACTGATTGACTGCGCATAGTATTTAGCGGAGTAGTCACTCCCCGAAACAGGAGCCGAGGTTTTGGTTGCCCAATCCTGAGCTGAGGAAGCACTCGAACTAGCCTGACTCGCAGAACTTGCAGCCGCCGTTGCACTCGTTGCGGAATCGGAAGCCTTTGTACTTGCCGTGGTGGCTGAAGCTGAGGCTGCCGTGGCACTTGCTGCAGATGCAGTGGCTGAGCTCGATGCATCCGTCGCTTTGGATGAAGCTGTCAAAGCTGAAACCGCCGAATTGCCTGCAGATACTCCTGCAGCATCTGCTTTCGCAGATGCAGTCGTTGCACTCGCGGCAGATGCAGAAGCGCTAGTGGCTGCACCACTGGCAGATGCAGCCGCTGTCGTGGCGCTCCCCGCCGCTGCTTGGGCTTGGTATTTCGCCGAATACTCACTCCCTTGAACTGGTCCATTCGTTTTGCTGGCCCAGTCCATCGAGGAGGCCGCCCCTGTTTGGCTCTCTTTATCCAGCATGCGGGCCGTGATCTCAACGCCATTGGTGGGCGCAGAGCTGAACCGAACGGTGGTGGAGTTCGCCAAGGTGTACGAGACGAACGGGGTTTGCAAAACCCCTGCCACTGTGATTTGGAGCGCACCAGGATGGCCGACCGGATAGTCAAGCGTGAAATCCGTCAACACCCCCGTTCCAGTCCATGTTTTGGTTGGAATAACCGTCGCGCTGGTTGCTTTGTTTGCTTCATCAATGACTCGCGTCAATGTGGCGCTTGCATCAGCCGCTTTCGTAGAAGCAAGCGTGGCACTTTGAGCGGCGTTACCTGCCTGAGTCGTTGCGACCGTAACTTGCTGTGTCAGCTCTGTTCTTGAAGCCGCCAAGTCATCTTGAACGCCTTTGATCGCCTTGGCCACTGTCTTTACTGGGCCACCCTCGGTGATCACATCCGTCTGAGCATCACCATGAACAATGGTGTGCAAAATCGTTGCATCAGCAGTTGCCTTATCAACCACTGCTTCAATTTGTTGCTGTAGGTTTAAGGCCATGAATTGCTTTCCATCACCAGTTTTCGGTGGGCAAGTGTTGGTTGATCAAAATGTCAAAGTTGTCAGCCGACTGCTGCAAGTCTTCAAGTTCGCTGTCGAGCAAGATGCCCAGCGCGCCTTGCGTCAAAGTTGGGCGATTTCTAATTTCCAGCTCACCCGTGACTTCCCATTGGTTTTTTCGGACTAACTTGGCTTGATAGGCTTTGGTGAATCTGGCTTGGTGTGTGGCCATGCCAATCCCACCCAGTAGTTCAATGTCAAACCACTCAGCCCCCTCTTTAGCTTCGTGTTTGAACCAAGCTTCAAAGATGGCGTATGTCAGTGGTCTCAAATTCCAACGAACAGAAACTTTGGCAGGCGTTTGCGTGAACCGACGCCGTGTTCGGGCAGCGCCTGATTCCATGTCCGTTCGAATCACACCTTCGCTTGGAGAGATCTGATAGCCATCTACGCTTGGAAGTGGAATCTTGTCTGGCCATACCAAATTAGTCATCGCATTGCTCCTGCAGCGGGGTTCAACCCATAGCGACGCTCAAGGGTTGGTGCAATCCCCGTGCCCTGACCAATCGATCGGGACATGCGTGCTTCAATTTGCTCCACGATGATGTCTAGGCGCATAGAGCCATCCGCTTGTTGAGAAGACTGCACCCGCGCATCCACGCCTGAGGCGTTGTTGATCACGTTCACAGCCACGTGCACCTGAGGTTGGCTCTTCGTTGAAAGCGCCCCACCCAATGCACGCATCTGTCCGGGCGTGAACACCGCCTCACCAGGCTGGGCAATGATGGGAACTTCACCCTCGACCAGACCACCCGTGTGATACCGAGTCGCGCCCATGAAGTTGTGAAGCCCGACTGAACGAGAAGCCAAACTGTCTGAACCAATCAAACCGCCTGTGTGCGCCACAGCGACCAAAGGGTTGTAGAGATCAGTCGCTCCCGCAGGAACGATGCTTCCACCTGCGGCTGGCGTTGGGGTTGAACCCAAACCACCCAGCCAACCGGCCAGTGGCAAGGTGATCATTTTTTGAATCTGAATGCGCACCAGGTCCGCAATGATGGAGTTGGCCAAGCTACTGAAATCGAGCTTTCCCGTGGTCACGAACTGAACGAGCGCATCCTCCATGCCTTTGAAAGCTGAAGTCACCGCCCGCTCAGCTTGCTTGGCCGCGTTCGTGGAATCTTCCACATAGCTGCGCACAGATGAACGCATGCCGAAGTCAAAGGAGCGTTGGTACTCCGCATTGGCACGGGCCAAATCAACGATCACAGGCAACTGGCGAGACAGGGCATGGTTGATGAGCTCGATCGCCTCGGCTTTGAGACCAGGGTCAGTGATTTGCTCGGCTTGCTTGCGCGCAGCGTAGGCCGCTTTTTCCAAATCGAACTGGACTTGCATGCCAGCACGCTCCACCTCACCCACATCGAGCATTTGGCGCTTGAGCACCAGCTCTTCTTGCTTGATGCGGTTGTTGCCGATATAGCCTTCCGTGATCTGGTGGACTTTTTGGAGCTCTTTCTCGTATTCGTCGAACTTTTTGTCCGCGATCTTTTGCTTCTCCATAGCCTCAATGACCAGGATGTACTTCTCGGCTTCCGCACGAACACCTGCATAGCCCTTCTTCTCCAAGTCCAGCGCTTTGGCTCTGAGCTCTGCACCTTCACCACCCGTCACACGCAGTGAGCGCTGCTCGACTTGTTTTAAGAACTGCAACCCCTCGTTGTTCTTATCAAACCCCGAGAGCTCCAACCCCGTGGGCGCTTTTCTGGGCATCTTTGGCAAGAACTCGTCATAGATCTTTTGAACCTGCGCCGCTTGCTCCGCCGTATCAAGAACAAACTTCTGCCCCATCACCCGAACGGTTCGACGTTGCTCGTCAAAAAACTTCTCAATCGAGTTCACATAACCCGGGTTGTCATTGATGCGTGCCAATCGCTCGTTGGCAGATTCAACAAACTTGTCACGCGCACCTTGAAGCTTGGCAATCTCCGCATCAATCTGCTGTTCGTTGTAGCCCATGGACTTCATCGAGCGCAGCATGTCGCTCTTCATCCAAGTCTCTACGTCCTTGCTCACCACCGACAAACTGTCGAATGGCTGCGAGATCACCCTCTTGGCCAGCACCGCCGACTCTGCAATGAAGCCCAGCCCCTTGGCCACGTCCTCCAAGTAGTTGAGGACCATCTGACGGTTATTGCTGATGGCAATGAGCTCACTGCTAAAGCCACCCGTCTCTGTCTTGGCGATGAAAAGCTGTTCGGTCAGATCGGCCAAGATCGGAATAAACGCCGAGCCAATCTGGCGTTGAACGCCCTCGTTGATCGCGTGCAGACGCTTGAGGTTGTCGTTGAACTCTTCTGATGCACGCGCGGCATCGGCAGACATGACCAACCCTAAGCGCTTGGCCTCTTCCATCAAAGCCGTGATGCCCTCACGCCCTTGGTTGAGCATCGGGATCATGTCCAGACCGTTCTTGCCAAAGAGCTTGACTGCCAGCGCAGCTTTTTCTGCGCTATCTGGCATGACCGTGAACTTGTCAGCCAAGTCGAGCAGGACCTCTTCGGTCGGTCGGATCTGGTTTTGGGCATCCACGGCAGAAATGCCAAAGGCACGTAGCGCTGCACTGCCCTCGCCGCCTTTGACTTTTGCGTCAAACATGGCAGTCGACAAGATTTTCAACGCTTTGGTCAAACTCTCTGTGCTGACATCCGACAGCTCAGAAACATAAAGCAGCGCAGACAAAGCCTCCACCGACACCGCAGTCTTTTGGGAGAGCTTGTTGAGCTCTTCACCGACTTCGGCCACTGGCACGATCAGCTGGTGCATGCCGTAGCCTGCGGCGGCAATGGACGCTCCGGCAATCAAGCCCGCAGGTCCAAGTTTTCCGAGCACGGTACCGAGGATGCCAAGTCGAGACGTTGCATCCTCCATTTGGGCGAATGCGTCGTTGGCCGCTTTGGAGACCATGAGCAATCCAGCCGATGCAGGTTGCGAAGCAGATTCGATTCGCTTGAGGGACTTCTCCCCGGCTTCACCCACATCAGACAACTCAGCCTTGACCTTGCCGCCATCCACCACCGAGAGTCGAATTGCAAGATTGCGTTCGGCCATGTCAGTTACCCGTTGTTGTTACGTTGCTTGATGTGTTCATGGCAGCTGTGACGCCAGCCTCAATCGCGGGGAAGATGTGCGACATCGCACAGACATCCGCATCTAAAGCCTCGCTGGCTTGTCGCCATGCGTTGAAGTCCAAACCAATCACCGTGTTTTGCGCCACGCGAAGCTGAGCCCCACACAGCTCGAGCACCGACAGCGCTTGCCAGCCTTCTTCGGTCTGGGGTGCATTCAGCCGGTATGGACACTCAGGACATGTGATCCCGCACGCCTCGCAGTAAGTGGGCCCGCCACCAAAGTGCCATTCGGTACGGGCCTTCAGACGTTTTTTTCTGCGTCCAGTAAATAAAGGGCTGCGAGGTACTCACGCTCAAAAGCATCAGCCACAGGCCACAACTCCATCAAAGCTTCAATGCCCTCTGGCGTCACTGGCGTGGCTTTGCCCTTCTCATCACCCACACCTTCCCAAGCCAGCACGGCCAACTTGGCAAGTTCGGTGATCAGAGTTGCCGTGCGCTGTCCGGCAGCCGCGTGGTCTTTGCCATCGATGACTGCAGCTGCGTGGCGTGCGGCCATGACCAGCGCAGTGGTGGCAGGTTTGACCCTGACGCGAACGCCATGGTTTAAGTCGAGCCAATACGGCTCACGTTTCAAATTGAGTTTGAGCATGGAAATACCTGTGCGTGTGAATGACTACGTGTGACTGAATACATGCGGCTTAGTAGCTGGCCACATCGTTGTGAAGAATGACTGTGAACATCCGACCCGCAGCGCTGTTCTTGGCTGCTTGCCAGTTGAAGGTGGCTTGGATGCCACCAGGTCCAGAGATCGAGAGCTTGGGCTTGGGCAGATACACCTCATGCGCAATGAAGGTCAAACTCTTCGTGGCATCAATGACGTAGCTAAACGTCAACTCCAGCGGTGCGTTGTTGGTGGCCGCGTCAATGAGGTCTGTGTCCGCAAACCGAACCTCAAGGTTTCCGGTCAGACTGGCGACCGTTGGATCGGCCCCTTCGATTTTTCCGTCAGAACGGATGGTCTCGATGCGCGCTAGGTTGTTGGAATAGGTCAGCTGAGCCGCCACCACGTTACCAAGGGCTTGACCGTTCTTTTTGATCGAACCTTGGAACTGGTTAAACCGTGTGATCCCTAAAGCCTGTGGCGTTGCATCTACTGAGACCAGTTGCTTGACCTCACCTTGCGCAATCAATCCCAAGGTTGCATCCGCTGCGCCTGAGCGCGCGAACTTAACTTGAACGGAGTTGACCATGACACCCGAGGACTCAAAGTACGCCGGGATATCAGGCAACCCCGTCTCAAGCGCCAAGCTTGGCAAGACAGGCTGGCCAGAGCCAAAGGTGTGCTGATGGTCCACATCGCCTGTAGAAATAGGAGCGCCCAACAATGCCTTGAGCCACAAGCCAAAGTTGCGCAAGTCGATGGGGACCACCATGTCGCCTTCGACCTTGATCACATCGAGAATGGGTGCGCTGGGGTCTCGCCCCAGTCCAATCAGGTCATTGGCAATGAGGCCTTGCTCAGACCCCAATGAGGTGGACACAAAGGGGAGCTTCCAGTACTCGGTCGTGCCACTGGGGTGCGTTCCGTAGGAAGGTTCGAATGCAGCCAGCAAGCTGGCATTTGCGCCATAGGCACGGGCCATAGTTGTTCTCCAGTTTCAAAAAGATTCAAGCCAG
>JACCDV011290984.1_pt1 | contig 23080 bp, 22 predicted proteins | sample 7446131 | NCBI WGS metagenome assembly JACCDV01 (sample SAMN15323448, study PRJNA562643) | freshwater metagenome | isolation source: river surface water | place: USA:Blue River Watershed | collected 2017-08-17
GCGCTGGTTCATCAAGAACATCCAGCAGCGTTTTGACACCATCCTGCGTGTCTCCACCGCGATTGTGGAGCGACAAAAAAGCTTTTTCATCCATGGGGAGCTGGCCATGCGCCCGCTGGTGCTGCGCGAGATCGCCGACGAGCTGGGCCTGCACGAGTCCACCATCTCGCGCGTGACCACGGCCAAGTACATGGCCACGCCCTTTGGCACCTTCGAGCTCAAGTACTTCTTTGGCTCGGGCCTGGGGACGGAGGCCGGCGGCAACGCATCGAGCACGGCCGTGCGTGCGCTCATCAAGCAGTTCGTCGCCGCCGAGAACCCGAACAAGCCGCTGAGCGACAACCAGATCTCCGACATGCTGCGCGAGCAAGGCATCGAATGCGCCCGCCGCACCGTGGCCAAGTACCGCGAGGCCCTGCGCATTGCGCCGGCCAATCTGCGAAAGACCTTGTGAATTCCCTGAACCTGTTCCTGCCCTGCGCCGCCGGGGTGCAGGACCTTCTCGCCGCCGAGGTGCAGCGCATCACCGGCATCGCGCCCCAGGCCTGGCGCGCGGGCGTGGCCCTGCAAGGCAGCTGGCGCGATGCGCTGCTGCTCAACCTGCACAGCCGCCTGGCCCAGCGCGTGCTGGTGCAGCTGGCCCAGCACGCCTACCGCCATGAGCAGGACCTCTACAACGCAGCCGGCAACGTGGCCTGGGAGCTGTGGTTCTCGCCACGCCAGACCTTCAAGGTCGAGATCACCGCGCAGCACAGCCCGCTGCAGAGCCTGAACTTTGCGGCCCTGCGCATCAAGGACGCGATCGCCGACCGCTTCCGCGCCAAGTTCAACGACCAGCGGCCCAGCGTGGACACGCGCCACCCCGACGTGCGCATCTACGCGCACCTGACCACCGACACGGTGACCCTGCACATCGACACCTCGGGCGAGCCGCTGTTCAAGCGCGGCTGGCGCGAGGACAAGGGCGACGCACCGCTCAAGGAAACGCTGGCCGCCGCGATGATCGCCGCCAGCGGCTGGGACCAGGACTGCCGCCGCGGCGTGCCGCTGTATGACCCGTGCTGCGGCTCGGGCACCATCGTGGTGGAGGCCGCGCAGATCGCCTGCCACATGGCCCCGGGCCTGCAGCGCCGCTTTGCCTTCGAGAAGATGCTGCCCTTCCAGGCGCATGTGTGGCAGGGCCTGCGGAGCGAGGCCGAGGCGGCGATCACCGAGCCCACGGCGCCGGTGTTCGGCTCCGACGTGTCCTTCCGCATGGTCGACTTCGCGCAGCGCAACGCCGAACGCGCCGGCGTGGCCCACGCGGTGCAGCTGCGCGGCGGCGATGCGCTGCAGCGCATGCCGCCGGCGCCCAGCGGCGTGATGCTGGTCAACCCGCCTTATGGCGAGCGCATCGAGGTGGCCGGCGTGGCCGGCCAGCGCGGTGGTGCGCGCGGGCGCGCCGGTGATGGCTTTCGACCCGGCGCGGTCGATGAATTCGGCCAGCCCCTGGTCACCGCCCCGCGCGCCGGCCGCGAGCAGCCGCAAAGCGCGGGCGGCGAGGACATGGGTGAGTTCTTCCTGCAGCTGGCTGCGCACTGGAAAAAGCACTTTGCCGGCTGGACCGCGCACCTGCTCACGCCCGACATGAAGCTGCCGGGCAAGATGCGCCTGAAGGAGTCGCGCCGCGTGCCTATGTGGAACGGCCCCATCGAATGCCGGCTGTTCCGCTTCGACCTGGTGGCCGGCTCGCAGCGCAAGCCGGAGGCCACGCCCTTCCCCGCTGGGGGAGGGTAGGGGTGGGGGCAGCGGTGCATCAAGAGGCGCCTGTGGCATGCGATGCCCTCACCCCAGCCCTCTCCCAGAGGGAGAGGGAGCAGGGCAGCCAGGCCCGCCCCGTCGTCCTCGACACCAACATCCTGCTGGACCTCTTCATCTTCAGCGACCCTGCGGTCGCCGAGCTGCGCGCGGCGCTGCAGGCGGGCCTCCTGCGCTTTGTGTCCACCGCCGTCATGCGCGAGGAGCTGCGGCGCGTGCTCGACTACCCGCAGCTGCAGCCGCGCCTGGCGTTTTACGGCCGCACGCCCGATCAGGTGCTGGCCGCCTTCGATGCGCACGCCACGCTGTGCGAGGCCGCGCCCAAGGCGCCCTACACCTGCAAGGACGCCGACGACCAGAAGTTCATCGACCTGGCTGCCGCGCACCGCGCCCGGCTGATCAGCAAGGACAAGGCCGTGCTGTGCATGGCCAAGCGCCTGCGCACGCTGGGTGTCGAGGTCGCTCGCACCTACGAGCCGCAGGCCCTGCCGGTGTAGGCGCCCGGTCCGCCGGGCACCTGCCACGGGCTTCAGAGCAGGCTTTCCTGCGCCGCATCGGCGGCCGGCGCGTTGCGGCTCTTGCGCACGGGCGGCTTGTCCGGCTGCAGCGCAAAGCCCTCTGCGCTGGAGCGGGCCCAGTAATCGCGCCAGGGGCCTTCGAGCTTGCCGCTGCCCAGCAGCGCGCCAGGCTCGAGCCGGGTGATCAGCTGCGACAGCGGCAGCACCTCGGTCGCGCTCACCCGGCGCATGATGTGCTCGGCCGTGATCTGGCGCGGATGCTGCAGCCCCGCCGCCTGCACCAGTTCCTGCAGCGCGTGCAGCGTGCTGTGGTGGAAGTTCTTCACGCGTTCGGCCTTGTCCGGCACCACCAGCGCGCGCTGGCGCAGCGGATCCTGGGTGGTCACGCCCGTGGGGCAGGTGCCGGTGTGGCAGGTCTGCGCCTGGATGCAGCCCAGGGCCATCATGAAGCCGCGCGCGGCGTTGCACCAGTCGGCGCCCAGGGCCATCAGGCGCGCGATGTCGAAGGCGCTGGTCACCTTGCCGGCCGCGCCGATGCGGATGCGATCGCGCAGGTTCACGCCCACCAGCGTGTTGTGCACCAGCCCCAGCGCTTCCTGCAGCGGCATGCCCACGTGGTCGCTGAATTCGACTGGCGCTGCCCCCGTGCCGCCTTCGGCGCCATCGACCACGATGAAGTCCGGCGTGATGCCGGTCTCCTGCATCGCCCGCACCATGGCAAACCATTCCCACGGGTGGCCAATGGCCAGCTTGAAGCCCGTGGGCTTGCCGCCCGAGAGCTGGCGCAGCCGCGCGATGAAGGCCATCATCTCCAGCGGCGTGGCAAAGGCGCTGTGCGCAGCCGGCGAGACGCAGGTCACGCCCACCGGCACGCCGCGCGCCTCGGCGATCTCGGGCGTGACCTTGGCCCCCGGCAGCACGCCGCCGTGCCCGGGCTTGGCGCCCTGGCTGAGCTTGAGCTCGATCATCTTGACCTGCGGGTCGCGGGCGTTGGCCATGAACTGCTCGTCGCTGAAGCTGCCGTCGGGGTGGCGGCAGCCGAAGTAGCCCGAGCCGATCTCCCAGATCAGGTCGCCCCCGTGCTCGCGGTGGTGGCGCGAGATCGAGCCCTCGCCGGTGTCGTGCGCAAAGCCGCCCAGGCGCGCGCCCTTGTTGAGCGCGCGGATCGCATTGGCCGAGAGCGAACCAAAGCTCATGGCCGAGATGTTGAACACGCTGGCTTCGTAGGGCTGGGTGCAGGGCGACTTCGAGGGCGAGGGCGCGCCGGGCTCGCCGCCGATCCACAGCCGGAAGTCGGCGCCGGCCAGCTGCGTGGGCTGCACCGAATGGTTGATCCATTCGTAGCCGCGCTCGCCCACGTCGAGCTGGGTGCCGAAGGGCCGCGCGTCGGGTTCGCCCTTGGCCCGCTGGTAGACCAGCGAGCGCTGCGCGCGCGAGAAGGGCGCCGCCTCGCGGTCGCTTTCAATGAAGTACTGGCGGATCTCGGGCCGGATGAACTCCAGCAAAAAGCGCAGGTGGCCGATCACCGGGTAGTTGCGCGTGACCGCATGCTGGGTCTGCCGCAGGTCCATGAAGCCCCGCAGCGTCAGCAGCCCGGCCACCAGGCCGACCCAGCCGCCCACCCCCCACAGCAGCCAGCTCAGCAGCGCCAGGCCGGCCACGGCGGCGCAAGCGGTGAAAATCCAGAACCGCAGGGGGAGAAAAGCGTCGATCTGCTTGAGCATGGGCCACTCCTTCGAACGGGCTCAGCCATTCTGCGCCAAAACTTTTTCACATTCAGGGGATGCACCGCCATGGACGCGCTTTTTTCCACCACCACCGCCGGCGAACCGCCGCTGCAGCCCGAGGACTTTGACCGGCTCGACGAGATCCTCGACGAGATGCGCACCCGGCTGGAGGAGACGCCGCAGTGGGAGTTCTGCGAAGGCTTTCTGGCCGCGCTGGTGTGCTGCCGCCGCCCCATCCCCGCCAGTGAGTACCTGCCGGTGCTGCTGGGCCTGCCGCTGGACGGCGAGGTCGACACCGAGGGCCAGGGCTCGTTCCGGGACGCGGCGCAGATGGAGGCGTTTGCCAGCCTCTGGCGCCGCCGCTGGGCCGAGGTGCAGGCCGCGCTCGACGCCGAGGTGCAGACCCTGGACGACGAGCGCTGCTACCACCCCGAGCTGCTCGACCAGCGCGGCGCCGTGCTGGCCTTGGACGAGGCCGAGCGCGCGCCGATTCGCCTCGAAGAGCTGCCCGCCTTTGCCCAGGTGTGGGCGCTTGGCTTCATGTACGCCGTCGAAAGCTGGCCCGAGGACTGGGCCGCCCCGCGCGACCGCGAACTGGCCGAGCAGTTGGACGCCGCCCTGGGCGCCATCGTGGCCCTGACCGAGGACGACGCGGGCACGCCCGAGGTGGCCCCCTTTGGCGAGGGGCCTGCCACGGTGAGCCAGGACCGGGTCAACGACCTGGCCGATGCGATCTGGGCGGCCTATGACCTGCGCGCGCTGTGGCGCCAGCTGGGCCCGCGCGTGGCCACCGTGCGGGCTACGGCCACCCCGGGCCGCAACGAGCCCTGCGCCTGTGGCAGCGGCAAAAAGTACAAGAAGTGTTGCGGCGCCTGAACGTTTCTGTCGATTTGTCAATTGGTTGAGATCCCGGGGAAATCCGCGGGTCCGGGCGCAGGCAGGGCAGGGCTCTGCCCCGACAATCCGCGGCGGCCTCCGTCCGCGCCTGTCCCGCCCCGCCCGATCTCATGAATCTGCAAACCCTGCGCGGGCTGTGCTACGCGCTCACCATCGCGCTCAGCGCGTTCCTGCTGTTCCAGGTCCAGCCGCTCATCAGCAAGTTCATCCTGGCCTGGTTTGGCGGCAGCCCCTCGGTGTGGACCACGGCCATGCTGTTCTTCCAGTGCGCGCTGTGCGGCGGCTATTTCTACGCCTTTCTGCTCAGCCGCCGGGGCACGCCCGGGCGCCAGGCGGCGATCCACCTGCTGTTGCTGGCGCTGGCCGCCTGGGCCGCGACCTATGTCATTCCAGGGGCCGAGCTCAAGCCCGCCGGTGACGAAGACCCGGCGCTGCGCATCCTGCTGCTGCTGGCCCTGAGCGTGGGCCTGCCCTACTTTTTTCTGGCGACCACCGGGCCGCTGGTGCAGCACTGGTATGCGCGCGCCCATCCGGGGCGGTCGGCCTTTCGGCTGTATGCGCTGTCCAACGCCGGCTCGCTGGCGGCGCTGCTGTCCTTTCCCTATCTGTTCGAGCCCTTCTTCGCGCTGCAGGACATCGGCCGCTTCTGGACCCTGGGCTTTTGGGTGTTCGCGGCGCTGTGCGCGGCGGCGGTGTGGCTCAACCACCGCCTGCCGGCCCTGGAGCCGGCCCCGGTCCAGGCGGCCGAGCCACAGCCGGCCGGCACGGCGCCCACCGCCGGCCGCCGCCTGGCCTGGGTGCTGCTGCCGGCGCTGGCCTCGCTGGCCTTCATCACCACCACCGACCACGTGAGCCACAACGTGGCGCCCGAGCCGCGCCTGTGGATCACCACGCTGGGCCTGTACCTGCTGACCTTCATCGTCTGCTTCGACCATCCGCGCTGGTACCAGCGGCGCTGGGCCGCGCCCTTGCTGGTGCTGGCGCTGCTGCTCTTGATCGGCCGCGACGACTTGCCCGGCCTGTCGGCGCTGGACCTCTCGCTCAACCAGACGCGCTGGGCGCACTTCGTGGCCATGTTCCTGGTCTGCTTCGTGGCCCACGGCGAGCTCTACCGCGCGCGCCCCGTGCACGCCCGCTACCTGACCGAGTACTACCTGCTCATGTCGGTGGGCGGCGCCTGCGGCGGCTTGTTCGTCTCCCTGGTGGCCACGCACCTGTTTGCCGACTACCACGAGTGGGTGCTGATGCTGCTGGGCGCGCTGCTGCTGGCTGGCACCGTGGTCTGGCAGGAGCTGCGCGCCGGCGCGCGCCGCACCGCAGCCGGCGTGCTGGTGGGCGCCGTGGCGGCGCTGGTGCTGTACTGGGAAGACCCGCTGTCCTGGCGCCATGCCGACCGGCCGGGGCAGGTGTCATCCACGCTGTACCAGGCGCGCAACTTCTACGGCACGGTCACCGTGGCCGACCAGCGGCGCGCCGGCGCGCCGCTGGAGGACAAGCGCATCTTCTACAGCGGCCAGGTGGTCCATGGCGTGCAGTTCCTGCACCCCGAGCGCCGCCGCGCCAACCTCACCTACTACAACGAAGGCAGCGGCGCCGGCCAGGCGCTGCTTCATGCCGCCTCGGCCAAGCCGGCGCTGAACGTGGCCATCGTCGGCCTGGGCGCAGGCACCCTGGCCAACTACGCCCGAACCAGCGACGAATACGACTTCTTCGAGATCAACCCCGAGGTGATCCGCGTGGCCGAGCAGTGGTTCGACAACCTGGCGCTGTGCAAGGCCAAGACCCAGCGCATGTACCTGGGCGATGCGCGCCTGAAGTTCGAAACCCTGCCGGCCGACCGCCGCTACGACGTGATCGTGCTCGACGCGTTTTCCGGCGGCTCGGTGCCGCTGCACCTGCTCACGCGCGAGGCCTTCCAGCTCTACGCCAGGCACCTCCAGCCCGACGGCCTGATCGTGGCCCACATCACCAACAGCTACCTCGACCTCTACCCGGTGATGCGCCGCCAGGCCCAGGCCCTGGGCATGAACTTCCGTGCAGTGGACCAGGCCTACGACCGCGAGCGCGGCATCAACTTCAACCGCTACTTCATCATGGGCCGGAGCGCCGCCTACTTTGCGGCCCACCCGCCGGATGCGGGCCCGCCCAAGGAACGCGCCTCGGGCCTGCGGCCTGAAGACGCGCCGCTGTGGACCGACAGCTTCAGCAGCATCGCCCCGATCGAGATCAAGGACTAAAGCAGCGCCGCTCAGCCGTGCGGCGCGACCTTGACGAAGGCTCCGCCCTGGTAGATCACCGCCGGGTCGCGCTTGTCGAGCACCGGCTGGCGGGCCTCCACGGCGGATCGGAACACGTCGGACGAGTCCTGCGGCCGAAAGCCGATGTGGCGCGCGTGCGTGTTGTCGTACCAGCTGGTGGCGTTGTCCGAGGTGCCGTAGACGATGCTGTGCCCCACCACCGGCGCGGTGAGTGCGGCCGCCACCAGGCGTTCGAGGTCGTCGTGGCTCAGCCAGGTGGCCAGCATGCGCCGGTCTTTGGGTTCGGGCAGGGACGAGCCGATGCGGATGCTCACGGTCTCGATGCCCCAGCGGTCCCAGTACATCTGGGCGACGTCTTCCCCGAAGGCCTTGGACAGGCCGTAAAAGCCGTCGGGCCGTGGCGGTGACTTGGCGTCGACCACCTCGTCCTGCCGGTAAAAGCCCATCACGTGGTTGGAGCTGGCAAAGACCACGCGGCCCACGCCGTGCTTGCGCGCCGCCTCGTAGAGGTTCACCACGCCCATGATGTTGGCCGCCAGGATGGGCGCCCAGGGCTGCTCGGTGGACACGCCGCCCAGGTGCACGATGGCGTCCACGCCCTCGACCAGCTTCATCACGGCCTCGGCGTCCTGCAGCGGGCACAGCGCGATCTCCTCGCCGGGCGCAGCCTGCGCGGGCGCCAGGTCCTGGATGTCGCTCAGGCGCAGCGTGTTGCAGTAGGCCTTCAGGCGGGGGCGCAGCTCGCGGCCCAGGCCGCCGGCGGCGCCGGTGAGCAGCAGGCGCGAAAAGCGCAGGGGGGTGGCAGGGGTCTGGAGCATGTTGGTGAACCGCTTTCAGGCCTTGAAGCGGGCGGCCAGCTGCGTGACGCCGTCGCGCAGCACGTTCTGGTCGGCGCCCACGGCGATGAACAGGCCGCCCATGGCCAGGTAATGGCGGGTGAGCTTTTCGTCGCCCACCAGGATGCCCGGGGCCTTGCCGCAGGCGCGGATGCGCCGGAAGGCGTCCTCCACCACCTTGACCACCTCGGGGTGGCCGGGCTGGCCCAGGTGGCCCATGTCGGCCGAGAGGTCGCCCGGGCCGATGAACACGCCGTCCACGCCCTCGGTGCCGGCAATGTCTTCCAGGTGCTTGAGGCCCTCGAGCGTCTCGATCTGCAGCAGCAGGCACATCTCGTCGGCGCAGCGCTTGGCGTAGTCCTTGATGCGGCCGTAGCCGCTGGCGCGCGGCGCGCCCGCGTAGCCGCGCACACCCTGCGGCGGGTAGCGCGTGTAGGCCACGGCGTTGCGCGCCTCGGCGCCGTTTTGCACGTAGGGCACGATCAGCGTCTGCGCGCCCACGTCGAGCAGGCGCTTGAAGGTGACCATGTCGTTCCAGGGCGGGCGCACCACCGGCATGGTGGGGCTGCCCTTGAGTGCCTGCAGCTGCGCCAGGATGGTGTCGATCTCGTTGGGCGAATGCTCCATGTCCAGCACCAGCCAGTCCAGGCCGCAGTGGCCCAGGATCTCGGTGCTGATGGGGCTGCACAGGTGCGACCACAGGCCGATCTGCGGCTGGCCGGCTTGGAGGGCGCGCTTGAAGTGGTTGATGGGCAGGTCCATGGGGCTTTCTCCAGTCTCAGGAAGAGGGCGCGATCAGCACCGCGCGGAAGTCGTTGATGTTGGTCAGCGTCGGGCCGGTCACGACCGCATCGCCCAGCGCGCCGAAGAAACCGTGGCCGTCGTTGTCGTCCAGGCGCTCGGTGGCCTTGATGTCCAGCTGGCGTGCGCGCTCGAGCGTGTCGGGTGCCAGGAGCGCGCCGGCGATCTCCTCGATGCCGTCCACGCCGTCGGTGTCGCCGGCCAGGGCCCAGATGCCGCGCTGGCCCTTGAGCGCCACGCCCAGGGCCAGCAGGAACTCCACGTTGCGCCCGCCGCGGCCGCTGCCGCGCACGGTCACGGTGGTCTCGCCGCCGGACAGCAGCACGCAGGGCGCCGCCGCCGGCTGGCCGTGCGTGGCCACCTGCAGCGCGATGCCGGCCATCACGCGGCCGACCTCGCGCGCCTCGCCCTCGAGGCTGTCGCCCAGGATGCACACGCCGTAGCCGGCCGCGCGCGCCACGCGGGCAGCGGCCTCCAGGCCGATCTGCGGCGAGCTGATCAGCCGTGTCTCGCAGCGCGCCAGCCGGGGGTCGCCCGGCTTGAGGGTTTCACCCGCGCCGCTGTCGAGCAGCGCGCGCGCCGCCGGCGGCACCGTGATGCGGTAGCGCGCCAGCAGGGCCAGCGCGTCGGCGCAGGTGGTCGGGTCGGCCACCGTGGGGCCCGACGCAATGTCGGGCAGCTGGTCGCCGGGCACGTCCGAGATCAGGAGCGTGAGCACCCGCGCCGGGTGGCACAGCGCGGCCAGGCGCCCGCCCTTGATCGTCGAGAGGTGGCGGCGCACGCAGTTCATCTCGCCAATCGAGGCGCCGCTCCTGAGCAGCTGCGCGTTGATGGCCTGCTTGTCGGCCAGCGTCAGGCCTGCGGCCGGCGCCGGCAGCAGCGCCGAGCCGCCGCCGGAGATCAGGCACAGCACCAGGTCGTCCTCCGAGAGCCCTTGCACAAAGGCCTTCAGGCGCTCGGCCGCCTGCAGGCCGGCTTCGTCGGGCACCGGGTGCGCGGCCTCGATGATCTCGATGCGCTCGCAGGGCACGCTGTAGCCGTAGCGCGTGACCACCAGGCCGGTGAGCTTGTCACGCGGCCCGCGCCAGTGCTGCTCGACGGCGCGCGCCATGGCCGCCGAGGCCTTGCCGGCGCCGATCACGACCAGACGGCCCTTGACGCTGGCCGGGTCCGGCAGGTGCGGCGGGACGGCCACGTCGGGCTGCGCCGAGGCAATGGCCGCGTCGAACAGGGCGCGCAGCAGCTCGCGCGGGGAGGTGTGGAGGTTCATGCGCGCAAGTGTCGCAAATGCCGCCCATGCCGGCCGCTCAGGCCTGCGCCACCTGGAAGTTGGCGGCGATCTCCAGCGCGCGCACCAGGCTCGAATGATCCAGCTGGCCGCCGCCGTTGGCCGCGCAGCTGTTCATCATCTGCAGCGCGCTGGCCGTGTGCGGCAGCGACAGGCCCAGGGCGTTGGCGCCTTCCAGGGCCAGCTTGAGGTCCTTCTGGTGCAGCTCGATGCGAAAGCCCGGGTTGAAGGTGCGCTGGATCATGCGCTCGCCGTGCACCTCCAGGATGCGGCTGGCGGCAAAGCCGCCCATGAGCGCCTGGCGCACCTTGGCCGGGTCGGCGCCGGCCTTGGCCGCAAACAGCAGCGCCTCGCCCACGGCCTCGATGTTGAGCGCCACGATGATCTGGTTGGCCACCTTGCAGGTCTGGCCGTCGCCCACGCCGCCCACCAGCGTGATGTTCTTGCCCATCCGTTCCAGAAGCGGCTTGATGCGGGCAAATGAATCGTCTGTGCCGCCCACCATGACGGTCAGGCTCGCGGCCTTGGCGCCCACCTCGCCGCCGGAGACCGGCGCGTCCAGGTAGTCGCAGCCCAGGGCCTGGATGCGCTGGGCAAACTGCTTGGTGGCGATCGGCGAGATCGAGCTCATGTCGACCACGGTCTTGCCCGGGGTCAAACCTTGGGCCACGCCGTGCTCGCCGAACAGCACTTCCTGCACATGCGGCGTGTCTGGCACCATGGTGAAGACGATGTCGGCCTGCTGCGCCACCTCGGCGGCGGTCTTGCAGGCTTTGGCGCCGGCGTCCTGCAGGGCCTGCGGCACGCCGCTGCGCGACTGGGCAAAGACCTCATGGCCGGCCGCGAGCAGGTGGCCGGCCATGGGCGCGCCCATGATGCCCAAGCCGATGAATCCGAGTTTCATGTGTGTGTCTCCTGAAAGGGGAAATGACAGGCCGGCCGGGATGCGGGCCGACCGGTCGGGATTGCGGTTGTAGGAGATCGTACGACATAATCCCTTCATGTCCACCGCCGCCCTCGCATCCCGCCGCCCCCGGTCGCTGACCGCCAACCTGGTCGAGTCCCTGGGCGATCGCATCCGCGAAGGCCGCCTGCCTGCGGGCGACAAGCTGCCCCGCGAGGCCGACCTCATGCACGAATTCGGCGTCAGCCGCACCGTGGTGCGCGAGGCGATCTCGCGCCTGCAGGCCGCCGGCATGGTCGAGACCCGCCATGGCATCGGCACCTTCGTGGTGGGCATGGGCGATGCCAGCACCTTCCGCATTGCGCCCGACCAGATGGCCACGCTCAGGGACGTGATCGCCGTGCTGGAGCTGCGCATCGCGGTCGAGACCGAGGCCGCCGGCCTGGCGGCCGCCCGGCGCGACGAGGCGCACCTGGCCGCCATGCGCTCGGCGCTGCAGTCCTTTGCGGCGGCCGTGGAGGCCGGGCGCGACGCCGTGGGGCCGGATTTCCAGTTCCATCTCGAGATCGCCCGGGCCACCGGCAACGAGCGCTTTTCCCAGCTCATGGCCACCCTGGGCGGCATGATGATCCCGCGGGCCCGGCTCGAGCCGGCCCAGGCCCTGACGCCCGAGCGCCAGGACTACCTGCGGCGCGTCAATGCCGAGCATGAAGGCATCTACGACGCCATTGCCCGCCAGGACGCCGACGCGGCGCGCGCGGCCATGCGCACCCACCTGTCCAACAGCCGCGAGCGCCGGCGCCGGCTGGCCGAAGCGCCTTGATCGGCCCGGCCTCCCCGGGAAACCCCGCAAACCCTGCACTGAGCGCATGTTGTACGATGTCTTATCTTGAGCGGCCCCGTCTTGCATGAACACGCCGCCTGCCCACCCCGCCTTCCACTGACATGAGGAGACAGCCATGAAAAAGACCCTTGTTGCCCTGGCGCTGGCCTGCACCGGCCTGGGCCAGGCGTTTGCCTTTCCCGACAAGCCCATCACCCTCGTGGTGCCCTTTCCGCCCGGCGGATCCACCGACCTGATTGCGCGCCAGCTCGCCTCCAAGCTGCCTGAAAAGCTGGGCGCGGGCACCGTCGTGGTGGACAACCGCGCCGGCGCCACCGGCACCATCGGCGCGTCCCAGGTGGCCCGCGCCCCCGCCGACGGCTACACGCTGCTGGTGTCGTCGCTGGGGCCCTTCGTGATCGCGCCGCACCTGATCAAGGTGAGCTACGACGCCCTCAAGGACCTGGAGCCCCTCACCGTGGCCGTGCAGGCGCCCAATGTGCTGGTGGTGCCGGCCGCCTCGCGCCACCAGAGCCTGGCCGAGGTCATTGCCTTCCAGAAGGCCAACCCCAACAAGATGACCTTTGCCTCCTCGGGCAACGGCAGCAGCGACCACCTGACGATCGAGCTGTTCTGGCAGCAGACCGGCACCACGGGCGTGCACGTGCCCTACCGGGGCGGTGGTCCGGTGATGACGGACCTGCTGGGCAACCAGGTCGATGCATCCTGGATGAACATCAACACCGCCTTGCCGCAGATCAGGTCCGGCAAGCTGCGGGCCCTGGCCATCACCAGCGCCAAGCGCTCGCCCCTGCTGCCGCAGGTGCCGACGCTCGAAGAAAGCGGCATCAAGGAAGCGAACGTGAACTCCTGGCAGGCCGTGGCCGCGCCCCGGGGCTTGCCCGCCGACGTCAAGCGCCGGCTGCATGCCGCCATCGTGGCCAGCCTGAACGATCCGGCCATCCAGCCCAAGCTGCTGGAGCTGGGCTTCGAGATGGTGCTCAACACACCCGAGCAGTTCGCCGCCTTCCAGGCCGCCGAGTTTGCCCGCTGGCAAAAGCTCATCACCAGCCGCGGCATCAAGGCCGACTGAACCTTCCATGACTTCTCCTTGCGTGCAGACCATGCGCGTGGTCCCGGTGGCGGGACGCGACGGCATGCTGCTCAACCTCTCGGGCGCCCATGCGCCCTTTTTCACCCGCAACCTGGTCATCCTCACCGACGACGCCGGCCACACCGGCGTGGGCGAGGTGCCCGGCGGCGAGAAGATCCGCCAGACCCTGGAAGACGCCCGCCCCCTGGTGGAGGGCCGTCCCATCGGGCAGCTGCAGGCCATCCTCAACGAGATGCGCGCGCGCTTTGCCGACCGCGATGCCGGCGGGCGCGGCCTGCAGACCTGCGACCTGCGCACCACCATCCATGCCGTGACCGCGGTGGAATCGGCCCTGCTCGACCTGCAGGGCCAGCACCTGGGCGTGCCGGTGGCGGCCCTGCTGGGCGAAGGCCAGCAGCGCAGCGCCGTGCAGATGCTGGGCTACCTCTTTTTCGTGGGCGATCGCCGCAAGACAGACCTGCCCTACGCCAGCGAGCCCGACGCCGACAACGACTGGTTCCGGCTGCGCCATGAACCGGCCATGACGCCCGAGGCCGTGGTGCGCCTGGCCGAGGCCGCCCATGCGCGCTACGGCTTCCAGGACTTCAAGCTCAAGGGCGGCGTGCTGCGCGGCGAAGAGGAGGTCGAGGCGGTGCGCGCTCTGCACGAGCGCTTTCCGCAGGCGCGCATCACGCTGGACCCCAACGGCGGCTGGCTGCTCAAGGAGGCCATCGGCCTCATGAAGGACCTGCATGGCGTGGTCGCCTACGCCGAAGACCCCTGCGGCGCCGAGGACGGCTTTTCGGGCCGCGAGGTGATGGCCGAGTTCCGGCGCGCCACCGGCCTGCCCACGGCGACCAACATGATCGCCACCGACTGGCGGCAGATGGTGCACGCACTGTCGCTGCAGAGCGTGGACATTCCCCTGGCCGATCCGCATTTCTGGACCATGGCCGGCTCGGTGCGGGTGGCGCAGACCTGCCGCGACTGGGGCCTGACCTGGGGCTCGCACTCGAACAACCACTTCGATGTGTCGCTGGCCATGTTCACGCAGGTGGGCGCGGCAGCGCCCGGCAAGGTCACCGCGATCGACACGCACTGGATCTGGCAGGACGGTCAGCGGCTGACGAAGGAACCGCTGAAGATCGAAGGCGGCTATGTGCAGGTGCCCGACAAGCCGGGCCTGGGCATCGAGCTGGACATGGACGAGGTGGACAAGGCCCACGCGCTGTACCTGCAGCACGGTCTGGGCGCACGCGACGACGCGATCGCCATGCAGTACCTGATCCCGAACTGGAAGTTCGACCCCAAGCGGCCCTGCATGGTGCGATGAGTCCCGTGGCCGCGTCCCGGATGCCGCCCGAACGGTTCATGCGGGATACGCTCGATGAGTTCTTTGCCAGGGCCGGGTGCGCGCTGGCCCCGGTCTGATGGCTTTCAACCTGGAGGCATTGCGATGAAAAAAGTGTGGATCTCTGCCCTGTCCCTGGCCGCCGGCCTGCTGCTGGCCGGCTCGGCCCTGGCGCAGGCCGCCTATCCCAGCAAGCCCATCAAGATCGTCGTGCCCTTTCCGGCCGGTGGCACCTCGGATGTGCTGGCCCGCCTGCTGGGCCAGAAGATGACCGAGAACTGGGGCCAGCCCGTGGTGGTGGAAAACCGCCCGGGCTCCAGCGGCAACCTGGGCGCCGATCAGGTGGCCAAGTCGCCACCCGACGGCTACACCCTGGTGCTGATGGATGTGGGCAACCTCTCGATTGCGCCGTCGCTCTACAAGCTGCCCTTCAACGTGGAAAAGGACTTTGCGCCCGTGGCCATGGTGGGTTATTCGCCCCACCTGCTGGTGGCCAGCACCAATGTGCCGGCCAACACCACGGCCGAGCTGATTGCGTGGGTCAAGGCCCAGAAGGGCAAGGTCAACTTCGCCGCTGCCGCCGGCATGGGCAGCGCGCCGCACCTGGCTGGCGTCATGTTCGCCCAGCGCGCCGGTCTGGAGTGGGGTTACGTCCCCTACAAGGGCGGGGCCCAGGCCATGACCGACCTGATCGGTGGCCAGGTCGACGTCACCTTCAACGGCATGGTCGCCACCTATCCGCACGTCAAGAGCGGCAAGATCAAGCTGATCGCCATGTCCAGCGCCAGGCGCAATCCGCAGGCGCCGGCCACCCCCACCGTGGCCGAGACCCTGCCGGGCTTTCTCACGGGCAGCTGGCAGGGCCTGCTGGCTCCGGCGGGCACGCCCCGGGCGGTGATCGACAAGCTGCATGCCGAGGTCCTGCGCATCACGGCCCTGCCCGATGTGCGCGAACGTCTGACGACGCTGGGTGCCGAGTCCGTCGCGATGACGCCGGCTGAATTCGCCGCCTGGCTCAAGGCCGAGATTCCGGCCATGGCCAAGATCGTCAAGGACGGCAACGTCACCGTGGAATGAGTCCAGGCGCACCTGTCCTCCTGCGCATGCATGCGCAGGACAACGTGGCCATCGTGGCCAACGACGGCGGCTTGCCCGCCGGCACCGTGCTGCCCGGCGGCGAGGCTGGCGCGGGCCTGGTGCTGCGCGAGAAAGTGCCGCAGGGCCACAAGGTGGCACTGGTCAACATCGCCGCCGGCGAGGCGGTGCGCCGCTACAACGTGCCCATCGGCTACGCGCTGCAGGCGATTGCCGCCGGCAGCTGGGTGCACGAGCGGCTGCTGCAAATGCCCTCGGCGCGCGCCCTAGAGGGCCTGCCCCTGGCCACCATCAAGCCGGCCCCGCTGCCGCCCCTGGAGGGCTACACCTTCCAGGGCTACCGCAACGCCGACGGCTCGGTGGGCACGCGCAATCTGCTGGCCATCACCACCACGGTGCAGTGCGTGGCCGGTGTGGTGGCGCAGGCGGTGCGGCGCATCCAGGCCGAGCTGCTGCCGCTTTACCCAAACGTGGACGGCGTGGTCGGCCTGGAGCACAGCTACGGCTGCGGCGTGGCCATCGATGCGCCCGATGCGGTCATTCCGATCCGCACGCTGCGCCACATCAGCCTCAACCCCAACTTCGGCGGCGAGGTCATGGTGGTCAGCCTGGGCTGCGAAAAGCTGCAGCCCCAGCGCCTGCTGCCGCCGGGCAGCATCCCGATCGCCGATGGCCGCACACCGGAAGACGGCCCGCACACCGTGTGCCTGCAGGACGCGCAGCACGTGGGCTTCATGTCCATGCTCGACGACATCGTGGACAGCGCGCGTCCCCACCTCGAGCGCCTGAACGCCCGGCGCCGCGAGACCCTCCCCGCCAGCGAGCTGGTGGTGGGCGTGCAGTGTGGCGGCAGCGACGCGTTTTCCGGCGTCACGGCCAACCCGGCGGTGGGCTTCGCGGCCGACCTGCTGGTGCGCGCCGGCGCCACCGTCATGTTCTCGGAGAACACCGAGGTGCGCGACGCGGTCGAGCAGCTCACCGGCCGCGCGGCCACGCCCGAGGTGGCCGAGGCCATCGTGCGCGAGCTGGCCTGGTACGACCGCTACCTCGAACGGGGCCGCGTCGACCGCAGCGCCAACACCACACCGGGCAACAAGGCCGGCGGCCTGTCCAACATCGTGGAAAAGGCCATGGGCTCCATCGTCAAGAGTGGCACCACGCCGATTGCCCACGTGCTGTCGCCCGGCGACAAGCTGCGGCGCGACCAGAAGGGTCTGGTCTATGCCGCCACCCCGGCCAGCGACTTCATCTGCGGCACGCTGCAGCTGGCCGCCGGCATGAACCTGCATGTGTTCACCACCGGCCGGGGCACGCCCTATGGCCTGGCCGAATGCCCGGTGGTCAAGGTCGCTACCCGCACCGAGCTGGCGCGCCGCTGGCACGACCTGATGGACTTCAATGCCGGCCGCATCGCCGATGGCGAGCTCAGCGTCGAGGAAGCCGGCTGGGCGCTGTTCCACCAGCTGCTGGACGTTGCCAGCGGCAAGAAGACCTGGGCCGAGCACTGGAAGCTGCACAACGCGCTGGTGCTGTTCAACCCGGCGCCGGTGACCTGAAGGCCCTGCGTGAGGGCCGGGCGGCTCCGCGCCTCGGGCCGGCCTGCCCTGAGGGGCGCCCGCGAGATGCCGTGATCGCCCGACGGGCCGGGGGCCGACAGGCCTACTGGCCCGCAGGCAGCCGCTGCAACAAGCCCGCCAGCGCATGCGCCACCGTCGCCGCGCGCACTGCCGCGCGGTCGCCGGCCAACACCTGGCGTTCGCTCCACAGGCCTTCGGGTGTGGCCCAGGCAAACCAGACGGTGCCCACGGGCTTGTCGGCACTGCCGCCGCTGGGGCCTGCCACGCCGGTCACGGCCACGGATACCTGCGCCCGCGCATGCTGCACGGCGCCTGCGGCCATGGCGCGGGCCACCGGCTCGCTGACGGCGCCGTGCTGTGCGATCAGCGCCGCGGGCACGCCCAGCAGCTCGGACTTGGCCTCGTTGGAGTAGCTCACGAAACCGCGCTCAAACCACGCGCTCGAGCCGGCCACATCGGTGCAGGCCGCCGCAATCAGGCCGCCGGTGCAGCTTTCAGCCGTGGCCAGCATCAGGCCGCGCGCCTGCAGCTGCTCGGCCAGGCGCTTGACGAGCTCCTGCGTCAGGCCCATGCGAAGGTCCACAGGGCCAGCACCAGCAGCGTGCAAAACGCCGCTACCAGGTCGTCGAACAAGATGCCAAAGCCGCCGCGCGCGCCAAAGCCCTTGAAGTGCCGGTCGGCCCAGGCCACGGGGCCGGGCTTGGCCGCGTCGAAAAAACGAAACAGCACGAAGGCCGCCAGCTGCATCGCAAAGCCGGCCGGCAGCACCAGCCACAGCACCAGCCAGAAGGCCACCACCTCGTCCCAGACGATGTGGCCCGAGTCGGCCATGCCCAGGTGCGTGGAGGTCACGGTGCAGGCCCACCAGCCGACCAGCAGCGAGCCGGCAATCACCCAGCCCAGCACCTGCGGCGGCAGCAGCAGCTGCATCACCAGAAACGACAGCCAGGCCCACAGCGTGCCCACGGTGCCGGGGGCCAGCGGCGACAGGCCGGCGCCCAGGCCCAGCGCGATCACATGCGCCGGGTGGGCCAGCATGAAGCGGGCGGTGGGCCGCAGCAGGGGCGGGGGCAGCTCGGGGGTGGCGGCGGTCATGGCGTGGGGTCGGCGGCGAAATGGTCGAACGAAGCATAGCGCCCGGGCATGGCCTGCCCCTGAGCATCGACCAGGCGCAGGCCGGGCTCGGCCTCGATGCGGCCAATGCGGGTGACCGGCGTGCCCGCCTGCTGCGCGGCACGCGCGACCGCCTCGCGCTGCGCGGGTGCGGCCGTGAAGGCCAGCTCGTAGTCGTCGCCGCCGCCCAGCACATGCGCCAGCACCTCGGTGCGCACCGCCGGCCAGTCGGGGTGGGCCTGGACGGCCAGCAGCGGCGCGCAGCGCGCCACCTCCACGGTGGCGCCCACGCCCGAGGCCCTGAGCACGTGGCCGAGGTCGCCCAGCAGGCCGTCGCTGATGTCGATGGCCGCCTGCGCGATGCCCCGCAGCGCCAGGCCCAGGGCCACGCGCGGGGTGGGCCGCTCCAGGCGCTGGCGGGCCTGGGTCAGCAGCGCCGGCGGCAGCACCAGCTGCCCCTGCAGCGCCTGCAGCGCCAGGTGCGCATCGCCCAGGTGGCCGCTGACATACAGGTCGTCGCCCGGCCGTGCCTGATGGCGCAGCAGCGGCTGGCCTTCGGTTTCGCCAAACACGGTGATGCAGATGTTCAGCGGCCCTTGCGTGGTGTCGCCGCCGACGAGTTCGCAGCCCTGCGCGTCGGCCAGGGCCAGCAGCCCGCGTGAAAAGCCTGCCAGCCAGGCCTCGTCCACCCGGGGCAGGGCCAGGGCCAGCGTGAAGGCCAGCGGCCGCGCGCCGCAGGCGGCCAGGTCGCTCAGGTTGACGGCCAGGGCCTTGTGGCCCAGGCCTTCGGGGTCGGTGTCTTCAAAGAAGTGGCGGCCGGCCACCAGCATGTCGCTGGAGATGGCCATTTGCGTGCCGGGCCGGGGCTGCAGCAAGGCGCAGTCGTCGCCCACGCCCACCAGCGCGCGCGCAGCCGGGCGCGTGAAGTAGCGCGCGATCAGGTCGAACTCACCCATGGCGCCTTGGTGCCTGCGGCGCGTCAGTGCACCGTGCGCGGCGGCGCGGCACCGGGCTGGGCTTCGAGCACGAACAGCGGGATGGGTGCGTCAAAGCGCGTGCCGTCTTCGGCCACGCAAAAGTAGCTGCCGTGCATGGTGCCGCTGGGTGTGCGCAGCCGCGAGCCGCTGGTGTACTGGAAGGCCTCGCCCGGGCGCAGCAGCGGTTGCTGGCCCACCACGCCCAGGCCCTTGACCTCTTCGCTCAGGCCATTGGCGTCGACGATGATCCAGTGCCGCGCAATCAGCTGCGCGGCCACCTCGCCGGTGTTGGTGATGGTGACGGTGTAGGCAAAGGCATAGACGCCCTCATGCGGCACCGATTGCTCCGGAATGAACCGGGGCTCTACTTCGCAGGTCAACGCGTACTTGGCCATGGGCCGCGATGTTAGCGGAGCGGCCTCGCCGGTGTGCAGCGCAGGGCGGCGCCTGCGGCGCAAGCTGCCACAATCGCGGCGTTTGCTGCCGCCCTCCGAGCCCGACCATGACCTTTCGCATCGCCCCGTCCATCCTGTCTGCCGACTTCGCCCGCCTGGGCGAGGAAGTGCGCCACGTCATTGCCGCCGGCGCCGACTGGATCCACTTTGACGTGATGGACAACCACTACGTGCCCAACCTCACCTTCGGCCCCATGGTCTGCAGCGCGCTCAAGCCGCATGCGGTGACGCCGCAAGGCCAGAGCGTGCCCATCGACGTGCACCTCATGGTGCAGCCGGTCGACGAGCTGGCTGCGGCCTTTGCCAAGGCCGGTGCCGACCTGATCAGCTTTCACCCCGACGCGTCCACCCATGTCCACCGCAGCATCCAGGCCATCAAGGCGGCCGGCTGCCAGGTGGGCCTGACCTTCAACCCGGCGGCGCCGCTGGACGTGCTGGACTGGGTGATCGAGGACATCGACCTCATCCTGATCATGAGCGTGAACCCGGGCTTCGGCGGCCAGGGCTTCATCGATTCGGCGCTGCGCAAGGTCGAGCAGGCCCCCCGGCGCATCTAGGCCTGCGGCAAGGACATCCGGCTGGCAGTCGACGGCGGCATCAAGGTCGACAACATCGCCCGCGTGGCCGCCGCCGGCGCCGACACCTTCGTGGCCGGCAGCGCCATCTTTGGACAGCCCGACTACGGCAGCGTCATCGGTTCCATGCGTGCGCAACTGGCCGGCTTACCCGCCAAAGCTTCCTAAAGTGTTAAATATAGATAATTTTTCGCGATTTTCTGCAATTTAGAGGCTGTTTGTATTAACTTATTTGCCCTCCCGGGCGTACCATCCCCCTACCGATGCCCTCGAACCTGGTGCAACAGGGTCGCTGCGGCAAATTGAATGGACGCAACACCGGGAGAAAAACATGCGAATTGCCGTACTGGAAGACGACGACAGCCAGCGCGATTGGATGAACTCCTTCCTGATCGCCCTGGGCCACGTCTGCCATCCGTATGCCAGCGCCCAGAGCCTGATGCGCGACCTGCGCCGCGAAAGCTTTGACCTGCTCGTGATGGACTGGAACCTGCCCGACATGTCCGGCCTGGAAGTGGTGCGCTGGGTGCGCGCCAACCTCAGCTCGCGCGTGCCCGTGCTCTTTGTCACCAGCCATGTCGATGAGGCCGACCTGGTCGAGGCGCTCAAGGCAGGCGCCGACGACTACATGACCAAGCCCGTGCGTGTGCCCGAGCTCATGGCGCGCCTGCATGCGCTCCTGCGGCGCGCCTATCCGCAGCAGGCCGGCGAGACGCTGGTGGTCGGCGACTACGTGTTCGACCAGACCGCCAAGACGCTGAGCCTGCGCGGCACCCAGGTGGACCTCAAGCACCGCGAGTACGAGCTGGCCTACCTGCTGTTTTCCCGCATCGGCGAACTGCTCTCGCGCAAGTACCTGCAGGAATGCGTGTGGGGCGGGCAGGCCGACGTGGTCTCGCGCACGCTCGACACCCATGTCTCGCGCCTGCGGGTCAAGCTCGACCTGCGACCGGAAAACGGCTTTCGCCTGAGCTCGGTCTACAGCCTGGGCTACCGCCTGGAGGCCCTCAACGGCCAGCAGCCGGTGCTCAGCGGGCCGGCCGACCCGCAGCGCCAGGACACCCCGGGCGAGACCACGCTGCAAGCGTCCTGAACGAGGCCCATGCGCCCAGTCCCGCCCGACCTGACCTCCTTCGATGCCCTGGTCCTGGACCTTGATGGCACGTTGGTCGATACGCTGGGCGATTTTGTGGCGGCCTTGCGCGGCATGCTCACCGACCTGGGGCTGGCAGACGGGGACGCCCTCACGCCCGATGTCGTCGAGCCCATGGTGGGCAAGGGCTCCGAGCACCTCATCGCATCGGTTCTGCACCACGTGCTCGATCGCCGGTCCGGCCGGGCACCGCAGGCCGACCCGGCGATCGAGTCGCTGCTGCCCCAGGCCTGGGCGCTCTACCAGCAGCACTACCAGCGCATCAATGGCCAGCATGCCCGGGTCTATCCGGGCGTGGCCGAGGCCCTGGAACGCTGGCACCGGCGCGGCCTGCCGCTGGCCTGCCTGACCAACAAGCCCCTGGCGTTCGCCGAGGCCTTGCTCGAGCGCAAGGGCCTTCGCCCCGCGTTTGCGCAGGTGTTCGGTGGTGACTCGTTCGCGCGCAAGAAGCCCGATCCCCAGCCGCTGCTCGGCACCTGCCAGGCCCTCAGGTCGACACCGGCGCGCACGCTCATGGTGGGCGACTCGGTCAATGACGCGCAGGCCGCGCAGGCTGCCGGCTGCCCGGTGGTGCTGGTGCGCTACGGCTACAACCACGGCCAGCCCATCGATGCCGTGCCGGCCCGGGCGCACATTGATTGCCTGCTTGAGCTCCACTGAGCTCGATGGAGCGCGGTGGAGCTCGGCTGAACGCGCTGCGGCCGTCAGTTTGGCTCTAGACGCGCTTTGCTAAACTGGTCCGCATGTTCATCCACCGCATCGTCCAAACGGGGTCCAGTGACCGGGGAGCCTGGCCCTGGCGCCGCTGGCCTGCCTCGCGCGACTGATGGCATGAACGCCCACGCACCGGCCCGCTCGCGGTCCTTTGTGCGTCACGGTTGACTCTCCCCGGAGCGCGCACCTCTTCCCCCCCTGAAGGCGCTGCCGCTCTTTCAGCCCCTGCCCGCACCGGGCACCGCCACAACCACCGATGAGCGCGCGGCGCGCAATCGCATCGGGTGGCCTCCAAGGAGTTTGTCCGTGATTTCGGAACTCGAATTCAAAAGCCTGGCCAGCCAAGGCTACAACCGCATTCCCCTGCTGGTCGAGGCCTTTGCCGACCTGGAAACGCCGCTGTCGCTCTACCTCAAGCTGGCCTTCAGCAAGGACGGCGGCAAGTACAGCTTCCTGCTCGAATCCGTGGTCGGCGGCGAGCGCTTTGGCCGCTACAGCTTCATCGGCCTGCCGGCGCGCACCTTCATCCGCGCCAGCGGCTTCGGGCCCGACCAGCGCACCGAGGTGGTCACCGACGGGCAGGTGGTGGAGACCTCGCGCGAGAACCCGCTGGACTTCATCGCCGCCTACCAGCAGCGCTTCAAGGTCGCGCTGCGCCCGGGGCTGCCGCGCTTTTGCGGCGGCCTGGCCGGTTACTTCGGCTATGACACGGTGCGCTACATCGAGAAAAAGCTCCAGGCCTCCTGCCCGCCCGACACCCTGGGCTGCCCCGACATCCTGCTGCTGCAGTGCGAGGAACTGGCTGTCATCGACAACCTGTCTGGCAAGCTCTACCTCATGGTCTATGCCGACCCGGCGCAGCCCGAGGCGTATGCCAATGCCAAGAAGCGGCTGCGCGGCCTGAAGGAGCAGCTGCAGTATTCGGTCAGCGCGCCGCAGGTGCGACGCGGCGCGGCGCATCCGGTCGAGCACGAGACCCGCCAGGCCGACTTCGAGGCCGCCGTGCGCAAGGCCAAGGAATACATCGCCGCCGGCGACTGCATGCAGATCGTGCTGGGCCACCGCGTCCACAAGCGCTACACCGAGAGCCCGCTGTCGCTCTACCGGGCGCTGCGTTCGCTCAACCCC
>JACCDV010614632.1_pt1 | contig 23075 bp, 23 predicted proteins | sample 7446131 | NCBI WGS metagenome assembly JACCDV01 (sample SAMN15323448, study PRJNA562643) | freshwater metagenome | isolation source: river surface water | place: USA:Blue River Watershed | collected 2017-08-17
CCAACCGAATAGCTGCCGCTTGCAGGCGAGATCAAAATATCAGCCGCAAACGCAAATGGTGCGAACGCAATAAAAGCCAACATCGCGAAAACGAGTGGCACAAAAACTTTTTTTGATGTGTCAGCGAGGCTGTGCAAAAGGTACATAAGAACTCCGTTCATTACTGTTATATCGATTTACTCCGTCGTCGATCCGGAGTCACTTTCAGCTTGACCCGCTCCTTTTCTTCCGGTTTTAAGAGTGGGAGGACCAGGATGAGCACACCGTTCTTGATCTTAGCTTCAGCTTTTTCTATATCAACACTCTCGGGGAGAATGATACGGCGGTAGAAGTCGCCCCAAATGCATTCTTCAGCAAAGAAGGCGCCGGCCGGCTTGCTCTTTGGAAACACGAGGAATTCTGGCCTGATGCGACGACCTTCAATGAGCACGATATCGGCATCACCCTCGATCGACACCTGCACGTCGTTCATATCAGCGCCGGCCGCTTGCGCGTAGATCACGATCGTGCGTTCAGTTTGATACACGTCAACATCGAGTTGCGCGACGCGATCAACTGCGGTCTCCTCCTCTGCGGACTGGAGCGTTTCTGCACGAACGCCCTTACCTTTTAGCCGTTGTAAAAATGACATACTTCAAAACTATTATAGTACGGTAGTCGCGTGACCACGTTTGTTACCCACAGGCAACCTTGATCACTGCCTCCCCTATCCAGTCCAGTTAAACAGCAGGATCGAGAAGTCGGTCAGGTTTACCCGGTTATCGCTGTTAATGTCGGCTGATGGGTCAGATGTACCGCCGTCAGAGTTCCACCAAAACAACAGGATTGAGAAGTCTGTCAAGTTAACCTTGCCATCACGATTGAGATCACTGGTGAGTGTACGCGATGCACTCTGCCCCACGCCGTATGTTACGTAGCCAGAATAGTTGGTTTTGATCCCCGAGGCTTGTTCGGCTTTGGCGCGTGCTTTATAGGTACCGCTCTGGAATCCAGCAGTATCAACCGTCGTAGACCATTCACCGCTACCGTTTGATTGAGCGGTGAATTGGCGGCGTGAGGCACTTACCCCATCCCGTTCATTTTCAATAGTAATAGTGGCGTTAGGAAGCGCTGCGCCAGAAATGGTGAGCGTCTGTCCAGGATTGACCGGGTCAGGGGCAATACGAACCGAAGGCGGCAAATGCACGTTTGATAAAGCCGAAGACCGCGCCCCTACCACCGTGAACGAAGTACTGTACGCACCGGTACGGGTATTCTGATTGTCAGTCGCAAACACACTAAAGGTGTACACGCCCCGCGCGATCTGATCGATCGTCACCTCGTACGCGCCGTTTCCACCGGCGTTAGCCCGGGCCGCCGGCTTTCCATCAACCAACACTGACACTACACTGCGCGGCGGTGCAAAACCAGTAATAATGACCTGGCCATCGCCACTTCGGTACGGGGCGTCGGTAGATTCAAAGCCGCCGCCACCCTCGCTGCCGCGGCCGCCGCCAGAACCGCCACCGCCACCGCCGCCAGAACCGCCTGAACCGCTGGATCCGCCCGTAGCTGGTTGCTGACCGTTACTGCTGCCGCTGGTCCCGCCGGTGCCGCCGCCGGTACCCGTGCCAGAATTACCCGAACCAGTTCCATCACCAGTAGAACTACCGGTAGTATTAGCAGTACCGGTCGGACGCGGATTTACAGTAAAACGAATCTCATAATCGTCAAGGTTCTTGTTGCTTTCGTCGTCAACACAGCGTACATAAAAGCTATACGTGGTGTCTGGCAATACTGGAACCACGCGCGAATGGAACAATTGCCCAGTAGTCGTAAAAGTCAACGTCATCGCGTCGTAGCTCGTTCCAGCTGTAGTGCTGTACCGGCAAGTGGCAAACTCATCAGTTTCGAGCGAAATTTCCACGTTCGGGGTAGTTCCGCTAATAAACCCGGTTGGGGCGCCATTAAATCGAAACGGTGGTATTTCTTCCGTAGTATCAACCGGCCCGACCCCAACCCGTTCAACGAGCGCAATGAGAAAACCAGCGCTCGCGATTTCAGTAGCCCCGTCGTGAACACGCATAAAAAACTGTTGGGTACCCGTCGCTTCGGCATTTTTGATCGGTTCGATGTCAGCTGGGGTCGTGGTAGTACCGGTTGAGGTACTGAACGCTTCAGAAAAGCCTTGGGCACTCGCCGTATGGTTGCCGATCTTTACCTGTATTTGCGAGTTACTGTTGATGCCAGTAGCAGCATTCAGTTGGTAGGTAATCTCGCCACCCAGGCCAGGAGTGATGGTTACCTCATCCTCCCCGGACCCACTGCCGCCCACGGTACGGACTGAACCGTTCACCGTCAGCTCAACGTTGCGGAGCGGTGAAAAAGTATCAGGATCTGAACTTACCTCAAAGCCATCAGGTGGCGTGAAGGTGAATGTGCTTCCCGGCGGTATTTCGTTCAAGTTTACGAACTGGAAGGTATGATTTGAGTCAGCACCGGGCGCAGAATCAGAAATGATATCGCGGTACTGTAGGATGTTTCGTGCGGTCGCAGACTGACCGAGCAGCAAAAAGCCCGCCAGCGCCACCCCAATTGCTGCGACCACGACTCCATAGAGCCGCCGCTGTCCTTGCCTCATGCTGTACATATATACGTATAGCTATTGTAGCGGACAAACGAACCACTGCCGTTCTTGTCTGTGCACAGGAACCGCCTACTGAACACAGCGAAAACCGATCGCCGCTCCCGCAAAGGCCGGGTCGAGGTTGGCTTGGAGGGTGAATACGGCCGCGTCGTCTTTGATCCCATAAAAGCCGCCACGCAACATACCCGAAACCGGCCCCGGTTCTGACCACAGGTATCCCAGAAATGTCTCTGGCGCCGCCTGGGTGGTTGAAGCCGCCACGCCTCCCTTGTCAACGCTTGTGATATAGCCGCTTGGTGGGAGCGGACGGCCTTCATATTCTCCCAGTAAAATATCGTCCCCGACCCACTCCCAAACATTCCCAACCGTGTCGTACACTCCGTCAGTAGTGACACATTCTGCATACTGTCCGCTTGGCGTAACACTGCCACCTGCTACATTGCACTTTGCCACCGCTGCCGTGATGGAATACTCGTACCATTCTCGTGCGTCAGGTAGACGCTTCCCTGCCTTAGCGCATAGTAGCCGGGCTTCTTCTCTCGAAACAAACCGCCATGGTTCGGCTGCGGCTCGGCTAACCGGCACGCAGTCTGGCTGTTCGAGGTTGGCGTGATTGTACGCCCGATTCAGCACCGATTGGTACGGACACGCCGCGCTCGGCGACACTTCATACTGATCAACACAGGTAAAAGTACTAGCGGTTGGCACCTCTACCATACCGTCCGGACATACCGGGGGTTCAGGGTTCATACGGGTCGTCGCATGGATCACCGATACAGTACCGATAAGCGAACCGGCGATGACGATCAGAGCGCGATAATTTAAACGAAAGCGGTTCATGATTGAGCTGCGCGGTACATGCAGCGGAACCCAATCGCGTTACTCGCGAAGCCGCTCACCACATGCCCGTGAACAGAGTAAATTCCCCCATCAGACCGACTACCGTAAAAACCGCCCCGCATGATAGTTCGGGGTTCAGTAGACGCTTCGGACCACACGTAGTCATTATTAAAAGCCACCTGGGGGGTCTCGACCGTAACGGTCGGCATACCTGACTCATTGACCGCGGAAACATACCCGCTTGGCGGGAGCGGTGTTAGTTCGCCATCTACTCCTCCGCTATCCAGCACATGCTCCCACACGTTTCCAACAGCATCGTGGATTCCATCACCGGATACACATGACGACCTGGCTCCCGTCTGCTGCAAATTCGTATCAAGCGCACAAGTATCAACACTATCAGAGGTACCGAGGGCAGCCTGATACCACACCTCGCTCGAGATCAATTCCCCACCGTGCCGGGCGCATAATTGCGTAGCTTGTTCGTAGGTAACAAACCGCCACGGTAGACCACCCGCCTCACTGACCGGCTGGCAATCGGGGGCAGCCAGGTTATCCGCTGTTTCGATCAGGGCCAGCGGGTCCTGGTGCGGACAAGCTTTGCCAGCCTGGGCTTCATACTGATCAACACAGTAGCTCTGACCGCTGGGTAAGGCAACTTCGACGGTGCCGGTTTTACAGGTCGGAAACAGCGCCGCTGCCACCCCGCCGATCAATGTCCGCGAATCGGTAAAGTTCCGCGTGGCGTCAAGCGTGAGAGTCGTCAAAAATACGCTAACAGTAACTGTAGCGACCGTCATAACGACGCCTCGTACCCTCCTCATACTCTGTAGTATATACGAGAAGATCAAAAAACTCGGCTGCTACTGCACAGCCGACCAGTTAGAGGCTGGGGATCAGACGCATCGCTTTCTTGGCGCGCACGTAGTCTAACGCGTAGTTCATAGTGACCAGGACCAGGAGGACCATCACGATCGAAGAGAGGGCAAACGTGCCAATATCAGACCCGGCCGAAGTTGAGTTAAGTTCCACCTCGATCTCGCGCGCCGCAACTGCATCTTCGCGCGCCGCAAGCAGCTGTTCTTTTTCTGTCAGGGCGGCAGTCCAGGTATTGATCTCGTTAGGAGACACGCCAACACTCACCCCCACCGCATTCGCCAGATACTGGCCGGTATTTCGAGACAGCTGGCCAGTGGCAGGCACAAACAAGCCGCTTTCAAATACCAAAACGCACGTCATCACCACCAAGGCAACCCGTAGCGTTTTATGGTAGAGCGTTTCAGTGATCGAATCCATACTTTCCCAGTATACTACTAGGCAAAGAGAACCAGAAGGCCGATCATAAACACCGCGGTCACGATCGCCATCACGGCAATCACTAAGAAGAGCGGCGAACCAGTCGAAGCCGACCGGCGATTGCCGTTAACGCGCCGGCGAGCGCCGATCGTTTCGTAGTACATGAACTTGCGCCGTACGTACCAGTGAGCCATGAAGAACGTGACCAACAGGACGACCGCCAGAATGCCGAGGGCAGGCAAGATGATATTCATCGGCAAGATCCAGAACGTGACCGAACTCGACATCGTCTGTTTGGCTCCCTCCTCACCGTAGACTGCGCTTAGCAGTGCTGTGTAGCGCCCAAATCCCGGCGGCTCACCTTGCCAGGTAAAATCAAACTCGCGACTTGATCGGGGGTACACACCGCCAGCCGCCTCATTGAACATCATTTCGTTGTCCACCCGTTGGCCGAACATGTTCCGGATCTCAACCGGACCGATCGGGCGGATCAATGTGTTTCCGCTGTTTTCAATTTTGGCATTGAACGCAACGTTCGGGCTGCCGTACACGTACTGATCAGTTGAGAACTGGCGCACTTCAGCTTTTTCTATCACTTCTCCGGACACGCGCATGATCAAGATCGTACCGATCTCATAGCCGATCGCTGCTCCGCTTTCCCGCAAGCGGGGCGGATCCATCGACACAAAGATACCGGCAAAGTGACTGCCGGGCGGCGCATCTTTCGGCACCTCAAGATTAAAAGTGAACAGCGCCTCGCTCCGGGCTGGGACCGCCATCGTTTCAAACGGCAAAGTTACCCATTGGCTTAGCTCAAGCGGAGACGGTTCCGCGTCTTCGTCCGCAAATACCGGGACGTTGCCATCGCGGACACCGATGATGTCGCGCGTTGAAAGATAGTACACTTGGTCGGCATCACTTTCATTCCGCACGGTTATCGTATGTTGAACGATAGCGCCTGGGTCGAGCGTTTCCTCAACGGTCGCCGGACGCAGGGTTACGCCGGCGTTAGACTGCGCCCAAATAGGCGCTGCAAAGCTCAAAAACAACGCCACCATCATCCCTCCGACAACCAATGAAGATCTGCTCATGAATACCTATTACCAAGTAAGTTCTAGCCATCATAGCATTCACAGAAAAAACGAATTTCACCTTATAAACAAACTTCAAACAAAAAACTCACCAGACGGTGAGTTTTTTGTTTGTAAACCAGGAACCTTAGAAGGTTGGAGTAGCAATGTAGGTAAGGACTGTGTTGTAGTCATCACCTGCTTCCTGGAGTGGAGTGATCTCGATCTGATATCCCACTCGAGTGCGGCCAACGTTGGCTGTAGTGCCGTCTGATGGACCGTCGTGGTGGAAGATCTGGCGAGGAGTAGTGGAAGCGGACACGAAGAGCGCTGAACCAAACTCATCTGCGTTCAAGTTGTCTTCCGAGGTAAGACCCCAGTGACCCCAAGTGTTCTCGTTGCCGATGTTATTGGTTGGAGCTGCCCAAGTGGTTGGCGTATTGGTGTACGCACCGTTTGAGAACCCATCAATATCAGCGCCAGTTGAGGACAAGAGATTCTGATCTTGTTCTACCGTCACGACGAAACCATTTCGTGCGTTGGTAGTAACGTTAAGTTGCTGTGCCATAGTTTTGATCTGACCAGCGGTCAAGACTCCGAACGGAATGGCGGTAGCGGTGGTCGAACCAGTGGTTGACGTGCCGTTTACCGTAGTTGAGGTCGCAAGACCTTCAACGGTGAAAGTAAAGCTTGTGTTAACGACGGCTGTTACATCGACGTTATCAATGATTGCTACCCGTGTGCGACCTGAATCAGAAGCCCCCGCTGTCACCAGGATCTCGTATGAGCCTGCTGACGGATTGGTGATCCGGTTCGTACCGGCTACGCCGAACGTAGCATTCGTACCAACCTCGATGCGAACCACTTGGTTAGCGGTCACAACTCCAGTACCAGAGGTAAGGGTGATCGTCTGACCAGACACGGTAGCGCCCCAGGTGGCTCCAGATGGAGCAGCGGCCAAGGCTTGGTCCGTTCCGTTGATGCTAAAGTCAATGTCTCCGAACGCGACCGAACCGAGGTTGAATCCGGCTGGGAACGTTACGGTGATGGTGCCTCCCGCAATCACACCAGCCGAGCTGGTGGGAACGGTGAACTGAAGCGTGTGGTTTGAGACGACTGACGGATCAGAATCCGACAGCGTATCACTGATAACTGCTAGGTTAGCTGCGTGGACATCGTGGAATAGTCCCATTGAGACTGCCAGTACTGCCACAGCAACGAGCATCGCGACTACTCGGTGCAAAGCTTCAACAGATGTTGAAATTTTGTACATATCTTTATGTTATTAAATAACTTTTCTTTGTAGTCACAGCACTCGCTGCGGTACAACTTCGGTTGAAACTTTGTGGAGAGGTTAAGGATAGTCTTGTGAAAAATGTCAGCCGACTGTCCCGCCCCATTTCAACCGATCTGCATAAATTATAGGCTGTCCGTGATCAATGTTTGTCTCTGTACTGTTGATAACCTTGACGCTATCGGCCACGCCTGGCATTCTCCGGGGCTAAACTCTGGCAATAGTACCTAAAAGCCACTTGGGTAGATCAAAAAACAGTAAAGAACAGCTGTCGTTTACGCTTTAATTATTGGTAGCTGCTGCCAGGATGTCGTATAGGACGGTGACAGTTGGGCCCGTTTCGATTGCCAGCGCGCCGGCACATTTGGCAAGCGCCCTATCCCGACGCTCTGGTCGCCGAACCGCGTTTTGATCGCGTCATACACCCCCATAATATTTACAGACGCAGCCGGTCCCGAATCCGGGAGCAGACGTAACTGGAATGACCGATCGGCGCGGCACAAGCCCGAGAGCAGCACCCCGGCTTTGGTATACGGAATCCCGGCCCGGTAGATCGTATCGGTCAACCGATCAGCAATGACCATCAGGTGCGCCAGGTCATTGCTCGGCACCGACAGCCGCTCCTCGGCTCCCCCGCCCTGCCAGGCGTACGCGCCATGCCGAGCCGTTTGGAGATACACCTTGATCGTGTTGGCGGCCAACCCCTGCCGGCGCACATCGCCCGCGGTCTGGTCCAAGTGAAAAAAGACGGCGTCCTTCAGGGTCGGTAAATCATTGATCGCCTGCCCGAACGATCGGCTACTGATCGTGCTTTCCGGGAGGCGCTCTGTGTGACCTACCGGGTATGCGACGGTGCCGTTTAACTCATGCCACAGCCGCGCCCCGACGACCCCAAACCGCGCTTCGATAAACCGAAGCGGTCGGTTTAGAAAATCCGCTACGGTGGCGATCCCTTCCGCACTGTACCTAACCGACAGCCGCCGGCCGACGCCCCAGATCGATCCCATCATAATGGTCGGCACGAGGCCGCTCCAGGCCGCCGCATTAATGCGGTACACTCCCGCTCCCCGTTTGGCGATCAGGTTGGCGCATTTGGCCTGGGTCTTGGTAGGTGCAATGCCGATCGAGACCGGCACGCCGACTTCGGCCTCGATAAGTCCCTTTAGGCGCCGCGCTTCGGCTTCGACCACCTCGGGCGAACCGGTGATCTCAAAAAACGCCTCATCGATCGAGTACGGCTCGAGCTTGGCTACCTCCCGCTCCAATACTTCCATGACCCGGCGGGAAATGTCCCGGTAGAGGGTAAAGTTAGACGAAAACGTAGCGATAGAATGCGCTTTGACCAGGTCTTTGATCTGAAATAGTGGCACTCCCATCGGAATGCCGAGATCCTTTACCTCTTGCGAACGAGCGACCACGCAGCCATCGTTGCTCGAAAGGACCAGGACCGGTTTCCGGCGCAAATCCGGGCGAAACAGCCGTTCGCACGATACAAAGAAATTATTGCAATCGAGGAGCGCAATGGAGCGACCGGTATCCATGCCTACTATCATACCGCACCACCGCGTCGCCACTCCTCACCAACACCCTCAGCGCATCAGCGTGGCCAGACGTGCCTCTCAAAGTAATCAGCGAGCTGCTCGTACACCCCGCTTTTAAAGGACGGAGTCCCGAGCAGCTCTTTAAATGACCCAAATCGTACTGCTGCAAATTCCTGATCCCGAGCCAAGGCTAGGTCGATCGCCACCCCATCCCGTACGGCGAGGAAGTACCACTGGTGGATCTGCCCGAGGGCATTAGGGCACCGAATTGAAAACCCCTCGGTAGGATACTCGTAGTACAGGAGCCCAGGATACGCGTCTACCTTGGAGATCTGATCCTTGGTCAGTCCGGTTTCTTCCTGCAATTCCCGCCACAAAGCCGCTTCGACCGTTTCTCCCATATCCCAGCCGCCCTGGGGAAACTGCCACACCACCATTGGCTGGTCAGCACGCGAGAATAACGCGATGTCTCCGGCTTGGGTATACAGGACCATCCCAACCCCAGACCGAAACACCCGCCACTCGGGTGGAATTTGATTAGACGTTTTAGCTGGGTCTGGTACTGCCTGCATATAGTTAGAAAATTATTATACCGCTATTCTGCCACACCGTTCCTTCGTCCTTGCTAACAAAAAACCGGCCTAGGCCGGTTTTTCTCTAGTCGAGGTTCTCCCAGATATCCTGGTCTTCCTCGCCGTCGATCTTAAAGATGGCGATGCCTCGGAGGCCATACTCATCCACCAGATCCATCTTGTCTTCGATCGCGGCCGCGTCACTGTACGTGATAAAGCGGACCGGAATCTCAACCTTGGCGACATTAGCTACCAAGAGCGCCTTGGCGGCGGCTTCCATGCCGGTCGGGGTACCAGCCGGAGTCGGCAACGCGTTGAACACTTTGTAGACTGAATCTTCCGGGAAGTAGCTCATGATGGCTTCGCCACCAGCCGAGCGCCCGATCTCTACGTCGTAAATTTCAGACAATTCCTGAATTCGCGGCGGGTTTAGAGTGGCGACCCGCTTGTAGTCGCGGTACCAGCCCGGCGCTACGGTGACATCCCAGGCTCGACCATAGGTCGCGACGCCAAGGAGCACGTTGTCTTCGTCAAAGTCTTCAAGAGCCAGGTCGACGACCTTATCGACCCACTCGATGTCCGCCACCGGAGTGTACGGAACGCCGGAGCGCTCTTCGTTCAAGGTCAGGTCGGCGCGCTGCTGGTCATAGGTCATGAGTTCCACCCGATCACAGTACCGATCGATCGCGTCATAATCGTTCGCATAGCGAAGCGGGCTTGGAACAGTGGTGTAGAGGTCTTCTGGCGGCGTGCGGGCTTCGATCGCGCAGGTCAGCACTTTGCCGCTCCCCAACTCCCGGTTCAATTCCTTGAGGAATTTAGAGAAATAATCCATTGTTTCCGGATTCTTGCCTTCGTAGTCGATATTCACGCCGGCATAGTCCCCATCGTCCACCATTTCGGCAATGGCTTCTACCTGGTCTTCGCGCAGGTCAGAATCAGACAGGGTCGTATGGATCTGATCCCCGTCAAACCATGATACGGTTGGAATGATTTCCACGTCGTGCTTATCAGCCAGGCGGAAAAACTTCTTCCACTGTGATTCAGAGAGGTTAGCCTTATCAATGATGCTGCCGGCCGCATCAACCTCGTACGCAAACGGGTACACCGTATCCAGGTGCTCGATATTATCGGTCGCGCTTTCAAGCCCCATCGTATCCTGCCACCACGGGATCCACCCCGCAACTTCGCCTTCGTAGGCAGCGGCCGGATTTGGAGCGCTGATAACCATCACTGCTGCAATTATTAACAAAAAACTACTCGCACGACCAACGTCGGGTCGTTTCGTTGTATTACCACGCATAATCGTATGGACGTAGTATACCACTTCTTCTTACCGTCCACCTAAAATTTTCGCGCGCTGCCGGTAACGACGCCCCAGATATAGCAATCGTCCCGCTCGGATACGACAATCGGTTCATACCCTTCGTGCTCGGAAACCAACCACTGTTCGCCGCCTTTGATCATAAGGCGCTTGACGACCAACTCGCCGTACACTGCCGCCACCACGATCATGCCGGTTTGCGGCCGGACGCTCCGATCCACCACCAGAATATCGCCAGAAAAGATCCCGGCTCCTTCCATCGAATCACCGGACACGCGCACGAAAAACGTCGCGGTCGGGTGATCAACGAGAAAGGTGTGGATGTTAAGGGCCGCCTCGACCATATCATCGCCCGGTGCTGGAAACCCCGCCGCTGGCGACGAGGCGTAGAGGGGCGCTCTTGGCACGTTGGTAGTTTTAGCGCTGTACAGGTTCGTGATCCGTACCGGTGACTGGTTAGCGTTACTCATGTACTCCCGTTATAACACGACCGCTCCGTCGGTAAGGCTGACCTGGAGATAAAAAAGGCCGCTCATTAACACTAAGAGGGCTGCTCCTTTCACAATGTAGAGAGTGGCATGGACGCGCCAGGCGACCACCAGGGACGCGATCAAAGACAGCGCCACCAACGTGCCAAGCACCAGGTACAGGAAATGGAGGACCTGATTCGGTTGGGTAGCAAGCGCGGTTACACCGGGATAATCGTCACTATCGACGCGTTCCATCGTACCGCCGGGTGTGATTGGTGTGAGACCGGACGAAGTAGCGACCGTGCCCAGATCCAACACCTCATGGGTGGGCGGTTCAACTTCTTTCACTGCTTCGGCTGGCTGGCTTGGGGTTGGCTCGGGGACAGTAAACGTTGACTCTGATGGCGCTTCTTCAGCAGGGCTGGCAGACCCACCTTCCTCACCGGTGGACTGACCAGGTTCCGGTACCGGTTCGGCTTCGGTGGCTTCGCCCGCGACGGCCGCCACTTCACCGATCGCCACGGTGTCCGCTTGTGCCGAGGCCGGCGCAATTGCTACCGCCACTTCATTGGTACCCAAAGCATCATTCTCCGCCAGGACCGGGGTCGGAACTTTAGCGGGCGCGCCAAACAATTGCACGACAAACACCGTGTCATACCCCTCAAAGGTGCCTTTGGCGGTACCGATTCCGATCTCCTGGTACTGGCTGTTGACGATATTCGCGCGATGGCTTGGTGAATCAAGCCAAGCTTCAACCACTTCGTGAGAATCGGTGAAATGGACAGCTAAATTTTCACCCGCAAACGCGTACGTGTACCCCACCTCCTTAAACCAGTGCCATGGCGAAACGCCTTCTGGACTGTAGTGGGAAAAATAGCCATTTTTAGCCATATGTTCTGCCTTGAGAGTCGCCGCCGCGTCCAAGACCGGATTCCGTACGACCGGTGAGAGGTGTTCGGCCGCGCGCGCTTGGTTGGTTTCCTTAATGACCACCGCTGGCAAAATGGCGCCAACCAGCCAATCGGAGCTTTGCCACAGCAGCGCTTGCACGTTGGTCGCGGCAAACGACAGCAGTACCAGGCCGAACATACCAAGCATCGCCGCCCGTTGGAGGAGCTTTGGCCAGTAGCCGTTTGATCTGCTCGGAACAAAGTGGTGGTACATACCCTATTTCAAACGTAAGTATATAGCAGAGAAATTAAAACAGCGACACTAGACAGTGCCGCTGTTTTTGATTCAGAGTGTGCCCCGTTCGCCTTAGCGAAGCGTTGGCAACGACTCACTGCCCGGACACACCAGGTTGTTAATGGTGTGCCGCGTCGTCATGTACACGTACCCGGTTGGCAGCGGTGCCTCCATGAATCCGGCCGTCACCCACGGCACCAGGATCTCGCCCGGTTTCATGGCTTGGTAGGCGCGTACATTCCGGTCGGTAACCGCATCAAAGACACCGACACTCGAGAGCGGCGTGTAGATACGCTGCGAAGCCAAGAACAGCTGCAATTTTGACACCTCAAACTGATCGGTAGCCTGCCCAAGGCGCAGGTACTGATCCAGGTACATGCCGCAGGTTCCTGACATGGTCGAAGTGGCCGCACCGAGGACTCGGCCAGCCGGCGCACGGTTAGTAACGCGCGTACCGGTCGTCGTCTGTGAATCGTCACCATCACCTGGATCCTTTTCGTCTGAATCCTCATCGTCTGGCGTTTCGTTTGGCGTGCCATCGGTTGTGGTTGCCGTTGGCTCTTCCGGCAGCAACCGGTTGTAGAAATCACACACTGGATCGATCTTGAATAGCTGCTCTACATTCCATGACACCAGACACCCGACCTCATCCTGCTCCTCATCAGCGATCCGTTCGCCGTTGTACGTGACGGCCACCTGCTCCCAGCCCCGCACGACTGCTTCAGTGATCTCCCACGATCCAGCGGGCACTTCTAGCACGTATGCCCCGGTAGCATCGGTGGTGGTCGCAATGGTTTCTTCGCTCTCCCGGTTAAGGGCAGTAATTTCCCAACCGGCCAAACCAGCTTCATTCTCATCTTTACTACCGTCACCATCAACATCATTCCACTTAAAACCCGTCACCTGGGTTGTCGGCACCTCGATCACGAGCGGCTCACCCTCAAGCACAACCTCATCCAAGCGAAAGATATCACTGGAAGCGATTTCAGCCACAAACCGGAAGGCCAATCCTGAATTATCAGACGCAGACTCCGGCAGATTGTAGCTTGCAAATACCCAATCTACGCTGTCATCAGCGGAGCCAGTAGCTCCAGCTATGGTGCCGACCGTGTGCCACGACGAGCCGTCGTACCACTCGACGCGGATTACATCGCCCGCTTCAAGGCCAGTCTGCTTATAGTAAAAACTTAGAGTTAGATTCTCATAACCAACACTGCTTACCTCCTGTCGCAATATGTATGAATCGCGGGTAGACGTGGCACCCTCAAGCATTGCGCTCTTCGTGCCGGAAAACGCCCCGCCCGAAGTCACCACATCCCAGGGCGCAAGCGCAGAAGTCCAATCGGAAAATTCGTCAGCGGTTTCAAACCCACTTTCAAATAGTGGCATGGGTGCCGCGTGCGCAATAAAAAGACCTGCCGGCAGCAAGCTTAGAAGGGACGGTGCTAGTAATAAGGCACAGAAACCTTGGCCGGTTTGCGCACCAATCATACGGATAAACGGTATCATGCAGTACAGTTGATTAGTTATGTAAACGTTCGTTTCTACCTCCGAACACAGGTTTATTCTACTCTGACTAGATATAGCGAACGATTTAATTACTCACAGGATCAAATTTAAGCTTGAAATATAGACGTTATTTCTCCAACCCCCCGCTAGACCTTGCTTTTTCTGAAGAATATGTTTAAATACCCGCTCGCTAGCACCTCGTGCGTACCTTCTCAAAGCCCGCCTGAAACGGCGTGCTACTGACCCCTTTTGCAGAACGCAATGGAGCGCCAGATATGAACGTGATGCCGTACGATCCATTCTTCAACAATGGAAGCGGGGGGGATTTTGATGAACTCTTGAATCCCCCTCCGTACCTGACCCGGTTTGACCCGAGAGCAGAATTCACCAAAGTTGAAGACTCGCTCAAGTCGAGCGAGCAGTCCCCTGTGTTAGTGCCTGGCGAGTAGTACCGGTAACGCGCGTTGGTTCAGAAGAACCAACGCGCGTGTTATTACCACCACATCGTAGGTAATGATTACAACTTTGATTCAAATTATGAAATTACAGCTACGCAGAACAAACCTATACCGCATTCTCTCCTACTCGATAGCAGCTGCTTTGAGTGTGGTTATTGGCTATTGGACCTTACTAACCATCGAAAGTTTTAGCGGTAAGTTGGTTACTGTGTTCCTGCTACTTATTACTTGGTCCAACTGTTTCGCTAAAATCTACACGCTCGTATATCTCGCTGATTACGATGACACCGTTACACTTCCTGGTTCACAAAACCTATGAAATACAAGACAACAGAGGTCGTAAATAAAAAAGTAGCAGTTTATACCGGGCTGTACGTTTTTCTTATTGCCATTATCGCTTCAACAGTTTTACTGGTCCCCGAAGAGGATAATTCGCTCCCCCTCCTGCGAACCATCATTGTCATCTGTGCCACCGTTCTGCTTACGAAGTACTTCATTTACATGTTTTTTAGCCCATGGCACGACGTGGTGTTAAAATCCAAAGCCAAACGCCACGCGGCGCTTCGTGCTACCCCCTATTTTCCGCTTGTGAGCATCTTGGTGCCCGCCTGGAATGAGGGGAACGGTCTTATCACTACTGTTGAATCGCTCCTTAAGACCACCTATAGAAACTTAGAGATTTTGATTGTCGACAACGCCTCAACTGACAGTACGAAGAAAAACGTCACCCGACTCATTCGCACACAAAACCGCTTGATTAAGCGTGGCCAAGCTTCTCCGAACATTCAGGTGCGGTATTTTTATGAAGGCACCCAAGGCAAAGGCCACGCCCTGAATCGCGGCCTTAGTGAAGCCAAGGGAGAGATCATTATGTCTATCGATGCAGACTGCTATGTACCGCCCACAACAGTAAGCAATTTCGTAAAACATTTTAATGATCCGCGCGTGATGGCAGCAGTCGGGAACGTGCGTATCGGCAACACGGAAACCATTTTGGGCGTAGTTCAGTACCTCGAATTCTTATTTTCGTTCTACTTCAAGAAAGCCGAGGCGCTTGGCAATACCATATACATTATTGGGGGCGCTGGCGGCGCGTTTAGACGAACCATTTTCGACGAAATTGGACCCTACAGCACCACCAACATTACTGAAGACATTGAACTATCAGTGCGTATCCAAGACGCGGGCATGAAGATTGCCTACGCTTCTGATGCACTTATCTACACGGAAGGTGCGGTTACATTGAACGGCCTAATGAAACAACGCTTGCGCTGGAAGCGTGGCCGCTTTGAAACCTTCTTCGAGCACCGGGATATGTTCTTCAGCTTTAAGCGGCGCCATAACAAACTGCTTACCTGGGGCATCCTCCCCCACGCGCTGTTTGGTGATCTCCAGTTATCATTTGAAATGCTATTCCTCCTCTTCCTGTATGTCTACTCCGTAATGACCAATGATTTTTCTTCTTTCATTTCTGGAATTGTGGTTGTAAGTTCCATGTTCCTGATCCAAGTGTTTTTTGACGATCATCGCGACAAACTATGGTCATTCATACTGCTCGCGCCAATTGGCTGGCTTCTCTTGTACGTAAGCACGTATGTTGAGACTAATGCGTTATTCAAATCCGTGAACGGCTATCTGCGCAAATCGGAGGTTACCTGGCAAAAGTGGAACCGGCAGGGCGTATTTACCACCCCGACTAGCGCCTAAGCCGAATACGCGTATCATAGAGCACCATGACCATTCCTTATCGAACCGTGGCGTATATATGCCTTGCCACACTCATAGGTATTATGATAGGAAGCTTTATGGCAACACTACGCAGCACACCCCTCCCTGCCCAACCTGATTCAAACGCCGAGGCCGCGGTAGCAGAACCTGCCGTGTCTAATAATTCGCCTGAATCAGAGAATCCTGCTGCTTCGTCCTCTGCACCAATGCCGACAACGACTACATCAATCAGTACCACTACACCTTCTACCCCCACCGCCACCAATCCTGCTTCTCGCCCAGAATCAACTCCTGCCAAACCTGCACCAGCAGTCACCGTAATGGCGTGGCTCTATCCAGGAAAACCGGCTTGTAGCGCAGCAAGCGAAATGGCTGACGGACGAACGATCCACGTATTAAAACCGGAGTACTTCACGATCAACGGTGGCACACTGGAAAGAATTGATGCGACCACGTACTGCAATGGCTATTCACCTGCCAATGTCGCCACCGTAAAGCGTCACTCGACCGAGCAGTATGTCACCGTTTCTTCAGCCAGTACGCATGATATGGAAACATTTTTACGCAACCCAGCCCGCGCGACAGATATTGCAGCCCTTGTTTCGTTTGTGGTCAGCAACGACCTGACTGGCATCGAACTTGATTTTGAGGACTTTGGCTCTTGGTCAGCCGAGACGTTTGCCAACTATAAACAGTTTGTGACAGAACTTGGAACCGCGCTCCACGCCAAAAATAAAAAGCTGATGCTTGATGGGCCAGCGATAAGAAATAACGAAGAGCAATCATGGTTTACGTGGCGGTACGCTGACTTCAAAGACTTACCAGTTGATTACATAGTGGTAATGACGTACGACTACCAATATGACCATGGCGCCGGAGAAGCGATCGCGCCACTGGAATGGATGAAACAGGTACTGACATACGTGAGCGGCAGCTACCCTAAATCCAAACTGGTGGCTGGTATTCCCTCCTATGGCTACGAAGGACGTGCTGGGACATTCAAAAGCACCATCCTGACCGCAGAACAGCTTTCGCAAAAGCCAGGATTTGAAACAGCCAGCCGAGACCCTCGGTCACATGAACTTACCTGGCAGACAGGCAACTTGGTATACTTCTACCAAGACACAGCCAGCATTAATGCAAAAATTAGCGTCGCGCACACTGCAGGAATTGATCGAGTATCTATTTGGCACCTGGGTGGAAACCCGTGGTTAACCAACTAACAAAAAACCTCCCTGACGGGGAGGTTTTTTGTTAGTTGGTTAATTTTACTTAGCCTACCCGCGGTCAGCTTCCAGATCAGGAAACGGGGCAATACCAGGACACATAATGTCATTGATCTTCCATTGGGTGGTTTTATAGACGTATCCCGTCGGCAGGTCATGTGACACGATTCCGGACTCGTACCATGGCTTTAGCACGTCTTCATAGTGCTTGGCTTGGAACAACTTTACGTTGGACTTGGTTGTCGCATCAAACACGCGTGTTAAGGGGGTGTAGAAGCCCTGCAAAGTTAAGAATACCTGCAGTTTCGTTACCTGCCATGGATCATTTTCAAGATCCTGGCGAAGGTAGTCGGTCAAGTACAAACTGCATGAAGTCGAAGCACCGAGCACCTGGCCGCGCGGTCGCTCGACCCGAGTTCCGGTAGTAGTTCGACGCTCGTCTTCATCATTCTGGTCAGATGGTGCAGAAGCACACTCGACCAATACCACGTTATCAAGCAAGGTACCGAACGTATCAGCTACTCCAGCATCGGCAAACGCCACTGTGGCGCTGGTTGAAGCCGCTACAAATTCATACGTAAAGGTGCGCCAGTACGTATTCTCAAGGTCAGAACCATCAGCCGTCTTCGTATCTACTACCGTACCGTCGAGCAATACATCAAGGACGTTGTTGCCTTCACTGGTTCCCGGCAAAGCCGAGAACGCATATACCATGCGGTACGTAGCGCCTGGAGTAGTTGGAATTGTTTGCTCAATCCGCACTCGTGCATCTTCACCGAAGTGTTCACCACCAGGCGCGGGACTCCAATTAGCGTCAAGCTCGGCATACTGCATCCCAAGAAAAGCACTGTAGGCATTGCCACTATTTTGCAGTTCCAACAATGCTGGCGTAGGAGCCGCTTCATCGTCGGTTACCCACGATACGATCCAGCCGAGCCCCGGGGTTCCAGATGGGAACACCTCCCAGCCGAAATGTTCTCCTTCCAGGGTCGGAGTTTCAAAACTTGGATTCACGAGCAGGTTGGTTCGAGACTCACAGGTGGCGAGGTAATCTGGCGCTTCTTGCTCTACAACCTCTTCACTAGGACCTTCGTCGGGTAACGCCACTGCCAGCAGTACCGCCTCGTCTCCTTCGGTTTCTGGAGTGGTAGAAGCCAGTTCAGGATTTTCGAGCAGGATTTCCTCGCCCTCGCCAACACTTTCTGAACTTGAAGCAATTTCAGTTTCAGGCACTACCACTGGTTCTGTAGGCTCTTCTGGAAACACGATTACCACCTCATTAACTGTATCATCTACGATGGGATCTGATTCAGCCGCCGCAGTGAACGGCAAGATACCAGTACAAATGATGGTACAGACCAACAAAGAACTTAACGTTTGGTTTGTTCGCTTCGCTACCGTACCCATGTATGGAGTCATAAAGCTTTTAGTAGAATATTAGTTATTCGTAAGCGCATTCGATAGTACATTGAACGCGCCATGACTATACATATTTTATAGAAAAAATCAATAGTACGACTGGCTTAGGAGAAGTATTGAATTATATTATTTTTGTGATATAATCCTAGGCAATGGAAACTCGGACGAGGATTAATAAATGGCTGGCGGACCAAAAAATCGCCTCCCGCCGCGAAGCGGACCGGCTGATCGCAGCTGGAGTCATATTCGTAAACGGCGAACCAGCCACCATTGGCCAAACTGTTGGCCCCGGCGACACGGTTGAAGTGCGATCAAAGGGACAATCGCGCGGGTACCGCTACCTCGCCTACTACAAAGGCCGCGGCATCATTACCCACTCCCCTGCCGAGGGTGAAGTCGATATCGAATCGAGGCTTAAAAAGGACTACGGTATTACCGGCGTGTCCCCAATCGGTCGCCTCGACAAAGATTCCGAAGGCCTGATCATCATGTCAAACGATGGCCGCATTACCCGCGCCCTCCTTGACCCGGAATCAGCCTGCGAAAAGGAGTACAACGTCCAAGTAGACAAACCGGTTACAAAAGCCTTTTTGAAACTAATGGAAATGGGTGTCGATATCGAAGGGTACCATACCAAACCAGCCAAAGTGGAGCTGTCCCCTAAAAATGTCTACCGCTTTTCAATTACCCTAACGGAAGGCAAGAAGCACCAGATCCGGCGCATGTGTGCCGCCCTTGGGTACCAAATTAAGGGCCTCAAGCGCGTACGCATCAGCACGATCGCGCTGAAAAGCCTCAAACCCAACCAGTACCGCAAAATCGCCGGTGAGGAGCTGCAGGAATTTCTCACTGCCCTTGGCATCCCGAACGCTAAATAAAAAGGACCGGCAGAGCGAAGGCTCTGCCGGTTTTCGTTTCGTCTACGCCGGTTCAACCTCGCGCACGTACGGCCGGATGCGGCGTTCGGTCGGCTGCGCACGCGGCTTGCTTTTCGGTTTCGGCGGTTGGAACTGTTTGAGGTACGGCCGCATCCGGTCCGGCCAAGGGTACCGCTTGACCAATCGATCGAGCCGATCCGCCAGCTGCGGTTCGACACCGATCGCGAGGTAGTACAGCGCCGATTCCCGGTGCCCGCGCACCATCCGGTCGCCCCGAACCGTAACCGGCAGCAGGCGACCAGCTTCGTACAGCCGGTTCACCGTCCGCCGCAAGAGCACGTGGCCGTCAGGGGACAACGTCGTGAGCGGATAGAGCGCGTAGCACACCCGCTGGTTCGGCCGGATAGTTTGGAGCATCCCCGCGATTTCAGCTGGGCTATGCTCCTCGAGGAACGCCTCGTATTCCATTTCTTATCTCCTTTCTAAAGACCAGTTTCGCCGCTACCCTACCACAGATAAAAACCGGCGACAATCGCCGGTTTTTATCTGCCCTAACACAGCGGATCAAATTTAGCCGCGCTTTCGGTCGCTTTCCTTCAATTTAGCCTTGCGGAGGCGGACGCTGTCTGGAGTGATCTCGAGGTACTCATCATCAGCCATGATCTCGAGACCGGTTTCAATGGTGATCACCTTGGCTGGCACGAGGAGGATCGCATCGTCAGACCCCGAAGCCCGCATGTTCGTGAGCTGCTTGCCCTTCGTGGGATTCACGGTCATTTCTTCACCCTTTGAGGTGTTACCGATCACCATACCCTCGTACACTTCAACGCCAGGCGTGATGTAGAGAACGCCGCGATCCTGGAGGCCAAACAGCGCAAACGAGAGCGCCTTGCCTTGGACCATCGAAATCATGGAACCGACCTGGCGCTTCTTGATCTCGCCGGCGTACGGCCGGAAACCGAGGACGCGCGACGCGAGAATGCCTTCACCCTTCGTATCGACGATGAACTGGTTCTTGTACCCCAAGAGGCCGCGGGTTGGACCTTCGAACATGAGGCGAACCTGGTTTTCGTGGGTCACCATGTTGGTCATGATAAAACCGCGGGTACCGAGCCGTTCTATGACCGCGCCCTGGTATTCACCGGGAATATCAACGGTTACTTCTTCAAATGGCTCGTGACGATCACCATCGATCTCTTTGATGATCACCTTTGGCTGGGACACGGCCAATTCGTAGCCTTCGCGGCGCATATTCTCCAGCAAGATCGCGATGTGCATCTCGCCGCGGCCGCGCACCTCGAACGAATCGCCCTGGGCGAAATCGACATGGAGCCCCACGTTCACCTCAAGCTCCCGCAACAGGCGCTCCTTGATCTGGCGGCTGGTGACGTACTTGCCTTCCCGGCCCGCAAACGGCGAGCTGTTCGGCATGAACTGGAGCGCGATCGTCGGCTCATCAACCTTAATGGCTGGCAAGGCAGCGGTGCCTTCCGTATCGGACATCGTATCGCCGATGTTGATATCCTCGAACCCAGCCACCATGACAATGTCTCCGGCGAACGCTTCTGCGGTTTCAACCTTCGACACCCCCTTAAAGGTATTGAGTTTGACCACCTTACCCTTTCGTACGATCTCCTCATTCTCATGAGAGACAAACAGCTGCTGGCCAGCCTTGATCGAACCCTCGTACACGCGAGCGATCGCTAACCGTCCTAAGAAGTTGTCGTAGCCAAGGTTAAATACCTGGGCCCGGAGCGCCTCACCGGCTACGTACGCGCGCGCAGGCGGCACTTCCTCGATGATCACATCAAGGAGCGGATTGAGGTTTTCCATCGCATCATTGATATTCCGCTTGGCTTTCCCTTCGCGGCCGATCGCGTAAACGGTCGTAAAATTGCACTGCTCGTCATTAGCGCCAAGCTCCAAAAACAGCTCCAGGACCGCTTCTTCCGTGCGTGGAATATCGGCGGCTGGTTTGTCGATCTTGTTGAGCACGACGATTGGTTGGAGGCCCAATTCAAGTGACTTTTTCAGCACAAAGCGGGTCTGCGGCATTGGGCCTTCTTGCGCGTCCACGATGAGCAAGACCGAATCGATCGAGCGGAGCACGCGTTCTACTTCTGAACCGAAATCAGCGTGGCCAGGGGTGTCCACAATGTTGATCTTGGTGCCTTTGTACTCGATCGAGGTGTTCTTGGCATAAATGGTAATGCCGCGCTCCCGTTCAAGCGCGTTGCTGTCCATCGACGCTTCGCCTTCGCGGGCGCCGGTTTGCTCCATCAGGGCGTCGGTGAGCGTGGTCTTGCCGTGGTCCACGTGGGCGATGATAGCGATATTACGAATTTCCTGGCTCATATAAAAATAGAATAATTTGATAGAAAAAGGGCGGTTGCCGGATGAGGTCAACGCCCCTTTGATGCAGATACTATAGAGTTTTTTTGAACATTTGTCTAGATAACCGGCCAATGTACCACGCCCTTCCAAGATCAATGGGCCGCCTCCGCTATAAGGATCAACTCCCGTTTTTCTTGCTTGGTGAGACGTTTCAATTGCCACTCGCGCTGCTGCGCCTCGCTCCGGGTAGTCTTGGATTCACTGTAGACGAGGGTAACCGGTCGCCGTGTCGATGTATATTTGGCGCCAACCCCCGGCTTTCCTGTCCCGTTATGCTCCGCCAAGCGGCGCGTTAGATCGGTGGTGATGCCGGTATACAGCGTACCGTCGCGGCACGCGACGATATAGACAAACCAGCTTTGGTTACTTTTTTCGGCGCGCATACCACCAGGTCGCTCCAAAGAGGCCGAGGATCAGCAGGATACCGAGCGGGTAAAAGAGAATCGGGGACGTAAGCACACCGAAAGCCGAGTGACCGTAGAACCGGTGAAGCGCGCGCACGGTCGCGATCTGTTCGCCAAACGAGCTGTCGTCTTCTGTACCGATGACGAGCCAGTACTGCCCGAGGTTTTCGGGATTGCTGACCTCGATCCGGTACGTGCCGGGTGGCAACGTTTCCTGGTAGGTCGGACCAGCCTGGTACGGCAACCCAGACAAGGAGTCTTCCATACTTGGCCAATCAGACTCATCCGGAAGAAGCCGGGTGATCTCCTCCACCCCCCGCTCTTCGAGCGTTCGGACCACGATCGCCGTCAGGGTTGGCATCGTATCCGGGGACGTTGCATCAGTGACCGGTGATCGAAGCTCCAGAGACAGGATGAAATCACGGTCAGTCGTAAATTCGTACATTTCGGGAAAGTCTTCCAGGGTGCCGATCACGAACCGTTCCGCTTCCGGTTCTCCGTCGAGCGTCACAATCTCGTACGCTTTTAGTTCATCATGCGTGCGGACCGGCGCCGCCAGAGCAGGATAGATGGTAGCTGCCGCAAAACAGGCTCCGAATAATGTCAGTAACACAAGGCGGTTCATCTGCGCATCCTATCATACGGTATTCAAAAATCACGCCCCCCTAGTGGGAGCGTGATCTTATTTGGCCGAATGTTACGATTCCTGGATCGCTGAACCATCTTTCAAGCGCCAGGATTGCGCGTGGCGGGGAAAGGTAGCAAGGATTCCCGCCTCTTCAAGGATAGCTTCCATGGTGTCCCGGTCGTTCGCGGCGCGGGCCGTCAGAAAGGCAGCGCG
>JACCDV010314885.1_pt1 | contig 23074 bp, 20 predicted proteins | sample 7446131 | NCBI WGS metagenome assembly JACCDV01 (sample SAMN15323448, study PRJNA562643) | freshwater metagenome | isolation source: river surface water | place: USA:Blue River Watershed | collected 2017-08-17
ACAATTACGTGGCCTACCGAGCATCTTCTTTCTATTGATAAATATGCAAAATCTCAGGAAGAGTATTTGACTGAGGATGTTTGGACTAAAATTACTGTGGGAGATTTTTCTTTTGATGAGGAGATTAAAGTAACTGTTAAGAATAAATTTGGACATCCAGAAGAATATCCTAAGTTTGTTGATAATTATCGGACAGTTATGTCTCAGACAATGCCTCAGACATTTCCTCAGACATTTCGGAAAGTAGTTGATAAATATGGATTTGAGCATATGTTAATATCTGCAACTGGAATCAAAACAATTAATCTCCCTCAAAAAACTTCAGCTGGGGTGCCGATTACCTGGTCAGTAATAAGAAGCATGAAATACAATGATCGAGCGGAAACACAAATAGATGAGAAGCATTGTAGTTATCAGATAACTTCTGAAGAGCTTAAAATTATTGTTGCTGAGTTTCCTTCTGACTTTGCTGTATCACTACAAGTAAAAGCTTCTATTGCAGTAGGGAGTGGTGAAAATATCTTTACAAGAAGCAAGAATTTTTGGTTCGTAATACGCAAAGATGATGAGGATTAAAAGTTAAACTTGTCATGCCCAAGAAGGAGATCCTTCGACTTTGTCTCAGGATGACAAAAAAGCTCCGTCATGCTTTGAGCGAAGCGAAAGATCTCCTTTATTTTAAGCTTGGTAGATCCTTCGACTTCGTCTTAAGGCATGACAACAAAGGCCTCGCTTTTTCTTTGAACAAATTAACGGTCATCAACAACAAAAAAATACAAATAACTTGACTCGTAGAAAGAAGATCTCCAAACCAGAAACCTCTATTATCATCTCTTAAAAATTCTAAGAAAAATCGAAGCACACAATACCCACGAAGAGAAAAAAGTCCTAGGTTTTCTGGTTTCGAGTTTTTTCTTTTTTGAATGAAGTAAAGAAAGAGAACAAGAAGAAAAACAAAAAAAGATTCTAACAGCTGAACTGGCACTCTGGGGATAGGATCTTTGTGATTAGGAAAGCTGACAGACCACCAGTAAGAAGCAGGAATTCCGTAGTCATCTCCATTTAAAAAACATCCGATGCGACCAATAGAAAGCCCAAGAAGCACAGACGGACCAGCGATGCCAAAGAGAATTTTTTTCTCTTCTTTTCTTTTTCTTAAATAAATCATTTGAACAAAAAGAGCAGCAAGAAGTCCTCCAAAAAAAGTAAGACCTCCAAACTGTCCTAGTTTTGAAAAAAAATCATAAAGAGAGCTTGGGTCTTCTTCAATCAAAATGGTGAGAGACCTTGCTCCAAGATAAGACATCACGTAGGAAATAAGAAAACTCTCGAAAAGAATCTCTTTTTTTAGAGTAGGATAAAATTTTTCTCTTAAAGAGTGTGCATAAAGATAAGCTGTGATGATAGCAATTGTAACAACCACATGCCAGGTTGGAATAAAAAAATGCTTGGACTCATAAAGTAGGGGCATCATGTTAAAATAAAGCCCTAAAGTTTTTTGCTACACCGAGCAAATTTGATTTTTGTTTGCCACCCATATCTTAAACTAGGAGCAATGCTATGAAGTTGGTACTTTGCTTTGAAACTAGAAAGAGAAGGTGTGTGTTCAGAGTATGTGATTCCGGCCTTTTCTATGCGTGTTGATTTATGAACAAAGATGCGGTCTATTCTGCTAAATTTATTTTCAAGAGACGAACTGTTAAAAATCGGGTTCGAAGGATTTTGTGTGTCACACATCTGTCCTTCACTACAAAAGCCACTAGCTGTGTCTATGAGCCCAAGAAATCTCATCATGAGATTGAGATCACGAAGTTTTTCAGACCCAAAATAACCAGCTACGATGATATGATTAAGACAATCTTCTTGTGCCATGATGCTCTCTTCGATTTTGTTCCGTAAGAAAACAAAAAATTTCTCTGGGTCTCTATTTTCGTAAGGAATATTCACATTAAAAAGATAGAGAGGTTTTCTATTAACAATCAATTTTTGAAAAATAAGATAAGAGGAGTCTTCAAGTTTCCAGACTTTCTTAGTGGCCTTTATAGCATCAGGAGGTAAATCTTCCAAACGAACATAGATGCTAGAAAATTCTTCTTCATCTGTTTCAGGATCTTCTTTGATAGAAACAGGAAAGCTTTTGTAGTAAGCCAAAGAAGAACTCTCAAGAATAGCAGCATCAGAATCTGTTGCGTTCTTATTTAACATTTCTTGAAAAAAAATAATGTTAGGAAGATTGTTTGCTAAGAGTTTATCTAGTAGAGAGAGGCGTTTTCGTCTGAGCAACCAGTCTCCTTCCCAGGAACTCTTATAGTTTTCCATGGTAGGGATTTTTTGGTTAAACAGTGAGAGAGTTTCGACTGTGAGAAGTGTGTTATCCCAACTTTTCTTTTTTAATAAAGGAGAAAAACTTGCACACGAGTAGAGTGCTCCAAAAAAAATACAAAAAATAAAAATACGTGTTAACAACCTAATAACCTTGATATGACAATGCGTTGGATTTCACTTGTCCCTTCGCCTATTCGCAAGAGAGCAGCATCTCTAAAGTGTCTCTCAATCGGGTATTCCTTCATGAGGCCGTAACCTCCGAATATTTGTTGCCCTTCTCGAGAGCAAAACTCTGCAGTTTCAGAGCAGTAGAGTTTTGCCATGCTAGCTAACATTCTAAAGTCTAAATTGTTTTGCTTTTGCCAACAAGCTTTATAGAGAAGGTTCTCACTTGCTTCCACACGAGTAGCCATATCAGAAAGTTTAAAAGCTATAGCCTGATGTTTACAAAGAGGTTTTCCAAAAGTTGTTCTTTCTTGAGCATAACGTAAAGAAAGATCAAGAGCTCCTTTAGCAAGGCCTAGACCCATAGCTCCAATAGAAAGTCTCCCGTTGTCTAGAGTTTCCATCATGATGGAAAATCCTTGGCCTCTTTTGCCAAGTCTATAACTGTCAGGGATAGTGACATTATCGAGATAGACTTCTCCTGTGTTTGACGCTCGCCACATGAGCTTGTCTTTCATTGTTTTGCAGGTGAGGCCTTTTGTGCCTGCTGGGACAAGAAAACAAGTGAGTTCTGGTTTACCGTCATGTTTTCTTCCACTCACAGCTTGGATTGTGACTCCTTTTGTGATGGAAGTAGCACTGTTTGTAATCCAAATTTTTGAACCGTTAAGAGTCCATGTTTCGTCTTTTTCATTATAACGGGCTGTAGTTTTGCTAGCTGACGCATCACTTCCTGCTTCTGGTTCTGTGAGGCCAAATGCCCATAAGCCCTTTCCAGTGCAAAGATCAGGGAGGAATTTTTCTTTTTGTTCTTTTGTTCCGTAGTAATAAATAGGAGCAGCACCGAGACTATTATGGGCTGCAATGGTAGCTGCTTGAGAACTATCCACACGGGCAAGTTCTTCTACACAGACAATGTAGCTTAAATAATCAAGACCTTGGCCTCCGAACTCTTCACTAACAACTGTGCCAAAAAGTCCGAGCTCTCCCATTTTTTCAGTGAGTTCGTAAGAGAAGTTTTCTTTCTCATCAAGTTCTCTTGCTTTTGGTTGAATAAATTCACGAGCAAAGTCAGAGACAGAGTTTCTTAGTAGTTCAAGTTCTTCAGTGGAGGTAAAACTATAGGCCACGGGATCTCCTTTATTTTTTATTCGAGGGTGTAGCGTCCTTCTCGCCTTTGTGTATTAAAAAGAATATTCAAATAAGACTGGTGTCGTCTTTCTGAAATTTTTTTGTCACTCACAGCTTGGATGATAGCACAATCAGGTTCATTGGAATGTTTACAGGCACGGTAGCGACACTGGTTTAAGTAAGGCCTCATTTCGACAAAACCCCAGCACAACTGAATAGGTTCTAGTTCAGTGAGAGTGAAGCTTCGAATGCCTGGTGTGTCGATAATAAAGCCACCATTTTCTAGTTTCAACAGGGAAGTGTAGGTTGTGGTGTGACGACCTTTCTTAAAAATTTCAAGTTCTTCCACGTCTTGTTCAATTTCTGGCTTTAGTAAGTTTGTGATAGAAGACTTCCCTACTCCTGAGTGACCAACAATCAACGTAATGTGTCCTTTGAAGAGATCATGCAGGATTTTTGGTGGTTTTTTCTTTGACGAGAGGCTTAATGTTTCAAAGGAAATCACTTGGTACCCGAGGTCTGTGTAAAGTTTTTCTTCTTCTTCACATTCTTTTTTAAAGCTTTCAGAGGCTTCATCTTCGAGGAGATCTTTTTTGTTTAATATAATAATAGGAGTGATCTGCTCATGTTCAGCTTGTACAAGAAAACGATCAATAAGCCCCCAGCGAACAGGTGGACTCAAGTAGCTTGCTACAATGACAAGTTGGGTCAAGTTACTTGCTAAGATATGTTCTCTGTTCACAACAAGCGGGTCCACACGAGAGATTTGAGTTTCTCTCGGAAGTCTATATTCAATGGTGCACTGAGGGAATTCTTCAGAATCCGAGTGCTTTGAACTGAGACAGACCACTTTATCTCCGACTACGATAAAATTTCTTTCGCTTCTTTGGTTTTGAAGAAATTTTTTAGCCACAGTTGAGAGCCACACGTCTCTTGTGTCCATGTCTAGTTCTTTTTCCTCGGGGGCTAAGAAGACATATTTTTTTTGGACTTCTACAACACGGGCTAAGAAGTAACCTTCTTTTAGGAGGTCTTTCAGCTCTTTTTTATCATCCATGACAAATTCTTTTTTGTCTTGTTCCGCAAAAGATTTAGAGCTTTTTTTTCTAATTTTTTCACTTTTGACATAATCGTCAAAATCTTTTTTCTTACGAGACATAAATTTTTTTTAAGCTTTCTCTGTTTGGGTCAAAGATTTCCTCAGACCTTTCGTTTTTGTCACACTTGCTGATAAGTGAGGGCCTAAGTAAGCAAGAGCAGCCTCTTGGATAGGTAAAAGCCTCTGTGTTGGTATTATTCCACTTTCTTTTTTCTCGATAAGCTTGCTTTCTGTGAGAAGCTCGATGAACTGAGCAAACCATTTTGGAGTGAAAATCCCTTTTTCAGGGAGCATAGCAAGAATCGTTAATTTTTGAGCGAGTAGACTACAATCTTTTTCGTAGTTTTCTAGTTTAAGAGGAAGAGCTTCATGTTCGCTGTCTAAAAGAAGAATAAAAAGACAATAAAGTTTTAGTTTAGGCCCAATCACACGTCCGAGGAGAATCAGCTCGAAATGTTCTTCTGTTAGGACTTCTGCTTGCTCAAATTCGTTTGTTTCTTTGTTTAATGTAAGGAAACCAAGCTGAGTAAGAACTTCTAAGTATTTAGAAATAATCTGAGGGGCTTCATCTTCTGTCCACTGGAGGAAAAACTCTTTGGCTAAAAGCCTATAGAGAGTTGAGCATGTTTTTTTTAAGTTTTCCTCTGTGAGGCTTGTGTAAGCTTCAAAAGCAGAAGCGATGAGAGATGGGACAAGAAAGAGTGGAAGTATTGTATTTTTATAGTAGCTCATGAGCTCTACTTTTTTTTCTTCAATATAGACCACATCTCCAGCTGAGTGAGAGAAGCGAGCAATAAAGCCTCCAAAAGTATTTTCTCGTAGCTCTGATTTAAAATCAGCTTCTGGAATTTTTATATAAGAAGAGTAGGGGAGAGCTTTTAGGAGTTCACACCATTTGGTGATAAGTTTTGTGAGTTCTTCTTCTGGGAGAGCTCTGCTAGGTGCTGATAAAAGAGCTAGGGACACAAGGGAAATAGGAGAAACAACAGAGGCTTCTGCAATTTTTTCCATAATTTTTTTGCCAAGAGCTTTTGTTTCTAGTTTGAGGTGATCTTCGTGTGTGAGCTCTTTTTGGAGGTCAATAGGCTCTCCAAAGTTGATGTAAGCGCACCCTGATTGTTGCTGAAGGACTTTTCTTGCTTTGAAAAGTTGCCCGAAAGATTCGTTTTCTTTTTTGTAGCCTCTTAGTTCTTTTATGTAAGAGAGACCATCTTGCATTTTGTCATAGGAAATGTTCACAGGTACGAGGTAAATTTTTTTGTCTGTGTTGTGAGCATAGCGTGTCACCATGGAGAGGAGACCAAGCTTTGGCTCTAGAAGATGACCAGTACGGGAGCGACCTCCTTCTAGGTAGAAACAAAGAGAGTGACGATTCTTAATAAGGTAGTGGAGGTATTCTTCAAACACTGCTTTATAAAGAGCATTTCCATTGAAACTTCGTCGTAGAAAAAAACTTCCTCCCCCTCTAAAAATACGCCCCATAGGCCAGAAGTTCATATTGATCCCAGCTGCTGTGTGAGGGACTGTGACTCCAAGGCGGAGAAGGTGGTAGTTGAGCACGAGGTAGTCCATATGACTTCTGTGGCAAGGGAGATAAATAATTTCGTGTTGTTCAGCTAACTCTCTTACTGGCTCAAAGTGATAGATATGAACTTTTTTATAGATTCTTTTAAAGACCCATTTTAGGACTATTTCAAAAAAACGAAGGATGTTGTGAGAGGCTTGTGCTGCGATTTCATCTATATATTTGAAAGCTCTTTTGCGTGCTTTTTCTTCTCTTATTTTTTTAGTTTTTTCTTCTCTTGAAATAGCTTCTTTCACACTGTCTGAGTGAAGAATAGTGTGCATCACTTGGGTGCGGTTGTAGACAGAGGGGCCTAGTACAGATATTTGCTTTTCATAAAAATGAGTACTCAGTTGTTTGTGCAGGTCTCTTGATTTTTTTTCGAGAGTTGCATCTTTATCTTCTTCTAGGATTTGTGAAAGAAAAATTGGTTTTCCTAGGCAAGAAAACACATTGCGACCGTGAACAAAAAAAGTAAAAACCCTTCCGATGAAGCTTCCTCTTTCCTCATCAAAGAAAAGAAGACGCATAAGAGATTTTTCTCCTGGTCCCGGGTTTCGTCCCCAAAAAGTAGAGACTGGTATGAGTTGTGTGTGGGAGTCTTTCTTTTGTTCTCGCTCAAGAAGTTTTTCTAGTTCTTCGCAATCTTTTAGGCTCAAGTCTTCAGCTGTGACAGATTGCTTTTTCATGTAGATAACAGAGGCTTTGATCTCTTCATTTTCATCTTTGACAGCAAGAGGACGGGGGAGACCTTCTCTCGCGCAGTGATAATCAAGAACGAGAAGATCGAGTAAAGATTTTTGTTTTAGGACGTAGCAAATAGATCTTGGGTCACTGAGAGGGAGATTGCTTTTTGGACTCTTTGGAATCACGCGGCTTTTCACCCAGAAGTAGATAAGTCGCTCGAGTGAGCGAAGAAAGCGAACTCTTATTTTTTTATAAGAAAACATAGTCTTAGCTTTTTTTGAGTCAGAAGAAAAAAAAGGGGAAACCCCCTTTTCACCAATAAAGATACTTCTACAGCCATTTGAGCAAAAAGTCTACTTGTCATGTCTTTGATCGGTTTGTCATGGCTTGAGACGTAAGTTTTTTGTCATGTCTTGAGCGAAGCTTTGTCATTCTGACCCTGAATGAAATGAAGGGGAAGAATCTCCCAACCAAGTGGCAAAAGAGAAGGATCTCTTTCCTCCAGATGTCATTTGAAGTCTCTCTTTTTCTTCTATTTTCTTTACTCATTAGTGGGAAGGGTGATGATGAAGAAAAATGCTTACAGAGGCAAAAATTATCGCGATTCGGTTGTTTCATGAGGGGGTGTAAAAGTGGATAGCCTATTTTTAAGGATCTACTCATCTTGGCCCTTAGAAATCAATCATAACAACAAAAGAAAGCCAGATAAAATTTTGAGATATGAAGTTGGCAATGAAAGGCTCTCTTTGCTTAGATTAAAAATGGAGTTCTTTGCTTTCGGGGATACAGAACAAGGAAAAAATGCAGCGTTTCTAGCAAAAGTAAATGAATTTGATTTAGATTACCGTATGCCAAAAGATACTAGATATGAGTATTTAGCTGGAAGGGAAACACAAGATGGAAAAATAATTTTGTTTTCATATATTTGGTTTTGTAGTCTTTCACAGGCAAAAGAGTATGTTTTAAAAAAAGGTATGAAGCTTGTAGGAGGATGGAATAGTGAAGATTAAAGAAGAAATCAAGATAGGGAATGAAATATTTTTTATCGAGCTTGAGAAGGTGTCAGAAAGTGGAGTTAATTGTATTTCAGTAGACGAGCAAATTAAAGCACAGAGGGCATTAGGCCTTAAACTAGTGAAAGAGAGAAGATCCTTAGATTTAGTCTCCCCTGAGTTGATCAATTTCCTTTTTAATATAAGCGGCATGTCAGTAGTAGATATTGCTCGGTACTTATCAATTGAAGCTTCAGACCTTTCATCTTGGCGTAGGGAAGGGAACACTCCTAACCTTGGATGGTGGCTTGTTCTTAGGATCTTTCTAATCGATCTTTTTGAAAACGGATCGATCACACTTGGAGTCCTTAGAGACAACTTTGCTTCAGTTGCGTGAACTATATCTTGTCAAATGGAGGTGTGCTTGTCATGTCTTGAGACGTAAGCTTTTTGTCATGTCTTGAGCGAAGCGAAGAATCTCTCAAGCTGCAATGCGAAGTCAGGAGATCTTTCGCTGCGCTCAAGATGACAGAGAGGGCTCAAAGCATGACTTATTTTTTCCAAGTAACCTTAGGTTTTCTCTCATTTTTCACGCAATCTTGCAAAAAGAGGTTAATTAAACTTTGGTAGGTCATCCCAGATTCTTGAGCTAAATCTTTAAAATAATGAAGAGTTACTTCATCTAAACGAATAGTCACTTGTTTTTTTAACTTTTTAGCATAAGGATTTTTCTTTCCTTTAGAAAAGTCATATTCTTTTCTCATGATTTTTTCCTATAACTTGTTGCTTCGTGCTTAGTGGCTTTTCTTGAGGATATAATGCGGATAACTTCATCATTGCTCCTATAGCAGTGACAAACGACAAGTATTTTAGCATAGGAGCTAAATCCTAACAAAATAAAGCGATCTTCTTCTTGTGAGTGATCGGGATCATCTAATAATAGGATAGCGTAGTCATCTAAAAGACAGACTGAGCTTCCTCAAAGGAAACACCATGTTTCTTGAGGCAACAGCACTTTTCAGATCCAATCATATCAAGCTAGACCTCCCTCTAGTTTATGATGAAGCATGATGGCTTATTATTGGCAAAATCGAAAAGAAATTTTACACCGGTATCTTTACTGTTAGGAATCAGAAAATTCGGATTATTTCTGTAAGACACTCAAGAAAAGAAGAGGAGAAACATTATGAAAAATATTTCAAGTAAAGACTTTGATAAAAAATTTGATGATGCTGAAGAAGATATTCTTAAATACGCTGATAAAAGCTCCACTGAAGTTTTTGATACAGCTATCAAAAAAGTGAATGTTGATTTCCCTACCTGGATGATAAAAGCTTTAGACATCGAAGCCAAAAGAATCGGAGTGACAAGACAAGCTCTTATTAAAACAATCGTAGACAACGAATTGAAAAAACGTCAGGTAGCTTAACTCTGGGAGATCTTTCGCTACGCTCAAGATGACGGTGAGGATGCTCAAAGCATGACGGAGCCTTAGTCATTCGAGTCTTTAGTCATTCTGACCCTGAATGAAATGAAGGGGAAGAATCTCCCAAGTAGGAATATGAAGTCAGGAGATTTAGGGATTAAGACTCAAAAAAGAAAAAAGCCCTGTCTTTTGCAAGACAGGGCTTTTTAAAATGCTAAGGAACTAGTTGCTTTTATTTAATACCAACAAGTTGGCAAGCTGCTTTCATAGTCTCAGCAGTTTCTTTAAACTTAGCAGTAGTAGTTTCTTTAATAAGATCTGCTCTTTCAGCATCTGTCCATTTGTCAATTGTTGTTGCTTCTTTAGTAGTTGCAGCAGCCATTGTTGGAATCCCAGAGTAAGCCGCAACTTGTTTTTCACAAGCAGCTTTGTCAGCTATACCGGTCCAGAAAGCACCATGGCAAGATGTTAATTTCGTTTTGTCTGCTTCAGCAGCTGCAACACCAGCTCCACCGCAAAAATAAGTTTTAGCATCTTTTAACTTATCGCTGCTTCCACAAGAAACTGCTGCTAGAGATAATAATCCAGAAATAACTAAACGTTTCATTTTTTGTCTCCTAATTAGAAAAAAATATTTTTTAGCAAAGCATGGAGAAGTTTCTAAAAGAATGCTCTTTTTGTCAAGATATTCTTTTAGAGGTTTTTACCGGAGTTACAGCAAGTGTTACTCTGAGTTTATGTCTTCTCATGACCAACTAAGCTTAGTAGTAAACCTAACACAAAGAAAAGTAAAATGCGAGAGTTTTTCGCTGTGTGATTGGTTTTTGGGTGTTAGATGCGAGAAGTATTGTTTTTTTTAGGGGGAAAAATGGGGAGGATCCCTTCTTTTTTTTGGGGGGGGTAGCAGGCAAATTTTTCTTCTCATTATGCTTTTGTAGTTTGGGTTAGGGGGTGGTTTGTGTGTCTTCTTTGAGGAGGGTTTCTTCGTTTGGCGAAGTTTTTTCTTCTAAAAAACCTTTGTACACAAGGGCTCCAGTCAGACAAAGAAGTATAAGAAAAGAAAAGATCAGAGCTTTTTTTGTAGAAGAAGGGCCCGTTTTTAACGGTGAGGAGCAAGTTTCATGGGTAGGATTCAAGTTCTTTGAGCTGTCTTCTTTTGACTCGCAGTAGTCAAGTTTGTCTAGAAAAGGGGCAGGGTCTACTTTGAGTTCTTTGCAAATAACAGAGATAAACCCTCTTGAGTAGAGACGTTCTTTGAAAAAAGATGCGTCGCCCTCCTCCATGAAAATCAACGTTTGGAGTGGGATTTTTGTTCTATCTCTTAAAAATTCCAGAGTTTTTTCATTTTCAAGGCGCAAGTTTTTCATCAACGCCCCGAGTTCAAAGCGGTGGTCTTCGCAGTTTTTTGTTGTGTGGCTCATGTTTATATCTCTTTTTGTAAACGTTTTTAGAAGCTTTCTTAATTTGTAAAAGGCTGTCTTTATTAGTCTTTAAGCTTTATAATGAAAGTGTCTCCCTGAAATCACAAGTGCTTGTCTCATGAGGAGGTGCTGCTTTGTTTCGAGACTATTCTAAAGCTACTCAGATCTTTTGTGCCGGATTTTTCCTATTTCTCTTCTCATCTTGTCAGACATCACCCAAAAAGGATCCTGATTTTGAAGAGATGATTGAGACCAAAATTCTTTTGGCTCAGAGTAAACTAGAACAAGCAAAACCTCATGCGGTTTTACCAGAGCTCAGGGCTCTTGATTTGAAATATCCAAACACGCCCATGGTTCTCAATATGCTAGGGCTTGTACACCTAGCCTTGAATAACTACAAGAAGGCTCTTGAAAATACTAAGAAAGCCTATCTTCTTGAACCTAAAAAAATAGCTTTCGGCTTGAATTTGAGCTCTATTTATCTAAGCCTTGGGAAGACAGAGGTTGCAAGAAAGCTTCTCGCAGAACTAGCAAAGGATGAGACTTACCCCTACCGGGAGCGAATTTTTCATAACACGGCACTTAGTTATGAGAAAGAAAATCGTTTAGAAGAGGCTCAACGTTATTATGAGGCAGCTCTTGTTGAGAATCCTGTCTACTATCTCTCTATGGTTGGGCTAGCAAAACTGTATGAAAAACGATCACTCTCCAAAAAAGCTTTTCAAGCTTACAAAAAAGCATCTGACTTTTGCCCTACTTGTTATGAACCGAGAGTGAGGCTAGCTGAAATATATGCTCCTTCGAAGATTGCAGAAGCACTGAGGGTGCTTGATGCTTTTATCGGTATTCAAGAAGTCACAGAAGTGGACAGGAGAAAAGCAAAGAAGCTTCGGGATGAACTTGAGAAAAAATATAGTTCGCCTGAGGGGTTTTCTTCAGAAAAAGTGCAGTTGTGAGGTTGAGGGGGCATATTGTCATTCTGAGGGCATTTTTGCCTGAAGAATCTCCTTTGTTTTGTGTGCTGGGAGATCCTTCGCTTCGCTCAGGATGACAAAGCTGCGCTCAAGATGAAAGAGAAGCTCAAGGCATGAGGGAGTTAAAATGGAATATCGTCTAGAGCGTCCATTGGGTTGTCGTTTTGTTGTTGTGAGGCGGAGTAGCTAGGAGTTGCTTTAGCCTGTGGGAAGTAGTTTGTGTCTACTTGTTGGGCTGAAGAGAACTCAGGAGAAGCGTAATTACTTGTAGCTGATTTAGCAGCGACGCCTGTCGAAGCAGAAAGGAACTGAACTGTAGAAGCGATGACTTCTGTGCTGTACCTTTTCTGACCATTTTTATCATCCCATGTGCGAGTTTGCAGCCTACCTTCTACGTAAACAGGTCGCCCTTTAGAGAGATATTTTGCGCAGTTTTCTGCTTGTTTATCCCAAACAATAATTCTGTGCCATTCAGTGTGTTCTTGTTTTTGCCCATCTCGTACCCAGCTCTCTGTTGTGGCAACATTTAATGTAGCAACAGCTTTTTGGTTCGAAGTGTAGCGTAGTTCTGGGTCTTGGCCTAAGTTTCCGATGATCATAATTTTATTAAGGGATGCCATTTGTTTTTTCCTCGCGATCTAAAGATGAGTTCATCCGCATCTCTACTAACAGGTGGCAGAAGATCACATCATATCTGTAATGTCATTTGTTCAAAATCAGGACGTTGATACAATGTTGTAACGAGGCTTGTCAAATGATACAAGGACATTTTAAGTAAAAAGTGAGTGACTCCAATTCTTCATTTTCAGGCGGTGCTTTAAATGATGCTAAAGCTTATTAGATTTTTTTTCTGTAGTTTGGTAATTTATCTGCCTTTATCTTGTGGTAATCCAAAGGACGCTAAACTTCCTATTGGCGATAATTTAGCAGGGCCAAGATTTTTAGCAAAAGTCCCAACAGCGAGTCCTAATTTTCCAAAAAAAAATGGCGTAGACAACAGAGAGTTATTTTTCTTAGTCAACACAAATAATGCTAATAAATATCAGACAGGCTCTATCCAAGTTTATGACAGAGAAGATCTGTTAAAACCTCTTATCACAAAAGAGATCCCTAATTTTGCAAGCACTCTTGATGTGGTTCATAACAAATATGTAGTAGTGATCTTTCAACGAGAAGGTGACGATGGTGCTTCCCAAATGCAAGTCTTGGAGTACACATTTGATGCCACTACGAATACGCCCAGAATAGACCTCAAAAAAACATTTGAGTTAACGCGCTCAAAAGATGAACGTGCTATTGGGGATGAACAAAAAATGCCTCTTCAGGCTATCAGCTCTATTCTTCACTCAAATAGTCTTTTATTCAGCTGTCGTCGTGGAGAGCTTCTTGCTCTAGACGTGACAGACCTTGATGCAGATAAGTGGAAAGCTCCAGTTCACGTCAGAAGTTACGGCGGAAATGTTGCGCGACAAGCTATGGTGGTGAAGGACGATTTTCTTCTTCTTTTTCCAGCAGCCTCTGAGCTTAGAACACAAGTGTCCATTGGCTCTTATGAATATGATAAAGAAGAAGCCTTTGCGGGAGCTGAAAGCTCTCCTGTCTTCAAAGAAGGTGTCCCAGAGAGTAAGTCACAAAGTGGAGAAAGCTTAAAAGAGAGCACTAGTTATTATCAGCTGGCAGTTTATGACTTAAAGCAAGGTCCTCAGTTTAAAAATCTTGATCAGGTTTATGTTGGTGAAACTTTTTGGCTTCACTTCCCTCTTGAGGGGTCAGTGCCTGCTGCTGATAAAAAATATTTGCGAACAAATTTTCTTAGAGCAAAGCCAGCTGGTGCTACTAATCCAGATGATTTTTATCTTACTCACAGGAATGCTAAGGCTCAGGGAGCAGATGAGCATGAAATCTTGAAATTGACTGTAGAGGATCTTTCTGATTTTAGAACTCATTTGGGAGGAGAGTCTACTAAAAAAGCTGACGAACAAGCTAAGTTTAATTTTTTAGGCAAGCTAAAAGTCGAACAAAAGCCTGTCTTTAAAGTGAAGGATGAAGAAAAAGCACTCCTTGGAAACCCTCCCAAACAGTATATGTTCTATGACTTTGAAGTTCTAACTGGTCCTAAATTTCTTGTGCTTAGTTATAAAAACACAGCTAACTACTACGCTCTTCTTCAAGGAGATGGTGCAAGTGTCTCTACACATTATGAGGCTAACTCCATTACAAAATCTTCTTGGGGTCTTCTTGTTTTTCCTTCTAATAATTACGTAACCATTCAAAATGGCTATAAGAACGAAGCAACTATTCGAACAGATAAATTGACTCCTTAAAATAGCAACTCACACTAGAAGTAGAATGGATTTATGTATTTAAAAAGAATTACACTGATGGGGTTTAAGTCTTTTGCTGATCGAATTTCTCTAAATTTTGAGAAAAACGAAATCACTGGTATTGTAGGTCCAAATGGCTCTGGTAAAAGTAATGTGATTGATGCTGTGCGTTGGGTGATGGGTGAGCAGAATGCAAAGATGCTTCGAGGGGAAGTTGCTACTGATATTATTTTCTCTGGATCAGAAAAAAGAAAAGCTCTCGGGATGGCAGAAGTTACTCTTGTCTTTGATAACAAAGAAATGGGGAGTTACTGTCCTGAAGAGTATCGTTATGAAGAAGAGATTGCTCTCACAAGACGTCTGTACTTAGACGGTCAAAGAGAGTTTCTTATCAACAAAAGAGCCTGTCGTCTAAAGGATATTGTCAGTTTTTTTGTGGCTAGTGGCATTGGTGGTCGTAGTTACTCGATGATTCAACAAGGCCAAGTCGATCGTATTCTTCAAGCAAAGCCTGAGCAGTTGAGAGAGATTGTTGAAGAAGCTGCAGGGATTGTTATATTTAAGAGAAAGCACGACGAAACAAAAAAGAAACTAGAAAACACACAACAAAATATTGATCGTCTTGGAGACATTTCAAAAGAAGTGGAAACAAGACTTGACGCTCTTGAAGAGCAAGCTTCTAAAGCAAGAAAGTGGAAAGAATACACTGAAAAGCTTTCTGAAAGAGAAAAATACTATGTGGAACAGTCTTATATTCTCCATAATGAGAAGAAAAAAAGTCTTCTGATAGAAAAAGAAGAAATTGATTTTGAACGTATTCGCTTAGCTACAGAAGAAGAAAAATGCCAACAAGAGCTTGAGAAGTTTCAGAAACAACTTGCTGAAACGGACCCAGAGCTTTCTCTCATCAATGAAGAAATCACAAAAGTTAGAGAAGGTCTTGCTGTTTCAGAAACAAGGCTCATTGCTGCAGACTCTATTTTAGAAGGAGCCTCTAAGAGGAAAGCCTCTCTTGATGCTGATATAACTTCTGAGACAAAAAGTTTAGAAGTCTTTACAGCTGAGACTAGTGTTCTTGAAGACGAATACAAAAAAGCAAAGACAGTCACAGAGAATGCTGAGGAGTTTTTAGAAAATTTTAAAGGGCAAATCGAGGGTTACTTAGAACAAGAGCTTGTGGTGGAAAACAAGCTTGAAGACTTAAAGCAAGAAATGCTTGATGTTGAAAGAGATTTAACTGCTGCTAGTCTTCGCTTTGATGCTATTAAATCCCAAACCCTTGACTACCAAGAGGAAGAAAAATCCTTCAACACAAAACTCATGGGTTTTGAAAACGAGCACTCACAAGTTCTTATTCTAGTTGATAGTGCTATTGTTAAACTTAAGAATAAAGAAAACGAACTAAGTGCTAGGAAGGCTCAGCAAACACAACTTGAAGATAAAATAACTAAAAACAAAGACGATCAAGAAAGAGCGTACTCAAACCTAGAGACCTGCAAACACAAGTACATTGAAACTTCTACTCGCTATAATTATTATAAAGACTTAAAACACTGGACTCAAGATGTCGAAGAGTGGTTACCAGAGAAAGCTTTTATGCTCTCTAGTGCTCTTGCTACTTCAGGGACAGAACGTATCTTAGAAGGTGATCTTCTAAAAGCTTTTGGGAAGTGGTCTGAGCGTATTGTTGTTCAGGATGAAAGTGCTTTAGAAAAAATAGAAGAACAAGTAAAAGTGTCTCGGGTTGGTCCTATTCCTATTACTTATCTAGGAGGAGAGTTTTCTCTTTCTGAAGAAGACAAAACTTGGCTTGACGAAAGAAATTTAAAACCTTTGTCTAGTCGTTTAGATCTTGAAAAAACGAATAAGGATCTCTTGTCACTTCTTTCAAGGGTTTATATTTCAGAAGAAATGTCTATTTCTGAAGAGAATCTTCGAGGAAAACCTAGTGAAATTATTATTTTCACACAAGGGGCTTATGTTTATACAAATGTTTATGATTTTAATCTTGGCGTAGGTTCAGAAGAAACAGCTCTTTCTATTGAAAATCAAAAAGTTGAGCTCAAAGAAAAAACTAAAAAATCTCTTGAGCGTGTTGAAGAAGAAACTAAAAAACATAAAAAAATAAAAGAAGAAGAAGAAAAACTTACAAGAGAGTATCGTGTTCTTGTCGAGGAACATCACACTGTTAAGCAAGAACACTTAGGTTTCCTAGGAGATTTACAAGGTCTCAAACAGAGAGCTAATGCTAAGCAAGAGCAAATTCAGCAGATAAGAATGGAGCAAAAAGCTTTTCTTGAAAAAAATGCTGCCATTCGGACAGAAAAAATAGCTTTGGAAGCTAGTCTTCGAAAACTTGAAAATCAGCGTAAAGAATATGAGCAAGAAGAAGAAGATTTAAAAGAGCTGAGAGAAGACGCTAGAGATCGAAATGAAGAAGTCAAAAGGCAACTAGAAGCTTTCCGGTTTGATAAAATTTCTGCAGAAACAAAGCTTCAAACATTTGAAATTTCTTATAAGAGAAACGAAGAACAAAAGTCTCGTTATAAAGAACGTCTTTCTAAGCTTATTGGTGAGTTAGCAGAAGTAGAAAAAGCTGAAAAAGAAAGTCGCTCTGAAAAGCAAGAACTTGAAGAGAAACTGATTATTTTAGCTGATCAAAAAGCGAAGTTAGAAAATCTTCTTTCAAATAAAAGAAGCGAAAACTCTGCACTGACAGAAGCTATTCGAAAGTTTGAGAAAGAAATTCGTCAACTTAGATCTGAAAGCGATAAGCTTCAAAATAAAATTCAAGAAAAACGAAGTGCCATGGAGAAGCTCGACATGCTCCTAGAGGGTGTCGTAGAAATGGCTCTTGAGCGTTGTCATATTAAAAATCTTTCAGAGCTTGTTCTTCAGAAAGACGAAGAGTTTCAGATTCAAAATGTGTACAAACAAATCACATCTCTTAAGACAAAAATTGAAGGCATTGGTCCTATTAATATGATGGCTGTAGAAGAGTATGATGAGCTCGTAAAAAGAAGAGATTTTATTAACGCTCAAAAAGAAGAAGTCTACGCAGCTATCAACCTGCTTCAGCTTGCTATTGAAGAAATTACAAAAATATCAGAAGAAAAATTTCTTGCGGCTTACAACACTTTGAACAATGAGTTTAAAGAGCTTTTTCCTATTCTTTTCCCAAGAGGTAAGGGAGAGCTTGTGTTGACAGATATAAAAAAACCTCTTGAAGCAGGGGTTGAGATTATGGTTCGCCTTCCTGGAAAGAATATGCAGAATATGCGTCTTTTTTCTGGAGGTGAAAAAGCTCTTACAGCCATTGCTTTGATCTTTGCCTTGTTAAAATCAAAGCCCACACCTTTTTGTTTTTTGGATGAGGTTGATGCAGCTCTTGATGAAGCGAACGTTGGTCATTACAACAGATTATTAGAATCACTTTCAGATAAATTTCAATTTATTGTGATCACACACCGTAGAGGAACGATGGAAGTGCTTGATACTCTTTATGGGGTGACGATGCAAGAGCCTGGTGTGTCTAAGGTAGTTGGAGTAGATCTTTCAAAAAGTCTTCCAGCTCATCTGCAAAAAGCGTTCAAAGAAAAAGAAAATACTCCAAAAATAGAAGGCTCTATAAAAAAACCAGAATATATGCTTTAAAAAAAAATTGAAAGGGGTGTGGTCTTCATGAGCTCATTGTCTCTTCGGGAAAAAAGTCTTGCTTACTATAAGTGTATTGTAAAGTCTGAGTACTATGAGTCAGGGTGGAAGTATTTCAATACTTTATCTTTAAATGAGCCGATGGGTGATAATTTTGTCACAGTCCATTTCAATGGAAGGCTTGGGAACGTTTTTTGTCAGTTGGCTACTCTCATAGCTTATGCTGAAGAATTTAAAATGAACATTTCTATTTGTCAGCAAAAAGAAGCCACAACAAGAGAGCAGGTGTGTGGTGTTGTTATCTACCCTGAGCTTTTTGCTCCAATTTATAAAGATGTTTTTAAGGGGTATTACGAAAAATTTTTTGAGATTTTTTCTCAATTTTCTACAGAAGGATCTCTCAAGGGGTGCCAGTCTCATTATTTTTCTTCATACCACAATATTCCTAGTAGAATTCCTTTTAAAGAAGATTACAGAAAAGGTGGTTTAGCTCTTCACGGTCTTTTTCAAAATTATTTTCTCTACAAAAAGCATCTTGATAAAATTAGAGACTGTATGCTGCTTCCTCTGCGAGACCAAGTTGAGGAAAAAAAGAAAAAATATGAGGTTGATGAAAACACTATTCTTCTTCATGTGAGAAGAGGGGACACTCTGATTTTTTCTAATCATATGATAAATTTGAAAGTCGATTACTATAGAAGAGCTCTTCGCCGTTTTCCTATAAAAAACAAAAGAATGCTTGTGGTGTCAGATGATATCCCTTGGTGCCAAGAAAATTTGAAAAATCTCTCTTCTAACTTAAGTTTTAGTGAAGAGACTTCTGAAAAAGGAGATTTTCTTTTATTGTGCGGAGGGAGTCAGTACATTCTTAGTAATTCAAGTTTTTGCTACTGGGGACCACTTTTAAGCACAGAAAAAAATAAAAAAATTGTGGTCCCAGATAGATGGATTAATGACAAACTTTTTGTGAAATGGGCTTTCAAAGGAGATAATATCATTGATCGTTTTTTTCCAAGTGAGTGGGAACAAGTCCGTGCTCACTGAGTTCTGATCGCGAAGCTCTTAGGATTTTTTATAGAGATAGATAGCGATACCTAAAAAAGCAGTGACTGACAGAAGTTCTTGAACAGAATGTGAGACTGATATGATGTTCAAGCTGATTCCCATAGAAATAAAAACTGCTATCAAAACCCCCATGAGAGCTTCTCCAGCAATAAGACCTGAGCTCAGAAGAACTCCGTCGTCGTTTTCTTCTTTTTTTCCTTGAGAAGCAAAATATTGAATCAGTCCACCTAGGAAAAGAGGAAAAGAAAGCCCAAGAGGAAGATAGATCCCCACAGCAATAGGCATGAGAGGAAGTCTCAGAGTAGAATTTTTTCTCTTAAGAATATTATCAATAATTAACATTAGGAGTCCAAAAGCCATACCATAAATAAGCATATCTTTGGGTAAAGATCCTTTTCCAAAAATACCTTGAGTGAGACTTGCAAAAAGAGTTGCTTGGGGTGCTTTTAGTCCTTCTCCAATGCCGTAGGCATTGTGAAGTAGTGTGAGCACAGGGGCTAGAGTAAAAGCTGGGATGACAACCCCTAAGCATTCGGCCCATTGTTGATACTTAGGGGTAGCTCCAATGATAAATCCTGTTTTTAAATCTTGGGAACAGTCACCAGAAGTAGCAGCAGCGCAGCAAACAATGGAAGCAATTCCTAGTGTAGCAAAAATTGCAGAGTCACCATGATAACCAAGAGCTAAGAAAAAAGCAGCCACAAGAAGAAGGGCTGCGATGGTGATCCCTGAAGTTGGGGAGTTAGATGAGCCCACAAGACCTGCTATATAGCTTGCGACTGCAACAAAAGGAAAAGCACAAACTAACATAAGAACAGCCGTTAAAAAAGAGAGCCCAAAGTTTCCAAGGAATGAGTAGTAAAGAGCAAACATAGCAAAGGTAATGATAACAAGAATAAAGCTCATAGAAGCAAGACTCATGTCTTGATCTTTTCGATGTTTGATAACTCCTGTGTGACGGTTAGTATAGGAGCTTTTGATTTCTTTAAGACCATCTGTCAGCCCTCTTCTCACATTAAAGATAGAAGAAACTCCCCCTACAAGCATAGCTCCTACACCTACGTAACGAATTTTAGAATCCCATAGAGACCAAGCAATGTCTAATGAAGGAAGAGAAGAAGTATCTTCATAAAAACTTAAAAAGGGAATACCAACAAACCAACCAAGAGAGCCTCCTAGGAAGACAAGAGCTGCTACCCGAAGACTTATAATATAGCCCACAGCAAGAAGAGCAGGAGACATATCAGAACCAAAAACAAAAATTCGAGTTCCAAGAGTTGTTGCTCTTTCAAAGCTAGCTACAAAAAGACCAAGTCCACTTGTGCAGATTTTAAAAAAGCCACCAGCAACGAGCCCCCAAAGAATATTCTTAAAGCCTTCGTCGCCTCCTTCTCCATGATTAGCGTTTGTGTTTTGGAGAACTTTTGCACAGGCCACTCCCTCAGGGTAGGTAAGTTCTTTATTTTTCCCAGAGATCAAAGCTTTCCTCAAGGGGATCATAAAAATGACTCCAAGAAGTCCACCAGAGATTGCTATGATGGTAGTAGGCCAGAAAGCAAAATCTTTCCAAGCGCCCACAAGCACAAGAGCTGGGACAGTAAAAATAATCCCTGCTGCTAAAGACTCTCCTGCTGAAGCCATGGTTTGCACAATGTTACTTTTGTAGAGTGCATCACGTGTGGGGAATAATTTAAAAATACCTGCTGCTATAACAGCTGCAGGTATGGAAGCAGACACAGTCATCCCTGCATAAAGACCTAAATAGACATTGGAAGCAGTCATGATAATTCCAACTACTGCTCCTATGAGAAGGGTTATAAAAGTGAATTCTACTGGTTCTTTTTCTTTTATGTTCTTTTTATTTGAGGGCATAAAAACCTTTACTAAAGTAAGAGAGTCTTTTTTTTAAATTCTGAGAAAACTCGTTTATGAGTAAAAAAGCAATAGCTAAGTTTTTATACGAATCAAAAGTTAAACTTCCCTAGGTTTTATTGGGGAGGGAGGGTGGAAAATTTATGATAAAAGAAGTTGAACTGTTAATTTGCACTTTTAGGCAAGATTGAAATGTTTCTTGCGGTAATGGCTTTTTCCAGAGGGGTTAATATTTTTGCATCTTTTTGAGGAATATTAAAATGTATCTCTCTTTCATCATAAGCTTTTAGAGAGTAAATTTTTTCTAAGTTGCTTTGAAGTCTAAATAGATAGTAGTAAGCTCGTTCTGTGTCGATACTTTCATAAGAATCTTCTTTTATAAAAAATTGTAGCTTTGAAACAATTTTGGCAAATGTTTCATGTGGAATAAAATCTAACATCTGTCTTAGATAGCTTATGATATCAATAGGGTGACGAACAAGAGTTGTGCTGTTTAAAAGAAAGAAAAATTTGTCATCACTTCCCACGAGTTCCAAAAAATTAACTAATTGCTCTTGTTTTTTTATACTATCAAAAGCTGAAAGGTCAATAAAATGGGTGTGTTCTTTTTTAATTTTTAGCTTTAAAACCTCTTGTTTTTCTTGGTGTATAGAAAAAATCCAAACTCGTTTAGACTGTTCTGCTATTCCTAAAAAACTGAATGAAAAAAAGAAAAGACAGCCAAGCCAATACCTAGAAAAATTCCTTGTACTCATGACTATTCCTTTTTTGTGATCTTTATGAGACAGGAATTTAAGGGATTATTAGGAAAAATCAAGAGTAGAAGAATAAATGGCCTAGAAAAATTCGCTTCAAATCTTTATTTCGGATAAAGTTTATTTAATTTCAAAAGCTTGAATTCCGTAGGCACCACTAGCAACAAAAGCAAAGCCTCCCTTAATTGCTACATGATTTGCTGAAACTTCAGGCCAGTAGTTGAAGTGATCTTTTTCTTCGAAAGTGACAGGGGTACAAGCAGCTAGAGATTTTTCTGTGAGAGAAACATTTTTCTGATACATATAAAGTCCTGCTTCTCCACTAGCTGTAAAGATTAATTTTTTATCGATAGCAAGAGCATTTGTCACAGTTTTTGAAGGATCAAAACCTGGAAGAATAACACTTTCGAGTTCTCCGACAATACTATTGTCACAGACTACTTTAAGGCCAGCTTCTCCTACTGTTGCGTAGATATAGTTTCCTGACTTTGTTAGAAAGGATTTGGACTCTGGAGTAAGAGCGCCTCCGATTTCAAGAGTGTGTATAAGTTGTCCTGATTTGTTTAATTGATAAAGTTTAGCAGGTTGTCCAGAAAGAACATAAACCATGCGTTCAGAGTCTGCTGCATAAATAGAACGAGCATCAAAAAGTTCTTTGAACCAGTTAGCACTAGCGAGCTCACTAAAAAAAGAATAGAGCCCTCCGTTGTCTGCTGTTGTTATATAAACAGAATGATTAGCTCTCATGATGTCTGTTGCTACATAACCAGAGATATAAATTTTATATCCAATTTGAACAAATTGTTCATTTTGAATGATTGCGTGACTAAAAAAAGCTCCATTGTCATCAGAGCCTGCAAAGTAGAGTTTCTCTTCATAACGGTAGATAGCGTTAATATCGCTATCATAAAATGTGATTGTTGAGTTTGTGTAGATATTGTCTCCATCGATTTCTATGAGTTGGATAGCTCCCTTTTTTGTAGCTCCGCGGAAATTGTAAGCACTAAAAATTTGTTTTTCATTCGTTGGGGCAATCACATCAACAGCATGGAGTGTTTCTCCATCTAAAACAGGGGAAGTAACTCCTCCAAAGTATTCTAAGAAAGAAGGGATTGCTTTAGTCTCTTTATCTCTAGAGGAAAAAGGTTCTGTTTTTGAAAAAGAAACTTTTTTGTTATTTATTTCATAACTTCCATTTTGCCAATCAATTTCGGTATAGGATGCAAAAGAAAAAGTGGGGTAAAGCAGAATAATAAAAGGAAAAACCAAAAAATTTTTTAAAAATTTCATAATACCTCCAGATGTTGTGAGAAGACTCTACAAAAAAGGTACACTACTTTATTATTCTTTAAAAGAGGGGGAGTGGAAAGTTCTAAGAAGTTTTAGAATTTTTTTTAAGCTCTGGGATCTCTCCCCTTAGAAGGGTAAATGTTTTTTCAAATACTTGCCCTCTTTTGTCAAATTGTCCTCTTTTATTGCAATAAATAGGGATTAGTTTATCAGGGTTTCTAGAGTCTTTAGGGAGGCCGACTAAGACTTTTTCAACCCTAGGAAGAGATAGATCCCTTTTATTAAAAAGAGATTCGTTTGCGAAAGCATAAGAAGAGGAAGCAATAACAC
>JACCDV010071308.1_pt1 | contig 23073 bp, 21 predicted proteins | sample 7446131 | NCBI WGS metagenome assembly JACCDV01 (sample SAMN15323448, study PRJNA562643) | freshwater metagenome | isolation source: river surface water | place: USA:Blue River Watershed | collected 2017-08-17
ATACACAAATGCAATTTTTTTACACAAACATAGAGGTACTAATAAGTACAAAATCCACCATTTTGCAGATAGGATTATAATTAATTGGCTTGGGTCTCGATAAAGCACATAAATATTTCTTAGTTTTCTTATTAGTCCGTCTTTTTTATTGAACGGTTTATAAAAAACACTATAATCTTTTAGACAGGATTCAATAAACACTGCGTCATCCTGAAACGAACCCGCATCAGAGTATAGAAAATCTACTAAGGTTATTTTTATATTACTTCTCAAATATAAATCTCATAACTATTAAAAAAACTGGTTACTTCAAAATAATTTTATTTGCACTTAATGAAAACGTATTATGTATAATCTGATATCTAAGTACATTATGATTTTTTTAATTTCAGGATTGTAACGTATTTTATTTGATTGGAGTCATTTATCATATATATGAAATATATAATATTAATTATATTTAATTTTTTTAAAAAGTAGCCACATTAATAAATACTTAAAAAATTTTAGCGAATAATTTAAAAGTGAAAATGAACTCTTAACATATTACAAAATTCTTCAAATATGCTTGTAAAAAAATCTAAAGGTGAAAATAGAAGCTTATTCCCTAATGAAACATCCGAATACATATCCAAATTTATATAGCATCACACTAATTCCGATAAAAAAAACAAAAAATGAGTATTTAACTTTCACATCTCTGTAAGTATGAATTAATAGCATATAGCCAAATATCTCGAAGAGCCTAAATCCCATAGGTTGCGGAATAGTATCAAATAAGGTGTAGGTCTGAAATGCAATCAATTCATATAAAAAAGGAATCCATCTTTTTGTTGCAAATGATATTGCGGCAAATAATATTACATTTTCAAAACCAGATAATTTATTGTAGTTGTAATAGCCTTCATCTGAATAGTGTACTGATAGATAATACCCAAAATTAGAAATATTTTTTTGTGGTGCGTTCAGAAATAGATCTACTATAGAATGCTTATCAATTAAGCTAAGAAGTGCTAGCCAAATACTGATTATCGTCAATATTGTCTTAAAGTTTAATGTTTTATGATTTGCACCTTGTTTGAAAAATAAACTCATAAGAAGCGACGGATGTATTAGGATGCCAACTAATCTATATCGATAACTGGACGCATATCTGATACCAAATAAATATATTGTCAACGCTATTGATAGTGATAGCTGATTAACACCAACAGTAAAGATTGTAAGAGCTATATAGCAAAAAAGTATAGTATAAGAAAAGCCATAAATTAGTAGATACCTACACTGAAGGCTATACACGCATGAAAATATAAATGGCGCCAACCAAATAAAATATTCTCTAGCTATCTGCGAATCGAAATATCCTCCATAAACCTCTAAATCACGCACAACACAGGGGGAATGGAATAATAAAAAATTAAGTAAAAATATTACAAAAAATAGTAGTGAGGAATAAGTCATCATCGATATAAGTAATTGCCTCGCTCACTCATTAACTCTTTGAATTTTCTTTTTGTTAAAATATTTCGTAACATCAGTAATGCCAAGACTTTAACTAAGCTATGCACACATGAAAGGATAACTGAAAAATTAGATTTGTATTTAATTAAAATTAATTTGTAGAGATTTATTAATACAAAAGCCTGATCAGCCGCGAGAAATTGATGGCAGCAGCCAACAATATACGATCTCGTCGATCGAAAGTTGTGAAGGAATATGTAAAACGGCGAAATGGCTTTAAGCTCTAATGCAAAATCAGATGGCTCAAGTATATGATCTATATTGTTAACAAGATCTAAGGCATTGATTGACTTAGATGCATTGCCTCTATGATAGCGCCAACTTGATATTAAAGTGTCGACAAGATACAGATCGCCAATAATTAATAATTTTTTGAGCAGTGCCACATCTGAACTAATATAGGATAAAGGGTAGCCCCCAAGTTCAATTGCAGTCACTCTTCTAACTATGGATGCACTGTGAGGCAAAACTTCTGTAATCGTCATCCATTTTTGATAATACTCAAGCCCTGGTACTCTTCCCAATTCTTTTTTTTGACCAGACCAGCGAATAGTGCCGCGTTCATCAAACTCGATACAACGTCCGCTCAACACAGAAATATTTCTCTCATCTGACAAAATACCTTTGATCTTCGAAAAATCAACTGCATTATTTAATAGATCATCTCCGTCTAGCATTAAATAGAAGTCACCCAATGCCATTGAAAGCAGCAAATTATAAGTTTTTGCGCGGCCAATGTTTGCGTTGTTAATCGTGTACTTCACCTTATCAGATAGGGCTGTGACTTTAGGCCACGCACTTGAAAGGGGCTCCTCTGGGCAATCATCCACAATTATAATTTCAATAAAATCATCAGAGTAGATCAATGCAGAGGAAATGCATTCAATTGCAAATTCGTGATTCTTATATACAGGTATTAATAAGCTGAGCGTAGGATTCAATTAATTCGTCCCAACCAAATTTGATGGTAAAAATTTCTTCCTATACAAATTGAGTAGACAATTAAAATTTTACAAAAAACTTTAAAGCTTACATGTCCACAAAGTGAATACATGAGTAAATTAGTCGTCACAGATAAAACTTCTTTTAAAGTAATACTTCTTGTGGCCAAATTACATAATACGCCGTCCAAGTAATTTTGAACACTATCATTTGTAACTGTTAGCCTACCTGACCAATGAAATACTGGGAATTGAAAATGTCTCCCAGTCGCCCCGTATACTAGCATTTGAGTATTTAAATTAGGCAGATGTAAAGGCTCTTCACGAAGAAAATAATTTCCCACTTGCCTGAAAGTTAAATCATCCAGGACGTTGCACAGCCTCTCTCTTGGATCACCGTCATATCCCAAAATTTCTCTGCACACAGTATTAAATTGAAGTTCACTACCATTTAATGCAATCTTAATTATTTTATTCAGCTGACTTATGTCTTCAATATAAAATACTCTATCTTTTAATAACGAACATTGCCACAGCTCTAAATTATACTTAGCGGAATTAATATAGATTACTGGACATCCTTTTAACAGTGAAATAATACTGGCGCTTGTTGGATAATTTAGTAATACTGAAACATCACTCCATTCAATAAGTTTTTCTAAATCTCCATATCTAGAATGCTTGAAATTGTCGCACTCATATGAAATGGAATCATATATGCTGTAGTAATCAAAACTGGGGTGTGATTTTATGATCACATCATAGTTATCGGAATCTAACTGTTTCTTAATTTTATGAAGTGTTTCTATGTGCACTTGTATATTTACGCATGGTGTTGATGCGCCAACGTTTACTATAGCCGTCAGTAACAGAACTTTGATTTTTTCCCCCACCGTATGCTTTGTTCTACTTTTATTTAGATCTTTGTAATTAATATGATTTAGTGAACCAACGGTATAAAAATTAATTGAACTCGCATACGAGAGACGTTTCGATAGTAGAGCACCATGCCAATCGTTCCACATAAATTTATTTTTTGTACTACCGACGCAATAATTTATCATTGCAAAATCTAGCGATATTCCAGAGTGCACCACAGATGCGGTTTCAATGCCCATTGAATTGCACTTTTCAGACAAGACTCGTTCTCGAGTAAATGCATCATGACCGAATAAAACTAATTTAGGTGTTATAGACTTACAAACCTCAGCAAAAGAAGTGGCGAGATTTAGAGAATATAAAAGCTCGCTCGAAATTTCATCAAAGTAATATTGTAGGTAATTGTTGTTATAAATGTATCTATACTCTTGGCAAATGCCACTAAAATAATATGAGCAACCTTGACTTCTTCGCACATTTAACGCAGATTCACTGATTAGCACTGGATGATATCCAATTCTATGAATAGCACCTTTTAATTCTAGGACCTCCTCTCTTGAAAACAACGAATTGTATATAATGACAGCTGGCTTATTATTTTTATTAAAATCGTAAGGTATGTTGCGCAAAAAATTTAAGGCGCTATTTTTGATAGATTTATATTTGAATACAGGACTTTTTTTCTCAGCTTGTTCTTTTTTAGAAAAATCAATAGTCTCATACTCAATCCCTAAGTCATCAAGTATAAATTTAAGTACTGCAATCTCAATTAGGTCTGCAGCCTTACTTGCAGGATATGGTCCAGTTCTCAGTAGCGCGGGCCCATCCTTTCTAAATAAGACCACCTTCTCAATATAATTAGTGTCATTAAAAAAGTTGACAAAAAAATCTTTTGAGTTCATTGCTGCTTGAAACATCATTACCATGTCTCTGCCCGCAAGTTTTGCAACGTCTGACGAAATTTTAGAGTATTTCACCCTAGAGAAGTCTACCCAATTTTCGCCATTGTCATTTGCATTTAACCAATTTCTTTCGATTTCAGTTTTTGAAATATAGTTCCACAACAACACATACTCTATTTTACGAATATCAAGTGCATAACCAACCTCTAAAGAACTTGTCGCAATAGCCACATCTTCCAGTAGGTATTGACCTTGATTAATCCCCCACTCCAACTCTTGAAGTGTTTGAATAAATAAAATAACTTTTGAACGTAATTTAGTAATTTTATTAACTAATAGTATGAAGTTTATGTTACTGTGCGCTAGCTTTTAGAAATACCATTTAAACCGTTTTACATAATTTAAGCCATCTGAGTAGTCACGTACTAGTTTGCCTGTTGCTATAAAGGATGAAATCGCAAAAGGCTCCGATTCAAGCATACAGAACACCATCAGGCGAAGTCACATCCTACCAACTCTTGCACCAAAGAATCCTAAGTTTCGATGTTGACTAAGTAGAAATACAATTCCACTAGCGAACTCTAAACTACAGGGAATATAAATCTAATACTTAATTCAGCATAATAGGAATACAACCCCCCAATATATCTCTATAAACTTATTGATTTCGATTTTTAATATAAGAATTTAATCATTCGCAACAATAATTTCACCAATTAACAGAGGTACTAATCAAATTAAAATAACTTTGGACTAAACCTAACATCTATAATGTTCATTTAAAATAAGCTATAAAAAATTTTCAGCTCTCGATAATATTTATTTCTTCTTAAATAACCACCACGTTATGTCATCAAAGCCAGATTTATCATACAAGTGCCCCCACAAAAATCCATAATCTAACAAATCTACATCAAATGATTCTATAAATAATTTTCCAAAATCTCTTTTGAATAATTTATCATCTTCACCATTATAATTTATCATAACTGGCGTCCTGTTAAAATACTCTCCAATTAATATATATTTACTTGAATAATTATACATTTTCTGCATAACCTCAATTAGATTAATTGGGTTTATGTGTATCAGAACTCCCATTGTAAATACTAAGTTAAATTTATTATTTTCAAATTTTGAATCTTCAATCGCTCCATTAAAATGCGATTTTAAATTATAATTATCAACTACATATTTGTAGGCTGGCTCACTTATTTCAATAATAGACTTGGGCACTTCAGGCATTATTCTGGATAAAAAATCTAGATTTCTCCCTATATTGCATCCGCACTCCAATATTCCATCATTAAGATTACCCCTATCTACTTTTGACAACATAATATCCCAGGCTTTCACTCCGGATTGGACATCGAAGCTGCTGTTCTTCTTAATATAATCTATTGCGTATGAATTTTTCCAAAAATTTTGCTGTTCATTCATTTTATTCAGTCCATCTTGTTTATTACTAAAATTTAATTAATTAGTTTAAGTTAAATAAATTGTACTTTTTTCATTGAAATACTACGGCCAGCCTTTTCCCATAGTTATATATTTGTCTTCCTGATTGCAGTCCAATCTGCTGTGCGCTTGAAAGTCAAGTTCATTTGATTTAAGAAATGCAAAAGCCGACGTATCACCTAAATCATCTCTCTCTACGATGAACTTATGCCCACATGTGTGCTGCTGCAATATAAATTCTAGTGCTTTTTGATTTATTCCCAACCACTCTAAAAATTTTTCTAGATGCACGATTGGGGCTTTTTGATAACTTATGACTAATCTTTCTGCATTATCTCTTGATAATCTTCCATGTCTTATTTCCCTACATGCATGATCTGTGACCTTTGAATAGCCATTTTTAAGAAATTTTATTTGGTCATGTAAATCCATGTAGTTATAGCAATCTACATGATCATAAGTATCAAATGTTCTAGCGAATCGGGCTCCTTGATAGCCAAAGAGTCTGATCATTTCTTCATGTTGTGCCTTAGGATCCCATCTTACATAGTTTCCCAAATAGATACCTCTCACACCAACCTCTGAAATTCTTGAGTCCTGTGGATAACGATACTGCCAAATATCATCCTCACTCAGAGTATTGAAAACTGACAACAAATCATCTGCTTCATACCCCATTAAATCGTGATCTTTTCGATATCGACGAGTCATTTCAACCTCATGCTCATGGGAAAACATACCCACTTGCTCGATCCCTTGATGAGCCCCCCAAATGATTAATGGCACTTTATAGCGTACTGCAGTCTGAACTGGAAACACCGTTTGACCAGCTATACAATGCCAATATATACTCCCGAATTGTCTAAGTGTAGTGCGAGTGATATTCTTCACAGCAACTGGATTAACATTCTGATAAAGAATGTCACAGTTGAATCGAATCCTAAGATTAGCCAGATTTCTTATTCCCAGTGGCGTATTAAAGTATTTGTTGTAAGTCACAAGAAGTGGGTTTAGACCCAAGCGCTCCTTAACCAAATAAACAATATAGTAGCTATCATTTGCTCCTGTTACTGGAACTATGCAGTCATACGCCTTACCAGAACTTACACGATAGGGGGCCACCAATTCTTCCAGTCTTTTCCAACGCGCTTGCCAATCTAGTGAATCTTTTTCCTCGTGTACTCGGCAGCCCGAGCAAATGCCCTCGCTATCCAAAACTAAGCCAAGCGGATGGCGTGTCGTGTAGAGACATCGCTTGCAAACATGAACTTGGTTATCTGCCCTCGAACTCAAATCTACTCTCATTTTTTATTCAATGTAATTTGGTGCTCTCATTGGTACACCAAATATTTTTTCTTTAATCAACTGAATGGCGTGTTCTTTGTAGTTTAAAAAATTACCCACTCCAGCGCCAACAACATTGGGCAAAGATAAAACATCTTGAATTTGTACAGGATTTGAGAGGCCACCAAATACTAATAATGGTTTTTCTTTTAAAGGAAACAGTCTAGGGATGGTGCTATCAAATCCCAACTCCAATCCTTCGTTCTGAAAGTCTGTCAACATCACCTCTGACACCCACTCAAGATTAATCCGATCTAAAGTAGCTTGACTCAAATGAATTTCACTTGAATTACGATAGTTATACCAAATTAGACTTTGACCCATAATCGTTACAGGCATATTCGCTATAAGAGCCTGAGTACCTAATGCGCGCGAAAGTGGCTCCAGTCTATTAGGGTAGTCCCAAATCATCGCATCCAAAGTTACACGATCTGCACCTAAACTTACTGCTTTTACTGCATCCTCAACATTGCGAATCCCACCCCCATAAATCAAAGGTGTAGATAGCCCCAAATTACTAACTCGCTCCAACAAGCTAAAATCGGGTCCCATCTGAGTAGAGCTTCGATCGATACAATTTATTAGAATTTCATCCGCCCCCCAGCGATCTAAATTTTCTACAATCACCTCAGGCCTACCCAAAGGTAGGTAACGGTTGTAGCAAAAAGACTGGACGGCCCAGCCTTGACGGACAGTGACAACACCAACCAGCCTCTTATTAAGCACAAGTCAAGCCCTCTACCAAGTTTTTAAGCATCTTGCGTCCAGCCATCTGACTTTTTTCAGGATGAAACTGCAGACCCACAACATTTCGCCGACGAACGCCAACAACAAATGAGTTCTCTAACCTGGAAACGCATATATGATATTCTCGCGGTGCATTAAATACATATGAGTGGTTAAAGTAAACAAGCTCACCGTCACTTGGCAAAAGTAGTTTTTCCTTATTAACCACCTCAATGGTATTCCAACCAATGTGGTAATGATCTGGCGCGAGAGGTACTACCACCCCGGGAATCAAACCAAGACCCGCAGTAACCCCATGCTCGGTTGATTCATCTGCTAACAACTGCATCCCGAGGCAAAGCCCAATGATAGCCTTACCACTGCGTGAATTTTCGCGCAAAAACTCAACCAACCCATGTGCGCGCAGAGCTGACATAGCTGATGGAAATGCCCCCACGCCAGGCAATACAATTACATCACTCTGAGCAAGTACTTTGGGATCAGAACTAGTTCGACAGCGATAACCAAGCGCTTTAAATGCTCGACTCACAGATGCGTGGTTACCAACACCATAGTCAATAATGGCAATTTGCTTAGAGCTCACAGACCTACTCCAACTTTAAACTTACGAGTAATTCGTCCATCAGCATGAATATTGAACAATTCACGATTTACTGACTCATGAACTTTTGTCCAAAATTGTGGAACAGATATACCAATATAATTGGAAAAACTCTCAATGTAGTTTGCGCCACAAGCATCATCATACTGCTCTACCAAGCCTATACCCTCTTCACGAGTTATTCTCCCAAGACGTATTTCTTCATTTACGTAATCTGTAACACGGCCAAACCCAAATTTGTAGTACTTAATCATCTGATTAAGGGTTACCCAATCCTCATCCAGGGAAGTTATTCCATACAAATCACCTGTATTTGCTACAGTATCCTCTCGTATCTCAAGCCCAACTACAGCCGAATACATTCCATTATTAACCAAGGACCAGTCACCAAGAAACCACCCAAGATATATCACTTGGAGCTCATGACTACTAAAATCTTCAGGAGTGGGATATTGGTAGGGAATAAGCTCCTTAAGCTCAAAGCCAAGTTCGCGAATCCAATCCAGCGAACCGCCTGAAAGAGTATTCATATAGCGAAGATTATTACCGTCATAACCTGTGCGGCCTAACGTCTTAAGATCCCCTAATTGCAGTCCAGGGTTCTCTCCCCAGAGAATAAGTGGAATGTCATAGAGTATCGCTAACTGAGGCACAGAAGCAAATAAGGCAAGCTCGGTCGAGCGAGCCCAGTTCGTGAATTTATCGAACGACGCGCGCATCAATCGCTGCCAAGTTATTGGCGCAGGAATTGAAACTACAACATCGAAACCTAACTCAATTAGATTAGAAATATTATTAGTTCCTCGCTGAGTTACATGCTCCGGAGGGTAACCCAAACAAGCAAGGAGCGGATTGAGGCCCAACTTGTCACGAATCCATAGAGCCTGGCGAGTACTGTCCTTGCCACCACTTACCCCGATGATACAGTCAAAACGAGAACTGCTATTTCGCTTTTTTTTATACTCTTCAATTAGATCTTTAAGAATTTCGTAACGCTCTTGCCAGTCAACAAACTGAAGTTTGTCGAAGTAGTCACAGGCTGGGCAAGTACCATCGGGTGTAAATCTAGAATTAGGCCGAGTATCTGGCTGAAGACAGCGCTTGCAATATTTCATGATGATTGTAAATATCGAATTTGTTTAATATCTGGATGAGGAAGTCGAATTGGCGGCGCCCATGGAGGAAGACTGCTGAACACCGGCCTCCCAGCAGCCAATGCAACCGTAAGCGCAAATGACTCGACACCGACGACCAAGTCTGCTTGAGACAACGCCTCTGAAAGATCATGTAAACAGTTAATCGCAATTCTTGAATCTCGCGCTAAGTAGGCGCTATATTTTTCAGGGTGCTCAGAAGGGTGCGGCCTTAGTATGATTTGATTTATTTTCCCAGAACTTAATAATTCTAATTTTTCAAGAGCAAAATCTAGAGCCTGAAATTCTCCTGGGGAATTTTTTCCCCAGGTATTGCGAACAGGCTCAAGCGTATAAAGTAAAGTACCATTTTGGGGGGCTTTCCCAACCTTTGCAACCTGTGAATTTAAGTATATATTTGGAAACCTACGAACCAAAATAAAAGGAAAAGTCTCTTTAGCAATCTTATAGGCAGCGTCATCTGCAACCCACAACTCATCGGGAAGCTGGATAATGCCATCTCGTTCAAATCTAGATGAGTAATTTATCCAATGATCTAACACAGCAATACTTTTGATACCAAGTAGTTTTGCCTGAATTCGAGCATTGTGCTCTACAGAAGTAGCCCAGCCAGTCCCACTAATCAAGCAACCAAACTGTCGAAGATTCGGCATTTCATTAAGATGAATATGCATCAAATCAGTGTCGGTAATTTTTTTAGCAGGTCCATGCAAGAAAAAATGCACACTCTCACCCACTCCAAAAAACCAATGTTTAATGATATTTGCTGAACCGATGTCATTGCATACTATAGCTATTGGTTTTGGTAAAGATTCAATGTATTCAGATACCTTAAAAGGAACAATCATAGCTATTAAACTTCTATTTCATTGTCGTAACAATGGCTGCGTTCAAAGCATCTAACTCATCGAATAGAATCTTTCCATTTCTTGATTGTTTAAGCGAAAAGAAGTCTTTTGATAGGGCTCCGAAGTGAATCGAGTCATAAAAAAAACCATCTCTAAAAAAAAATTCCTTAGAGCGCCCCTCCTCTTTAAAACCACATAAAGTCAGCATCTTTACTAGGGGGCTAAGCTTCTCATGAGTGGCGCCAGCTACCCTATTTAAATTCAAACGAGAAAAAGCATGATCTAGTAGCAGGGCATGGACCTCAACCGCTGTAGAAATACCAAGGGGCTTACCAATTGTTAACGCAATATCAGCCTTCCGATTTATGAAGTCAATATTCTGTAATGATGCATTTCCAATTAACTCTTCGGAATTTTTGTTGACAACCGCAAAAATAAGGCAATCAGGTCGGTCCAGTCTTTCATTAATATATTTAAGTTCATTATCGATAGATACCGGATATACGCCATGAGTATTATACTTTGTTATCGATAGATCATTGTACCAACTCGACCAAACACCCTCAGTCACATCAGACTCCCGAGGCCGCCTCAATGCAATCGTGTGCCCTTCAAAATGAAAACCGTAAGATAAATTACTTGGAATCATAAAAAACCTCAATTAACCCTAAGAATTTTTCTAATTTCTTCTGAATATCAAAAGCATTCAATGAAATCTCATTCTCAATAGGAGCAACCACATCCAATACGTTGAGAAAATTAAAAAAAGGTTCATTTTTACTAGTTTTAAATATGCTAATGTTAACTTTATCTACTCCAGACATTGATAAATACCAATATAAAAAGACACACTCGACATTTCTCTGAAAAACTCTACAAGACATCACAAAAGAAACAACTTTATTTGCAGAATCTAGAAGAAAAGCAAGAATCTCACCATGATCACCACTAGAGTCAACAAGTCTAGCTGTGTAAACTCTCCCACCATTTTGAATTAATAAACTAAAGTCTTCATAAGAGATTCTTGCTCCATTTGCATTAAACTGATTCGTTTTATTAATTAACTGATAAGCTCTAACCCAATCACCCCTTGTTTTATCTTCAATAAATAACTTCATGTTTAGCGATCTTAAAAATTCAGCAAGATCGCTTGGCGTTGACCTTCTAGCTTTAAGAGTTGACAACATCAATTTATACTTTTCTGTTCGGTCCCTATCCTCTTTTGTAATATGTTTTCTACTAAACAAATTACTTATGGTTTCCATAAAAGATGGAAATTCACTTATATTTTTCGGAAAGCGAATCGAGACAACCTTGGGTAAGGCATTAGTTACCTCGTGTAACTCAATGACATTATCATCAATAAAAACAAAACTATCTAAACCAAGGTTCATTACATTTGAAATTTCTTTAATTTGTGCAGATTTTGACTCATAGCTAGCTACAATTACAGAAAATTGATCCTTCTTAAAGCTTGAATAAGTTTTATCAAAAACTTCATTTATTGTGGAATCTGAATTTCTAGTAACCGCAGCAACTACAACTCCCAAACTCTGAATTTTAGAGAGATAGTTTTGATAAATAAAGTGTTTAAAACCATCTCCTTCAGGGCCCATCTTAACGCCTAAAGGTCCATCTTCTGCGGCAACGCCACTCCAAAATGTATTATCAAGATCAGTTATCAAAACCTTTTTAGGATCATTTTTGACAGCTAGATAATCCATCAAATTTTGTGCAACAATGCCAAGAGAGGCGCCATCAAATGGAAATCCTGTAGTCAGATATTTGTCTAAAGAAAAAAACTCGCAACTAATTATTCTCGATCCAACCTTGCTTAAATAAAATTTTAAAAACATGCCTAATATTTTTGAGTTTGAAGCATCTATTCCTAAAGGCGGAATTGGGGCATCAACAAATACTATATTTTTCGGGCTTCTACTACAAATCTTATCTATTTGTATCGCAGCCTGATCAATACACTGATCGAGAGAATTCTCTAACGACCCCGCGCCCGTTCGCCAATCTGTGATTGGCACAATATCCCAAGGGAAAACTAACCAAATTTCATTATCCTCAGCTACCGAATTACTGCTATTTAAGTGCTGCAATAGAGTTCCAAACGGCAAAAAATTCACATTAGATGAAAAACCAAATTTTGCGACCTCTCCCTTAATAAATGGGATAAGGGGTTCCGCCGTTCCAGACATGCACAAGGTTATATCAATTGATATTGATGAATTTGTTTCAGCTACTAGTTTTTTCGCTTCAATATAACTTAATGGCCCCATTTGAATATTTTTCAAGGCTATAAACTCCTCTTTAACTTAATAGAAAAACCTAAAATCAAATTATTTAGGTTGCGAATATCCAGGTAAGTTGACTTTTTATCTCAGTGATGGTCGGATAGTTATTTGGAGCTAACCTCTCAACATTTACTTCCTTAACAACTTTATCGATTATTCTATTCATTTTCTCATCTTTAAAATTGAATCATATGAAAATAATTTCTACACAAATAGTCTTTTAAAATTTAAAAACTGTACACTTTTATTTTAAATATGGAGCTTAGTTGGCTAATAATCTAATGAACCCTCATATCGTTACTGTAGTAGTATTAACCTCAAACGATACTTACTCCACACTTTAAGAATTAATAATTTCATCCAATAAAGATTCTATGGATTTATAAGATGTAAATCTTGAGTAGTCTTTGGGATTTATTGTCACTAGAAATACGCTTTCAATAGCTACTATCATGTTAACTTGAGCCAATGAATCCCACCTTTCATCGGATGACTTTTGGGCATCCTCAGGATTTTCATTTTCTTTAAACTCAAGAACCATAGCAATAATTTCACTCAACTTTTTTTTATTTGCTTTATTCATTCTTTTTCACCAATTTACATTCATAAAATATGAAGGTTACGCCAAACCTTCTGAAATGCTTTAATAATCAGAGCTACATCTTCTGATGGCAATTCATTCATACAGATGTTTAGTCCCAAGAATGTCTCACTATGGAGCCTTTCAGCGACAGGACAAAGACCCGGCCCATACTGAACCTTAGTGTGGCAATAAGGTGAGTTCCAAGGGAAACCATTTGTACCATAAGCAATCTTGTGACGAAACATTGGCAACATATGCAGGTTTTGATATCCAGCCATTACTGAAGGTACACCTTCGGCGCGAAGCGCATCTATGATGCGATTACGGGACACTCCTAAAATATCGACATCCAAAGTAATCCCATAAACATAATATACGTGCGTAGCACCATCAGCCACTCTAGGTACTTTAATTCCTGTGAGCGAGGATAGCCCTTCATTTAGTTCTGCAGCAACTCTTTGGCGACTTTCGATCCGGGAGGCCAATTTGGTCAACTGCAATGATGCAATCGTAGCCTCTATCTCTCCCATGCGAAAGTTATAGCCCAACATATTACAAAGATCTACTGGGTCGTCCGACTTAATCACTGCTTCGGCATGATTTCTTATAAGACATAGGCGCTCAGCTAGTCGGTCGTCATTGGTCACCAAAATACCACCTTCGCCACAGTGGATGTGTTTGTGATAATTCAAACTAAAACCGCCAATATCTGCAAATGTTCCAGTGAACTCGCTCCCCACCAAAGCACCTGGTGCTTGAGCTGTATCGCATAGTAACTTAAGACCATGAAGGTTAGCAATGGCTCGAAGAGCAGGCATATCACAAGACTGACCGAAGATATCAACCGCCATAATCGCCTTTGTTCGGGGCGTTATTAACTTGGCTACACTCCTGGGACAAATATTGAAAGTCTCAGAATCAATATCCGCAAATACCGGGATACCATTCCAATGAAGGATTGCAGTGGCAGTGGCCGCCATGGTCCAAGGGGTAGTAATGACCTCATCACCAGGCCCTAGACCAATAGCTCCAACCGCGGCAATCAAGCCTGAGGTCCAAGAATTGACAGCGATTGCATGCTTTACACCAAAGTATTCAGCAGCGTGACGCTCGAACTGGCGCACTTTTGCCCCCCCCATAAAACCGGGGCCAGGCGCACCAATATAAGCAGAAAGAACCCCCCCACGTATGACTTCACTAACAACGGCAACTTCTTCCTCGCCAATACTCTTGAAAGGAGCCAGATTTCCAGAAATAGTTGGGGTCCCACCATGCAATGCTAAAAACTCTTTACTCATAAATCATTCCTCGCTCTTTTTGATTCGGCGGGCCTTCATCAGCGCTGCACATTGAATTTGCATACACAACTTTTGAACCTCTATTGCACTTTCGCCCATACCACCTATTGAAGCACTGCCTTCTAAATAAGCATAGATGTCATTAACCGCGCCCGCCATAGTTTCCAAGTAACCGCCTGTGATCTCTCTGGGTACCCCTAAGGAGTTGTACCCTTCGAATAGAGGACTTGACACTACATTACGCAACTGCCAACCTAAACCACTTGAGTGCATACGAATCACTCCTAACTCGCAAACTATTTCCATCTCGAAATAGGTGAAGTCTTTTGCGCAGCCTGGGTTAAGATAAACCGGCACCCGACCCTTGGCAGCAGTCAATAAGGCAGCAACCGTAGGATCGAATTCACTAAAGTCGAACTGCGCGCTCGCTGTAGACACCAACTTCAATGGTCCTACAAGGCGAAACAGGAGATCAATCATGTGGCTCCCATTATTTAATATGCCTTTGTTGTAGTGTCCAATGATAGAGCGTACCGATCCCCAGCGACCGTTACTCAGCTGTGTAGTCAATTCTGCCAAGACGGGATCCCATTGTCGACTGAAATTAACTACCAGAGTAATTCCAGACGCCTTACAGATTTCAACTAACTGCCTCGAGGCAGTTAAATCAGATGCTAGAGGCTTCTCACAAAAAATGACACGCGGTCGCAAAGCCACTGCCTGCTTTATGTGTTGGGGGTGTAAGACCGTGGGCGAGCAAATACTAATGACATCGAAGGTGCCAGAATCCACATTCAGCTCAGCAATATCTGCTGCATCTATTTCTATATCCCAACGTCGAGCGAAAGCTTGACGACGACTATTTTCTGGATCTACACAAGCCAGCAATAAGAATCCACTGTGGCGAGAAAAGGCCCCGGCATGACTTAATGGAAGCAAATCTGGCGCCCTGTTCATATCAAAGCCTCCAGCAATATTACCGCAACCAATTATCAAGACATTATGACGAGTTGACATTAAGAGGTCTAGAGCTCCAATAGATCCCAAGAAACAGCCGTGCCAAAATCAACATCCACCTTCAATACAGCGCCCACAACTAAATCTAGATGCTTCGGCGCCAAGCCGAAGCCAGGACGCACACTTCGCACCGCATCTGCAGACACAGAATCGCCCGCTTTCAGAGATTTCACGAAGTAAAGCGATCGACGAAACTTTACATTACCCAACTCACTTGATTTACGATCATAGTTAACACTTCCTATGGCCTCCCAAGCGATTCGCGCGCCTTTGCAGAGATCACGAAGTTCCTGTGGCTCTAAGGAGAAGCTATCATCTGGGCCACCACCTTTACGGTCCAGAGTGAAATGCTTTTCGATAATAGATGCACCCAATGCAACACTGGCTACAGCGGTGGTATTGTCTAGAGTATGGTCCGAAAGCCCAGTGATCAGGCCAAAGCGCTGCTGCATATCTGGAAGAGTGCGTAAATTGTAGTCTGACGCTGGCGCAGGGTAGCCGCTAACGCAATGTAAGATTGCTAGCTGCTTACAGCCGCCAGAACGCGCAGCATCGATAGCCTCCTGAATTTCCTCGGCATCTGCCATACCTGTGGAGATAATCATTGGCTTACCAGTCTTTGCCACGTAGCGAATTAAAGGGAGATCGACGGCCTCAAAAGAGGCAATTTTGTATGCTGGTGCACCAAGATCCTCAAGCAGATCGACAGCACTGCTATCAAAGGGGGAACTGAAGATTGTGATACCTAACTTACGGGCGTGTTCAAATAATATAGAATGCCATTCCCAGGGTGTGTGGGCCCACTCATAAAGCTCATAGAGACTGCGCCCCGCCCAAAGCCCGTCCTTGATCTGAAAATCTGTGCGGTCACATTGCAGGGTGATAGTATCGGCGCGGTAAGTCTGAATCTTTACAGCATCTGCACCAGCTTTTTTTGCCTCATCTATGATACGAAGAGCAGCATCAAGATTTCCATTATGATTCGCGGACATTTCAGCTATCACATATGGAGCAGAGTCTGGTCCAATTTCGCGGCCCGCGATACTCATTTTATTGATCATTGAATTTCTCCAACTTCAATTTATAGCGCTGGCCCCGATACTCAAAAAATGCTGGAAAACGGACGGGATCACAAACACGAATCAGGTCAAACTGAGCGGCAATAGTTTTATTAACATCTAGGCGACTATCCTCCTGGGTGCGCAACCTAAAATAAGTGGAGCCAACCCTAGATTGTGGTTGAGATTCTATGTTTCCATAGGATTTTAGTGCGAAATCCATCAACTCCAATTCTGACGTGAAGAGTAAATGATTAATCTCATCCCATAGATGTGTTGATGGTATGGGAATACATATCTTATTCCAGATATTGCCACTATCAACCTTATCCTGAACTTCTATTAAAGATAAAGTGATAAAAGCTGCACCATTAGCAAGCTCCCAAATATGAGGGCTCCAACCACGCCCATGAGGTAGATCACTGGCATGCAATACCAAACTAACTCCATAGGATGCACGATCCGACTCCGTAAGGATTTCATCACAAGATACCAAAAATAGAATCTCACCTCCTGTTAGTTCACTCTTTTTACGAACAAGTTCAATTTGGTGGGTCTGGCTATGACAATCAATCCATCGTAAAAGATACTTATTTACTGGATGAGCAGAATTGCTACAAACAATCGAAATTTTCATATTCAACCCCCTTTCCTTGATAAATATATTGTGTAATTCGTCTAGCACCATGGCCATCAGTCACCTGAGATGCAGCTGCTGACATACGAATTAATTGCATGGGATCCCGAGCTAATGATCCAATCATCCGTTCAAGATCAGCCACCAAATTAGAACGCTCCAGAAAATATGCAGCACCAGCTTTACTTAATGCATTCGCTATTCGTAGCTGATTTTCAGCCAACACTATCTGTATACTGGGCAATCCCAAGCAGCAACGTTCCCAAGCAGTACTGCCAGCACCGCCAATCGCAAGATCTGCATCGCGCATTAGCGCACCCATGTTATGAGAATTGACTAGAACAACAGTTGGGAAAGGTAATCTTTCGGCCCTTGCCATCACTTTATCTCTCCAGGGCGCCTTTGGGCCCATCACTACTGTTACTGCAAGACCCTTTGAAAGCTCACACCCGTCTAGCGCATCTAAAACTCTGCTAGTAACGTCTTCTCGATCAACCCCACCCATAGTAATAAGTAATTTATGAAGTTTAGCCTCACTACGCCTTAACAAGCTATCTTCTCGCAAACCAACAAACTCCTGCCGCAATAGAGCATAACGAGGACCTAGCATCAATAAGCATTTTTTGGGAACTCTAGATTCGTACTCAGCAGCGACTGCTCCAAGATTTTGATCTAACAAGAGATCCGCGGAATGATTACGGTCCGCCAAATCATCTATTACCATGATACGCTTACAGAATGGTCGCATCGACTCCTCCCATTCCGCATCTAGAGCATAGTGATCAACTATGAGCCAATCAATATTAAGGGAAATCAGCTTTGAGCGACTATCATAAATATCACGCTCTAAATCTACTCCCAACCAGTTTGCATGCCCTATCACAGAGGAACCTTGAGTCGCGCTGCCATCTACTCCACCCAAGCTAACTATAGAGTGGCCACGAGCCTCCACTACCTCATGTAAATTTGCTTTATGGTCTCGTGAAAGAAAGACGCATTGCGCACCCCGGTTGCGCAATGCGTCTGCCAAAGTCAGGCAGCGCATAACGTGTCCAGTACCAATAGTCAAGGAAGCATCAGCGCGAAAAGCAACCCTCAAAGTAAACCTTTACTCAACATCATTTCATAAAGTAGTTCAGCGCGCTCCCAGTCAGCCGCTGTGTCAATGTCCACAGCTCGCCATTCTGGAATGATCAGCGTAACCGCATTCAGGTGCAGATTAAGTTCTTGCAACCAGGTAGAGGATTTGCCCCAATAGAATTGGCCAACATCAAAGTAGCCGGGTTCCAAATCCTGCGTTCTTGTTGCGACATATTCTGGCTGAAATGGAGTTACCGTACCATTAGGAAGCCTTTGCAGTGCCCGCTGGACTGGCGAAGGAAAGGCTGCAACCGGAAAAACGTAGTGCGCCCCTGATTCCAATAACTGCTCGTATGCCATACAAAGATCATTCGTAGATAGGAATGGAACTCCTGGATAAATACAACAAACCTCTTGCACATCCCACCCCAACTTAATGCAAGACCGAATTGCATTAGCAATTACTGGTACCGTAGGGGTATGGTCATCAGCCAACTCAACAGGACGGTTAAATGGAACGAGAGCGCCATAATCCTTAGCAATTTGGGCAATTTCTACATCATCGGTTGAAACAATAACATGATCAAATATTCCTGCTGCCATCGCAGCATTGATTGCGTAGGCAATAATTGGCTTGCCATGAAAAACCTTAATATTTTTGCGAGGAATTCGCTTGCTTCCTCCGCGAGCAGGAATAACAGCCAATCTCATAAAGCTATAGCCTCACTCAATGTGGAAACAACTTTATCTTGCTCTAGATTCGTAAAATCAGGGTAAAGAGGCAAGCTTATCGCCTCAGAATAATAGTTTTCAGCCTCTGTGCAATACCCTATATTGAAGGCTAATTTTTTATAATACGGATGATGGTACACAGGTATGTAATGCAAATTAACGCCTATACCGTTATTGCGCAAGAATTCAAAAACTTGACGATGTGTCTTACTTATTCTTGATAGACTTAGTCTAATGACATAGAGATGAAAAGCAGAATACCCCCCCTCAGTTCGAGTTGGAGTCCGCAATGGAAAATCTGCCAGCAAATCATCGTAGCGATTAGCAGCAAGATGACGCCTAGATACAAACTCATCAAGTCTATGCATTTGACTTAAGCCAAGAGCAGCCTGAATCTCAGTCATTCTATAATTGTAGCCAAGATCAATTTGCTGATAGTACCAAGAGCCCTCAGATGCATGAGTCATCTCTGCCTCATTACGCGTTATACCATGGCTTCTGAGTAACCTCATTTTATTAGCCAACTCAATATCATTAGTTACACATATTCCACCTTCACCAGTAGTGATAATTTTTACTGGATGAAAACTAAATACAGTAATATCGCTAAACTCACATGATCCCACAGGCTTACTTTTGTATTTTGCACCGATAGCATGTGAAGCATCTTCAATAATTTTGAAGCCATACTGCTTACTCAACATATAAATAGCGGCCATATCACAAGGTTGGCCGCAGAGATGTACAGGAATTAGTACCTTGGGTAATTTATCAATTTTTTTTGCTACTTCCAGCTTTTCAGAAAGGCGATCGATGCTAATATTGTAACTTTGAGGATCAATATCGACAAAATCTATAGTTGCCCCGCAATATAATGCGGAATTTGCGCTGGCAACGAATGTAATTGGTGAAGTCCAAACAATATCTCCCTCTCCCACACCCAAGGCTAAGCAGGCTACATGCAAAGCGGCGGTAGCACTGGCAACTGCAACTGCATATCTTGCAGAACAATAATTTGCTATCGCTTCCTCGAAGCAGGGCACTACTGGGCCTTGAGTTAAAAAATCTGATCTTAATACTGCTACAACAGCATCTATATCAGACTCATTAATACTCTGACGACTATAAGGGATCATTTATCAAAAATTCCCAATCTTGCTGCCATTGGCGTTGACCCAATTTTGAATTTGTAAGTCAGTCATCCACTCGGTGTTGCTATCACTTGCATAAACAAACCCTTCAGGCACTTTTTTGCCATCTTTAATCCGCTCAGTACTAGCACTCCATCCGTTAATGGTCGGCAATATTTTAAAATAATGAGGATATTCGTAAGTGTAGTGCGAGTCTTCGGAACCAAGCATTTGCTCATGCAGCTTTTCACCTGGGCGTATTCCTACATATACATGCTTGCACTCTGGAGCGATTACTCGAGCCAAATCAATCACTTTCATCGAAGGAATTTTCTTCACATAAATTTCCCCTCCGACCATATCTTCAAATGCATGCCAAACCAAATCGACCCCCTGCTCCAAGGTAATCATAAAACGAGTCATTCGCTCGTCGGTAATCGGCAAGACTCCTTGGTCACGAATAGAGAGAAAATAGGGTATTACAGAGCCACGCGAACCCATCACATTTCCGTAACGAACTACGGCAAAACGGGTACCTTCATCGCCAGAATAAGAATTGCCAGCTATGAACAATTTATCAGAAGTGAGCTTAGTGGCACCGTACAAATTAGCCGGACTACTAGCCTTATCAGTAGATAGTGCAACTACACACTTTACACGTTGATCAATACACGCATCAATCAAGTTCATAGCACCAAACACATTAGTCTTTACGCATTCGAATGGATTATATTCAGCTGTAGGCACAATCTTAGTAGCCGCAGCATGCACCACATAATCAATTCCATTGAGCGCTCTTGAAAGTCGATCTTTGTCGCGAACATCCCCAATAAAAAATCGCACACGATCATCGTTACTATAAATCTTAGCCATCTCCCATTGCTTCATTTCATCGCGCGAATAGACTACCAATCTACGAGGATTATATTTTGCCAACGTCATTGGAACAAAAGAATGTCCAAAGGATCCTGTTCCACCAGTGATAAGAATTGAAGAGTTTTTAAGCATAGATGTATATTCTTAATTTATTTAATCGATTGTTCAATCATATTTTGATAGCTACCTACTTGCCTTATACCTCTATCGCAAAGCTCGATGATCTGTGTACAACTTTTTAACGTAGTGAGTCGATGAGCGATGATTAGCAGGGTAATGTCTTGACTAAGCTGCTCGATAGCAGCTATCACATCACGCTCAGTTTCACTATCTAAAGCACTGGTGGCCTCATCAAAAATAATGACATCAGCCTCTTTATAAAGCGCTCTAGCAATACCAATCCGCTGACGCTGACCACCTGACAGGCGGATACCACGCTCTCCGACCAAGGTTTGATATTGCTCCGGCCAGCTCTCAATACTTAGAGAAATTTGTGCCTGTTCAGCTGCCCATTTAACTCGTGCATGATTAATTTGATTTTTAGGCACACCAAAAGCGATATTTTCTTCTATCGTACCATCTGCCAAAAATATTACCTGGGGAACATGAGCAATGTGGGACTGCCACGATCGGCAGTTCATTGGTGAAATAGTTTGGCCGTCAATCTGTAATCTACCATATGTGGGCTGTAAAAGTCCCATAACTATATCTAGCAAGGTACTTTTACCACCTCCAGTTGAACCTATAAAACCAATTCGACTCCCTTTGGCAATATCAAGATTGATCTGATTAAGAATAAAATCCCCATTCCCACCGTACCGAAAACTAATCTGATCTAGAGTAATACTTCGGTTAAATGGCATATAAATAGCTGGCTCATCAAGATGAGCTGGTAATGGCTGATCTAAAAGCTCAAGCACATCCCTAAGAGATGCTTGTCCACTGTTTATTTGAGCCCAGGATCCATAAGCCTGCTGCAATACCGGCAATAATCGCTGTGCACCAAGCGCGAAGGCCCCCAAGATAGGGATAGCTTCAGACATGCCATCACTCTCATAAGACAAAAAATATGCTAGCGCTACTATAAGCAGCATACCTAATGCCTCCACACCATAGCGAGGACTAGTGCTAATGAATAAGCTATTACCTTGAGCACGGCGAAGACGAGAATCTGCATTTTGATAAATTTGGCAGTAGGTCTCTTGGCTACCATCAATAAGTACATCACGAATACCACCCAAGCCCTCTTGAAGAGATTTTATAACTTGGGTTGATTCGCGTGCCAAGCATTCACTATCAATCATCAACTGCTTGCGAGTAAAACGAATGATAAATATATAAACAAATCCGAATCCACCAAAGGCAAGTAAGGCAATAATAGGTTGTATGACTAATAGAGTAATAAAGATTGCGATAAGTATCACGCAAGAACTCACGAATGTTAAAGACGGCACAATAATTCTATAGATTACCCCTTCAGCCTTAACAGAAATACCGTTAATAATCTCACTACTATTCCGCTGGCAATGAACCTCATATGGTTGATAAAGTGTACGGCGATAAATCTGAATGCTTAGATCGGCGCCGGCAGCAAAAGATAGTTTAGTATTCACCCAGAGCATTAATAAACGCATAATGCCCGAAATTAATATTGCACAACCAAAAGTGATTGTCAGTGGCAAGAGGAGTTGTTTTGGCTCAGTGAGCTCGAGAGCCTGAATAATGGGTTGTACAGTTGGCAAATCAAAAATGCGCTCAGGGGCAGTTAACACGCCTAGAAATGGTAAGACGGCACCTATACTGAGAATCTCAGCAAATGAGGTAAACAAAATCATTACCAATAACAAAGCAAACTGTCTACGACGACGAAGACTGATATAGCTCCACAAACGCTTTAAAAGTTTACAGATTGATGGATCTAAATTCATTTTCAAAGAAATTTACTCACTCCTACCTGCTATACG
>JACCDV011215240.1_pt1 | contig 23069 bp, 33 predicted proteins | sample 7446131 | NCBI WGS metagenome assembly JACCDV01 (sample SAMN15323448, study PRJNA562643) | freshwater metagenome | isolation source: river surface water | place: USA:Blue River Watershed | collected 2017-08-17
CACCAACAATGCGAACAATGGTTGGTACGACAGCATGGGCAAATGGCACATGTGCAATGGCAGCGGCAGCGCACACTGCATGGCCTCGAGCACCATGAGTGGCTGGTACGGAAATGACGGTATGTGGCACAACTGCAACAACAACGGCGGTGGAGGAACAACCACACCTCCGGTGCCACCAATTCCCGGATTCCCGAACGGGCTCCCAGGCGGCATTGGATCAAGCATCAATAGCCTCATCGGCAAGATACTTGGCAACGTGCAACACATCCTCAACAACTTCCTCCCTACCGGAACATCGACTGACAACCCACTGCGATCGATCCGAACACTCCGATAGCCTGAAGCCTCTGCTCAGGTAAAGAAAAAGGCGCGCCATTCGGCGCGCCTTTGCGAAGTCGAGCATTTCTCTTCTACCGGCAGCGAGTAACTTCGCGCGTGCCGCGATAGTCACGGATGATCGTGGTGCGGCATCCGCGCCGCTCACGGCGGTATTCCCGACGATCATAGTAGTCACCACGGCGGCCGTATTCGTCGCGACGGGGCTGGCCGACGGCTACACCCGCTCCACCTGGTCCGACCTCGAAGCGAACTTGCGCCGAAGCAGTCGACACCTCCATGCACCCGAGCGCAAGCAGCGCTCCGGCAGCGAGAACAAACATTTTCTTCAAGGCAGTCTCCTCCTCTATTTATGAGATATCTGAAGATGTGAACATCTCCGCCGCAACGCTACCAGAGGAATTATGAAGTTCCTATGGGTTACGCGTGGTGGGTTTCGGTGAGCTTGATGGAGGTGTCGTGGACTGGTTCGTGTGGCATTTCTTTGCCTCGCACGAGCGCGATGTAGCCATACACCACTGCGATCAGCATGGCTGCCCCACCCGTTGCGAGCGAAAGGCGCGCATCGAATATTTCGCCGATCCATCCGATGATCGGCCCGCCAATTGGAGTCGACCCCATCATCGCCATGCCCCAAATTGCCATCACGCGCCCACGCATATCGGGATGTGCCTCAAGTTGGATCATCGAGTTCGCAGTTGAAACCATATTCACGGTAAAGAAGCCCACGAGGATCAGTCCTGCGATACCGAGGCCAAGCGATGGCGCCATCGATGCGAGTAAAATACTAAATCCAGAAAGTGCTCCAAAGCCCAGGAACACTGTTGGCCCGGTTTCCTTTCTTGATGCCGCAATAATGCCGCCGATAGCAGCACCTAAACCGAATGCCGACATGAGTGCCGCGTACCCTGCTGCATCGCTCTCAAAGGCATCTTGCGCCATAAGCGCGAGCGAGATCTGGAATTCGAACGTGAATGTGCCGATGAGCGCGATCATGATCATGAGATCGCGAATCAGTGGCGTCTTCCATACATACTTCCACCCCTCCCTCAATTGTCCTGCGGCACGCGCAGCAGGCGTTGAGCGCTTCATTTCACCATCTCGGATCGTATTCAATATGTACGATGCCACTACATAGGTAAACGCATTAAAGAAAAAACAGAAGCCGAGGCTCGTGAGCGCAATGATAATGCCACCGATCGATGGGCCGATGGCACGTGCAAGGTTATTTACAGACGCATTCAAGCTGATCGCGTTTTTCAAGTGTTCCGGCTCAACAATTTCGGAAATGATCGTTTGTCGTGCTGGCATTTCGAACACGCGCACGAATCCAAGTACGATCGCAAAGCAATACAGCATCCACACTTCGATCACCCCACTCACCACGAGGATACCGAGAATGACCGACGAAACAATGTACGCATACTGCGTATACTGCAGGATCATTTTCTTGTCGGAGCGATCCGCGAGCAATCCACCCCATGGGGCAAACAAAAGAAGTGGAAGGAATTGTGCCGCAACGATCAATCCCAACTGACTGCCTGAGCCAGTGAGCTGCAAACCAAGCCAGCCGAGCGCCACGATCTGCATCCAGGTACCCGAAAGCGCGATCGCTTGGGATATGAAGAGCTGACGGAAGTTATAGACACTCAGCGAAACAAACGCAGAAGCGCCGAATGATCGGACTTTATCCATCTCCTTTGTATAACACGCACTTACGACTTCTTGCTGGTGTGGACAAATCCCTCAAATGCCTTCAACACCTCAAGTGGCACACCAAACACGACAGTATTCGACTGATCTGAAGAGATGTCGTTGATCGATTGCAATGTTCGTAGATGCAGTGCTCCCGGAACATCCGCGAGAATCCGTGCGGCTTGTGCCATATTTTGCGCAGCGGCCAGCTCACCCTCTGAGTTAATGATCACAGCACGCTTCTCGCGTTCCGCTTCCGCCTGCTTCGCAATGGTTCGCTCCATGTCTCCTGGAAGCGATACATCTTTGAGCTCCACATTCCCCACCTTCAGTCCCCACGCATCCGTTTCTTTATCAACGATCTCTCGGATACGGTCTGCAAGCTTCTCGCGATTTGCCAAGAGCTCATCAAGCGATACTTCGCCCACGATATTGCGCATAGTGGTCTGCGCATATTGCGAGATAGCGTAGCGAAAATCTTCCACTTCGAGAATGGCTTTCTCTGCCGAATCGACGCGGTAGTAAATAACCGCATTCACCGTAACGGATACGTTGTCGCGTGTGATCGCCTTCTGATCAGGCACATCAACCGCTTTCACGCGCATATCGACTTTCTGATAGCTCTGGAAAATCGGGATCACGATACGCCATCCCGGCTCCATGATCATCGTAAAGCGGCCGAGCGTGAATTTGAGACCGCGCTCGTACTGATTGATCTGTTTAATACTGAGAATAATGAGGGCAAGCAGCAAACCGAATGCCCATCCAGACATTCCTAAAAGAAGTGGACTCATAGAATGAGTATAGCAAAAGCCGATGTGTACTTATCCACACAGTACCTTGCACTGCAAGGTACTGTGCTCTACAATCGCCGTATGCACGAAGAGCCCATTGAAAATAAGCGCCAACTCATGCGCAAAGGATTACTCGAGTTTTGCATCCTCACCGTTATCTCAACGGACCGCATGTACTCCTCCGATATTCTCAAAACATTAAAAGATGCAGACCTCCTTGTTGTAGAAGGTACGCTCTACCCTCTCCTCTCTCGTCTCAAGACGCAGGGCTTACTTACCTATGACTGGGAGGAATCTAAATCTGGCCCACCTAGAAAGTATTACGAGCTGACCACCACCGGCCGCGAGACACTGAAAGAACTTACTAAAACCTGGAAGGAATTAACACACTCGATTAACACATTAACCAAATAATATGGAAAAGACTGTACAGATCACGATCGCCTCCATGCAATTCCAAGTGACGGAGAGTGCGTACAACACACTTCGTGCCTACCTGGATCGTTTGAGTGCGCATTTTGGAGAACAGCCAGACGGTATTGAGATCCTGCGCGACATCGAGTCGCGCATTGCAGAGAAGTTCATCGACGGCAAGCATAAGCTTGTCACCGACAAGGACGTGAACGCCGTTATGGCCGAGATCGGAGATGCTGCAGCATTTTCAGATGAATCCGATCCGGAAACGGAACCAGCTCCTCCAAAAGATGTACCTGCGCGCAAGCGCCTGTATCGCGATGTCGACAACGCATATGTCGGCGGTGTTGCCTCCGGTATTTCCGCATACTTCGGTATCGACCCTATTTGGATCCGCGGCGCATTTCTTCTGTCCATTTTCACTGGTGGCGCCGGTATCGTGATCTATCTCATTTTGTGGATGCTCATTCCAGAAGCGAAGAGCGCCAGCCAAAAATTGGAAATGAACGGCCAACCCGTGAACCTCGATACCATTGCAAGTGTTGTGAAAGATCGCTTTGACGAAGCTGAGAAGAGCGGGGCCTTCAAGCGAGGCGCGCACGCGATCGACTTCGTGGTCCGCCGAGTATTCACCCTCATCGGTACTGTCATCGGAGCATTTCTCTCGCTTGGATCGTTCTTTGCGATCATCGGAGCAACCGTGCTGTTGGGTATCGTTCTCATAAACTGGAATGCGCCATGGAACGACCTGCCGATTAAAGCGGTGATATCACCGGCGCTGTTGTGGATCGGGCTGCTCGCCGTTTACACCGCTACGATCGTGCCGCTTGTGTTCATCTTTACGCTCGGATTCAGATGGATGATGCGACGAAGCCTCCTTACGACGACCGTTGGGTTTGGATTGATGGGAATCTGGGCTCTTGCGCTTGTGGGAGGAGGCGTGACTGCTGCCAAGATAGGCGGAGACTACTTCGCATACGCCTCATCTTCGCCGGAGCACGCGCGAGTGGTTGATGCACGTGATCTTGAAGCATTTAGAGCCCTCGTAGCTGATCGTGCCGATGTGCGCATGGTGCAAGGCGAGACATATTCGGTAAAAATTGAGGGACGACAGATGGATATGGGTAATGTAACCATCGAGAATGTTGATGGAGTACTCACCGTCGCAGCCATCGATCACGAAGACCCGAAGTGCTTCTTCGTCTGCCACGATCGCACACCGGCTATTACCGTAACCACTCCAACGCTCGAGACCCTCACGCTCCGGTCAAGCTCAGCATCCCTCGAACTCGAAGTTGATCGCTTTGTAGTGAATGCAAAGAACGCAAGTATACGAGGCAAACTCAAGTCTCGAGAAACGCTCCTTACCCTCGAATCCTCGCACATGAGCTTGGCTCTCACGAGCGCATCCACGACTCTCTCTACCGAGGGCGGTCACGTACGCCTCGACGGAACCGGTGATCACATCCATATAGTGAGTAGAAACTCTTCGGTGGATGCCGACTCCTTCCTCACCACCTCAACTGGTGTCGACGCACGGAATTCCTTCGTGGAAGTGAACAGCTCCGAAGACATCAACGTTGTTCGCGACGACTCAAGCACCATTCAAAACGCCGGCAGTACTGCCGGCGTTTCGGAAACAAGTCAGGAGAATTAGAGAAGTGCGAAGCCGTACGCGACAAGGTACGCGCCCAGGAGCACCGACACAACAGCACCGGTCATGAACCATTCAGACTTATTGAATGATTTGACGAACTTCTGCGTAGTTTTATATGGCGATGCGAGGTAGATGACACCTTCTACGATGAGCATGTAGCCGATGATAGAGAAGATGCCTTCCACATCCCACGTGATCACCGGATATGCGAGCGCAAGCGCAAGACCCGCACCGATCTCGATGATCGTGATCGTGAGCAATACAGGGCGATTGCTCGCAAGCTCACCAACTGCAGGCATGACTGCCTTGCGACGAATAAGAACTACCACTCCCAAGATCAAGAAATACAACCCAAACAACTTAGCGAGAAAGATCTCCATGCAATTAAAAATTATCGAAAGTAGAACTATTAATGTATGAGCACAGAGTACCACGCGTCTATCAGTGGACTGCGTCAATAGGTTACGACGTGTGCATATCTTTTCCAAATGGAAAACGCGCCTCACGGGCGCGTTTTCCATGCAAGTGATATTTTGTTAAACACTGCGGAAGAGTCGTACGATGAAAAGCAGTACGACAGCTCCAAGAACAGAGACCACAAGGCTGTAGATATTGAAGCCTGTGACGCCAGCAGAACCGAATGCGTTGAAAAGCATGCCGCCTATAAACGCACCAATAACGCCGACTACAATGTTCAGGAAGATCCCCTGCGATGCATCCGTACCCATAACAAGAGACGCAATCCAGCCGGCGATACCGCCGAGAACGAGAAATGCAATAAGTTCCATAACGAAATATATTAGTTAGCTGTTAATAAATGGGTTGTGCCCGCAGTGGCGCGGGTATGGATAGACTATCGAAGCGTGAGTGTAGGAAACATGAAGAACTTCATGAGTCTTGGCGAACATACGAATACACTGCACAATGCACACACTTATGGAATCCAGTTTCCCAATGCGCATCAATAAGTACCTCGCGTACAAAAAGTACTGCACCCGTACCGCTGCAGACGAGCATATTAAGGCTGGACGGGTAAAGATCAACGGCAGAAAGGCCGTGCTTGGCGACAAAGTACAGGAAACAGACACTGTTGAAGTCGACCTGCCGAAGCAGTCATTCCGATACCTTGCGTACAACAAGCCGCGCGGCATCATCACGCATTCCGCACAAAAGAACATTGATGAGGACGAGCAAGAGATCAAAGAGATACTCCCCGTACAGGGTGTGTACCCAGTCGGCCGACTCGATAAGGATTCGCATGGCCTCATAATCCTCACCGACGACGGCCGTCTCACCGATGCGCTCCTCAATCCTGAGCATGAGCACGAAAAAGAATACGACGTGGTGTGCGCCCACAAACTACCAAGCTATTTCAAAGGAAAGCTCGAGGCCGGGATCGATATTGGAGGCTATGTTACGAAGCCATGCACCATAACCATGCGTGGTGACAAAAAATTCACGATCAAACTCACTGAGGGCAAGAAACACCAGATCCGTCGAATGGTAGGTGCAGTTGGCGCAAGCACCATCGATCTACGCCGCACACGCATTCTCAATATTGAACTTGGCGGCCTCAAGAGCGGCCAGTATCGCAAGATCAACGGCGCTGAACTGCACACGTTCCTCAAAAAAATGGGGATCAATTAAAGAGCGCGACGAATTGTCCGTATCCTTCTTTTTCTAGATCAGCAGCAGGAATGAACCGCATCGCTGCCGAATTCATGCAATAGCGCAAACCAAGTGGTGCTGGTCCGTCTGTGAACACATGACCGAGATGCGAATTCGCATTTTTGGATCGCACCTCGACTCGCTCGAAACCAAGCGTCGCATCTTTTACCTCTACAATATTTTCCGCAACGAGCGGTTTCGTGAAGGATGGCCATCCGGTTCCGGAGTCGTACTTATCAAGCGAGGAAAAGAGCGGCTCTCCAGAAACCACATCCACATAGATTCCCGCCTCTTTGTTGTCCCAATATTCGTTCTGGAACGCAGGCTCCGTGGCGTTCTTTTGGGTGACTTCGTATTGAATTGGGGTGAGACGCGCTTGCACACGCTCCGCAGCGTATCGCTCCTCTTGCGAACGCGTATCTATTGCTGATTCTGTTTTCTTCTGGTGTCCGGCCGCAAATATCGCTGCTGCAAGGGCAAGCAGCATGACGCCGAAGAACGAGAGCTTGAGGCTCGTGTTCATGTGCTCAGCGTATCACGCTATTTGAGCAAATCGAGCGTCTCGTCGATGCGGATCTCACGCACAAACTCCGGCACGTGGCTCACCAACACCATCGCGCCCTGATACTGGTCGAGCGCCTTCGCGATCACCGGAATGTGACGGAAGTTGATGTGGTTTGTTGGCTCATCGAGGATCAAGAGCCCGGGTTCCAAAAGCACCAGTTTCGCAAATGCTACGAGCCCCTTCTGCCCTTCCGACAAGTGTCCGATCTTGGTGTGCACAACGTCGCCCGTAAGCAAAAAACCGGCGGCAACATGTCGCATCGTCTCGATGTATTGTTTTTTCATCACCGAGAGCAATTCTTCGGCGACCGTGTTTTCAAAGTTGAGATTCGAGAAATCTTGTCGGTAGTACCCAACGCGGATGCCCGCCTGGATCATGGAACCTTCCTCCTTATTCACGATACTTTCAAGGAGTGTTGATTTACCAATGCCGTTCGGTCCGGCAAGAAGCAGATGTTGGCTTTTCTTTAACACCACCTTCTTTTTCTTAACTTTTGGCTTGTGATCGAGAATTACTTTATATGACTCGATCGTCAGGATGTCGCCCATCATATTTTCAGGGACCGGAATCTTGAATGGTTTGATCGTTTTGTCCTCGCGACGAACGTCCACAAGCTCATCCTCTGCCTCTTCGGCAGCCTGACGCATTCGTTTCGCAACGAGACGCATACCACCACCCTTGTGGGCGAACACATTGGCTTGGTCTTTGTTGGCCTGGATCTTTTTTGCAAGCTGCGCGTTCTTCATATTCTCCTTCTCAATACGCGCCTTGATGTCTTCCAACACATCGTTGTAGTTACCCGTATACTGCTCCACCTTCTGCGTATGCACATCGAGATACAACACCCCTTCTGTAAAGGAGTTTAGGAATTCCGCATCGTGCGAAATGACAACGCAGGTTTTATCGTATTGTTGAAGAAATTTTGTGAGGTGCGCGATCCCCGCCTTATCGAGATTGTTCGTCGGCTCGTCGAGAAGCAATACATCTGGCTTCTGGATCAACGCAGAGGCAAGCAACAGGCGCGCCTGCTGTCCGCCAGAGAACGATTTCACAATGCGATCGTGCGGGGCATGGAGATTCACGATCTCGAGAACCTCATCGATCATGGGATCGATCTCGTAGATCTTCTTTGGAAAAACCTTCTGAAAGAAGTCACGCACGGTGAGATCCATTTCTGTGCGCGGGATTACCTGTCGCGCGATGGCTATAGTGAGTCCGTGAGGAATATTGATCTTCCCATCTTCGGGCTGGATCGCTCCCGTAATAAGTCCGAAGATCGTACTTTTTCCCGCACCGTTTTGCCCCATGAGCGTGAGCTTTGCGCGATCTTTAATGGAAAACGAAGCCTCATCGAGGATCTTGCGTTTGGCATTGTATTCATAGGAAACGCTATCAAAGCGCACCAGCGTATGTGTACCCGACATCTGATAGAACCTACCTTACCTTCCTGAATTCGCCAACTTTCTAATGAGTACAAGCTTTTCTATGCGTGCGAGCTTCTTGATCTCAGCTTCCCTACGCAGCGCATTACCCTTGGTCCTTTTTCTTTCTATATATTCAAATTTCTTCACGCCACGAGAGCGTGTGTACTTGCTCGCCGTACCTGCTTTATGCGCAGCGAGCCGCTTATCGATATCGTTTGTGATCCCTGTGTAGAGCGAGCCGTCTTTGCAGCGCAGTATGTACACGAAGTACATACACACTTATCGAGCTGGCACGCACGCGAGCGATTGTGATCCAGGTGGCGTATCGCACATGCCCGACACTGTTTCTCCGCGGCCACCCGTGAAGCTACACACGGAGCCTTTATCCAAATTCGCACACGCAGTGATGGCCTCGCGCGGAGGTGTCCCGCCCTGTTGCATACCCTGACCTTGCACTCCCGGCTGTTGGCCCGGCGTGTTGGTAGGAACAACAGTTGAGCCCTGCACACCAGTCTGATTCTGCTTCGCTCCTTGCTGCATCGCGCCACCGCTCGGACCCGTGGTGACTGGTTTTGCTCGGAAACAGCTTGCAGAGTATGGGAAGTCGACCGTCATCACGTAGTGATAGGTCGACTTCTTCTTACCATCGATGATCACGTCGCTCGTGATGCCATGACATTCATCAAGGTCGTCGGTCGTGAGGTATTTACCTTCGGCCACTTTTGCGCCTGTTATCGGAAAGCCATCGTACGCATAGCCGAGCACCGTATCAACGCCTTCGTTCTTCATGCACGATGAAATACCGTGGTAGTGGTATTCACCAGAACCTTGTGGATGCCCATCACAACTATCCTGAAGTTCGTGTGCTGGCGCATCGCGCAATCCCGCATCAAACGCGTTGAACAGTGGTACACCAGTGAGCATGATGCCCACTTCACCACCCATACAGTACGGCGTTTCCGAATACACTGGATTTGATGGCACCTTTTGCGTGATCGACTGCGCAGAGATCGTATTTGGATTCGGGTCATACATTGCAGCAGGATCACTCTTTGCAACTGGGAATACACCGGTCGTATGTGAAATAGGGAGCGCGTTGGTCACGAGCGTACGTGTGGAGCCTGAAACAGTATTCGTAAACTTCGCGGTTGGCCAGGAAACAGCTCCTGAGATGGCGATCTTTTCCTTATAGTTCCACGTTCTGCCGTCGATCCACGGACCATTTACAGAAGAGCCCGGATTGTCTTTACGCGCATTGCACAAGAATACCGACCCCTTCTTCGCAACAGTCGTTGAATATTTATAGTCGCCGAGCGGTACCGCACCGTCTTGATACATGTTGTCTGCAAGGGCGAGGAGCTGCTTTTGTGAAAGAGCTACTTGCTTGGTGATTCCGCTCGCATTCTTTGGAATCACCACACTCACCGAGGTTGCGACGACCGCTGCTGGGTTTGATTCACCCGCCGTTCGCGAGCCCGTCATGTACGTGAGCGGCCCCGACACGAACCAGCCCGAAACAACGAGTGCAAATACAATAAGCACAGGTGTATGCAGCTTCATGCACACAGTATAGCTCGCACGAACGCCAGTTATTTCAACAGCTCGCGGATGTGTGCAAAATGTTCCGCCCCTACTGGCTGCACGGAGAGTCGCGAACCTCGTTGCAAAAGCAGCATTGATCTCAGTTTTGGATCCAACTTCATGGATACAAGCGTCACTGGACGCTTCGCTTTCTCCACAAATGCAATATCGACACACTCCCACATCGGCTTTTCGCGCGTTGCTTTCGGCTCAAAGTATTCCCCCTTCTTGAACTGCGATTCGTCGGCATGCGCTTCTTTCGCCACCTTTGCGATCCCGGCCACACATATCGGTTGCGTACTCGAGTGGTAGAACAAGACAAGATCCCCTTTTTTCATCGCACGCATATGGTTGCGTGCTTGGTAGTTACGCACACCTTCCCATGCTGTTATCTTGTCGCGTTTTAGATCATCGATCGAGTAGGAATGCGGTTCGGATTTTACGAGCCAGTACTGCATAACGCCGTATTAAAAGAGCGACTCGTTTGCTGGCAACATCGAAGAGCAGGTGGTGGTTGCATGTCCCGTCACGATAAGCATCAGACCGCTTGCACTCGTGCGAATGGAAATATCGCCACCCCGGTAGTGGATACCGGTGCCGTCAGTGGTCGAGGCGAGTGTCGTTTTTTGTACATAGTCCACACTTGTCGCGGGCACAATGTCGATCGTGCTCATGTCGGATGACGGAACAAGTGTAAATTCAGACCCATCGCCACAGCGGTAGCCGTACTCCTCTATCACTAAGCCGTCTGGGGTTGTTTTCACGAAGTCATTCGGCACAGCGTTCATGTATCCAATCACGACCCCCACAATGATCGATATCGTTACAACCAGGAGAACAGCTTTTTTGCTCATACACGAGCATTCTGACACTCAGGTGAGCAATATGCACGACCGCTTTCATTCGTACACTCAGCACAAGCGAGAAAATGGTAGTGGCATGTATCCTCAGCGCAGTCGACGTACTGTTCTGTCGTTGCACCGCACAAACGACACTGACCGATCACTTCGCGATCCCCTCCAAAGTCCATCGTGAGTCGTTTATCAAATGTATAGAGCGTTCCTTTAAAGTCTTCACCCGGGAACTGTTCCATGTAGGTGTGTATTCCCCCGTCGAGCTGATACACATCAGTGAATCCTTTACTGAGGAGATAGGCAGACATTTTTTCGCAGCGGACACCGCCTGTACACACCGTGACCACAGTTTTTTCCTTCAGCGGCTCAAGCTTCGGCATCGCGAGCGGCAAATGGCGCGATGCAGAAATATCTGGCTGCACTGAATTTTTGAAATGGCCCGACGCGAATTCGTAGTTATTGCGCATATCCACCACCGTGAAATCCTTGTTGCTGCGAAACCATTCATGGAGTTCTTTCGGACTCAAATGCGTTGCGGTCTGTACCTCTGGATCTGCCTCATCCTTCGTAAAGCCGGTACCAACGATCTCATTGCGAACCTTTACCGACAGTTTTGGAAAGCTCGCACCATTCCCTGCGCTACGTTTAATGTGCATGTCTGCAAAACGGTCATCCTGCAAGATGCTCGTTACAAACGTTTCTGCGCTTAAAATGTTACCCTCAAGTGTTCCGTTTATCCCTTCGTGCGCAACAATCACGCGCCCGGTCAGACCGAGCTTTTCGGCCACCGTCTTTAGGTGAGTTGCGAGAACCTCAGGCTCCGCAATGGTCACATATTTATAGAAAAGCAGCACCGTATAGTGGACGCGTGCGGATTCAATTTGACTCATCGGCACTACTATAGCGTAGAGAGCCTTCTATCGCCACGTGCTACAATCGCCTCGATGAAGTCGACGCTGCATGCACCCGCAACAGTCGCTGCGGTACTCTCACTTGTGCTTTCGATCGCTCTTGTGTGGAGCTGGAGTGTAATGAACAACGTGAAGGCTGCATACGAAAATGAGCGCGAATTGAACACACGCCTCACGATCCAATATAACGTAGAGACAGAAAAACTCCTCAATCAGCTCTCAAATTCAGACAACGTAGCTGAATCCCTTCGACTATTACTTGAGCAAGAGGAGAATGAAAAGGCTGCACTCGGGGCTCAGGTAGAGACGATCGCCGGCACCGTAGGCGTACTCGACAAGCTCAGTCGTACAGACAAGCAATTGCTCGCAAAATATTCGTCTGTGTATTTCCTGAACGAGAACTACAGTCCGGTGAGTATGCTGCCAATTGATCCGAAGTATCTCGCGCGCCCAGATAAACAAGAGTACTTCTTGGCATCTGCATCGAATCACCTCGCCGCGCTCCTCAATGCCGCGAGCTCGAGCGGCGTGCAATTGCAGGTCCTCTCCGCGTACCGATCCTTCGACACGCAGGCTGCGCTCAAAGAGGGCTACAAAATCACCTATGGTGCCGGAACGGCAAATTCGTTCTCTGCCGATCAGGGGTACTCAGAGCACCAACTCGGGACGACGCTCGACTTCACGATGCCGGAGCTGAAAGCGGGATTAAAAGGCTTCGATAAAACGAAGGGCTTTGCATGGCTCAACGAACACGCTCACGAATACGGATTTATTCTTTCGTACCCGAAAGGTAATGGACACTTTATTTTTGAGCCGTGGCACTGGCGATACGTTGGTGTAGATCTAGCGACGCGACTGCACGAAGATGGTAAACGCTTCTATGATCTCGATCAGCGCTTGATCGATACCTATCTGATTTCGTTCACCGACTAGCCGTTATAGGCAGCTTCGAGTGCTGCGATATCGATCTTCTTCATCTGGAGCAGCGCACTCATTGTTCGCTTAGATTTTTCTGCATCCGTGGAGCTCAGGAGTTCACCAAGGCGATGCGGTACCACTTGCCACGAGAATCCGAAACGATCCTTGAGCCAACCGCACTGACTCTCAACACCACCTCCTTCGAGGAGCTTGTTCCAGAAGCGATCTGTTTCTTCCTGATCTTTCGTGTCGATACTGAACGAAATGCCTTCGTTAAACTCGAATGCATGTTCGGGGCCGCCATCCATAGCAGCAAACCACTGCCCTTCGAGTGTAAAGTCTTCGTACATAACCCCTCCCGCAACCCCTCCCGGCATTCCCTCAGGATACTTCGCCACCATTCCCATTTTTGAGTTATTGAACACAGAAACATAGAAATGAGCAGCTTCCTCTGCTTTTCCGGATACAGCCTTCGTGAAGAGCAATGCTGGAATGATACTCGGCCGTGGCTCTCCATCAGGATCGGTGAGGATCAGTTGCCAATTCACACCGAAGCGGTCTTCCACCCAACCGTAATGCTTGGAAAATGGATACTCCTGCAGAGGCATACGAACGGTGCCTCCTTCTGAAAGCTTCGTCCAAAGAGCATCGAGATCTCCTTTCGCGTTCTCGTTCCTTGAAGGATCAAAGTTTACGAAGAACGATACGGACGGATTCTTTTTGAATGTTGGACCCCCATCGAGCGCCTGGAACTCTAATCCGTCTATGGTAAAGATGGCCGTCACGATCTTCCCACTCATGCCCTGCATCGGCTCCTCAGTCATTCCCTCCGGGTATCGCTGGATGTGCGAGATCTTAGAATTTGGAAAAATACTTGTATAGAAAGTGATCGCTTCTTCACAATTCATGTCGAACCACAGACATGGTGTGATTTTTTGAGATGGATTCATATAGTGTGATTGTGTGAGAGAGCTGATTAAGTTTTACTGAACAATTACGCTGGGTCGCCCCAGTTGAACGGGGCCATTTCACTGTTCGGCACGGGATCACATTCATATGTGGCGTTGACGGTGTAGAGGCGTATATGCTCACCCACACCATACAGCGAGAGTGCACCTGTTCCGTACGTGTGAGAATCTTTCTGAATGATCGTAGCTTCATCGAAAGCCATTCCTGATCCCGGAATGACGCGGATCGAACTCATATCATTAGATGGCACCATCGAAAACGCCGATCCGTCGGTGCATGTGTATGAGTACGCACCCATATCGTCGGGCACCCCCGCAGAACCAGTTTTGTTGTAGTGCGTATAGAAACCTACGCCCGCGAGCGCAATAATGAGAATGGCCCCGGTGAGATAGGTTGGCTTCATAGACAGAAGTATGAACCTCTCCGCATTGATTTGTCAAAGACGCCGGGTTTCCCCGGCGTCTTAACAATTTATGCTCGCTTTTTTGCGGCCTTCGCCTTGAGCATCAGAGCCTTGGTCGCAAGTCGCTTTTTCGTCTTGCGAGACTTTGATTTTCGAGGAGCGATTGGTGAAATTCGTCCCATGCCACGATTGTACACGGCGACGCTTCACACGTAAAACCCCTATCCCCGCTTCTTTACAGTCTTCTTTTTTGCAGGTATTGAGGCAGCTATATCAAACAATATTGCAGGGAGGTCTTCTATTGACGAAAGCTGCGACTCTTCGACTACATAATATGGTTTTGAGCCCGGATACGCCTCGCCCTTTTCACACTGATCCTCAAGTGTCGCACTCTCAGGCAGAATTTTTACGAACAATGTGTCGTCGCACACAAATCCGACAGTCTTACCATCAGCATAGAGCGCATACTCTCCAAACATAGGTCGCACAGAAAATCGCTTGTCATCAAGCTTCTCTAGCAGAAACTCCACTGTTTCCTTTTGCGTCGCCATGCTACTTCTTAAACGAGAGCTTCTTTTTCTTTAGCGCGCTTCGGAGTAATGGGATGGATGCCGGGCCCATTCCATGCAGCGCACGAACCTCTTTTTCGGTCTTCGTTGAAAGCTTTGCAAGCGTCGTTATTTTTGCAAAGAGCAGCGCGCGTGTAGCTGGTGCAGAGAGGTTTGGCAGATCATTACTCTTTGCATACTTACCCGGCCAGCACACAGGACATACCGGCGATTCTTTTGCCTTATTGTATACGTGCCCGCGACTGCAGGTGGTCTTCGACATAGTGGAAGCATTATACTCGCCCACCTTAGAACTCGTGAAGTTTGTCTATAAAGTCGACAATACGATTCTTTTTATCTATCTGGATTCCCTCTTTTTTATACAGCGCCATACGCTTCTTGTGATACTCAGGGGATGTCCAGATCTTACCGTCGCTATATACGATGCGATGAAACGGTATCTTCTTTTCGCCGTTTTCCCACGCTTTACCCAAAATCCCCGTGATGCTGCGTGCAAGCATTGGCGCGCGACCACCAGCGGCCCGCGAGAGGTGTGCGTATGTAGTGACCTTACCTGCAGGAATAGATAGCGCGAGCCGCACCACTCGTTGGCTAAATGTTTCAATGGCTTTTTTATGTGTGAGTGGTCGCTCTTCAAACAGTGTCATTGCGACAGTATATCTCGCCTTACTTTTAGGGAAAAAGTGAGGCGGGATATACAAAATGCCGCCGCGATGCACTCGCGGCGGCAGAGATCATGCAGGAATCTTCTCCTCCTGTGGCGGGTCCGCTATCACGTACCCTCGGCTCCAGACCGTCTCGATGAAGCTGCGCTCCCTGCCCAGCTTCTTACGGATCTTGCAGATGAACACATCAATGATCTTCTCTGCCGGTTCGTCAAAGCCGCCGTAGATGTGGTCGATGAACATAGCCTTGCTGATCGTCACACCCTTTCTCATCATCATGAGCTCGAGCATTCGATACTCGCGATCGGTGAGATCGATCTTCTCGCCCGCAACCTCCACGCGCTTCGTAGAGATATTGACCGAAAGGTCACCGACAACAATGATCGATTGTGCGTGCCCCTTTGTACGACGCGTGATCGCGTATATGCGCGCGACCATCTCGTCCTTATGGAAGGGCTTCGTCATGTAATCGTCGGCGCCAAACCCAAGACCTCGCACCTTAAAGTCGATACTCGAGAGGCCCGAGATGATAAGGATCGGCGTCTTGATCTGACCGGCGCGCAACTGCTTGATCACATCTAGGCCGGAAATATCCGGCAAATTGATTTCGAGCAGAATAATGTCGTAATCGTTCATTTTGCCGAGATCCACGAGCTCCTCGCCGAGGTCGGTGGTGTATACATGTATTCCCTCCGACTTCAGCATGAGCTCAATGCTCTGCGCCACCGCGAAGTCGGGCTCGCCTAAGAGAACGCGCATTAAGTGTCTCCATGATCGTTTGAACACGCTGGCAGCAGCGTAGGTTCATTTGATTGCGCTGTCAAAGCAGATCTATTTCTTCGCTACTATAAAAACAAATCGGTACGACGAATCAGGGATCGTTTGTCCGGATTTCGCAGCTGGTGTGAGCTCAGTAAATGTGATCGTATAGCCATCTTTCGTGATAGCCTTCCCGATCTCGAGCTTCTCCTCACTCGAACTCGTCGGTGTCTTGATAGTTGCTTGCACAAATACCGTACCTGCCCAAATACACTGCACATCTGTTGGACAGCGACTGTCATCAATCACAGCGTGGGGTGTGATCGACACGCTCAGGCCAGTCATAACTTGTCCTATTGTGGTTCGGATCGTCGCCGATGTCGCAGTAGGATCAGGACATGACGCAAATTCGCACTGCAAACCTGTGCGCCCGACAGTACTGCCATCAGGACAGATCTTTGCGTCTCCATTACACTCATACGCATTCACCTCTGGGGCTGTTGTCGTAACTGAGCCCGTGGTCGTAGCAAGCGGTGAGATAGAAGCGGGGTCTATGCTGCCCCACGCAAGCCATCCTGCGATGACAAGAACACCCCCTATCACAAATACCGGTAGTATTTTATGCATCGTCATATATGACGAATTGTTTTTGCGCTTCTTACGCTCAGGCTTTCATTATACCCCCTGCACGTTGAACAGATTTCCAATAAGGAATGTGGTCGCCATAGCGAAGCCGCCCCCTGCGATCATGCGCAGCGTCACGGGGAGCGTACTGGTCTTGCTCACACGCGCACTTAAAACCCCCGTGATGATCAGCGCAAACAAAACGGCAGCAAATGTGGCGATCACTTTGTACTCTGCGGGCGGGATCAAAATAGCAACGAGCGGAATGATGGCACCCACAGTGAACGATGCGCCCGAAGCAAAAGCCGCTTGCCATGCGCTCGTAAGATCATTTGGGTCAATGCGAAGCTCAGCCTCCACATGAGCAGCGAACGCATCATGCGCAGTGAGTTCGCGCGCTACAATCTCTGCCGTTTCGCGACCAAGACCCTTCGCTTCATATATTTTTGTAAGCTCCTCGAGCTCCTCCTCGGGGTAATGCTCAAGTTCGAATTTTTCTTTTTCCAAAAGCGATTTTTCTGTATCACGCTGGCTGCTCACAGAAACAAATTCGCCGACCGACATCGAGAACGCGCCAGCCAACAAACCCGCAATACCAGCAATAAAGATCGTGTGAGCGGATGACGTTGCTCCTGCAACGCCCACAACGAGCGCTGCCACAGATACGATTCCGTCATTTGCCCCGAGCACTGCTGCACGCAGCCAATTCATACTGGCGAGCTGATCACCGCTTTGCGGCTCGTAATGAGGCCCCTTTATTTGAGACATAGGGACGAGTGTATCATTTTGCGCGTAAGAGCGGTTTGAACGACGCACCTACCGCAAGACCGATCGCTGTACCAATCAGTGCTCCCGCGACAAACTCTGAAAGCCAGTGAATTGCCAATGAAACTCCGAAGCCAACGTACAGTGCGTAGATCACAGAATAAAACACGAAGTGTCTTTTCTTCGGATACAGCATGATGAGCGTTACTGCCATCGCGAACGCTATCGTGGTGTGCGACGACGGCCAGCCCCAGAAGATGCCGTGCTCCCAGAAGCCGAATTGAAATTGGCGACTCGAGTCGACGGCCAAATTAAAGAGATCCGGTTGTACGCGACCAGTCACCGCCTTGAGGGTAGAAGAAACGAGCGACCCTATAAGCGCAGCTTGGCCGAGCGCCCAACCCACAATTGCAGCCCGAGGTCGATCAAAGAGATATCCCACAACCACGAGAAACAGTGGCAGCGAGATCGGTAGAAAGCCACCGATGATAATCGCTGGAAAAAACATTTTGTTGAGCGCCGGATCACGAACCGCAAGAAAGTATTGCCAATCGATCGTAGATACAACGATCGCGTAGGTAGCTATGATCGCCGCAAACAAGAACCCGATCTTCCATCCACTGAAAGATGCAACGATGTTGCGTGGCAGTGTCCGAATAAAATACCAGAACATGATGTCAGTATAAACGAGAGCTACAAAGAACCAGAGTCGCCATCGTCGAGTAATTTCTTATCTCGCGCAGCCTTACGACGGTCGTTGAATCCCTCTACGAGCTTCGTCCAGCTCATGAGACCGATGGCGTTACGCACCGCCTCCTTCTCCTCATCGGTAAGTGGGTACGATTCCAAGACTCTGGTCAATATGCGAACCGACTCTGAGTCTTCCATTTTATTGTGCATTCAAGACAGTCCGCGTGATTTTGTTCACGTATCCTGTTTGTGGAAGGCCGTTCTTTGCCTGAAACTTTTTTACCGCAGCTTCGGTGCCGGTACCGTAATACCCTGTTGGCTCTGATTTGAGGAATCCAAGTGATACTAATAGTTTTTGAAGCGCTGTTACTTCTTGCTCGTCATCATCACCCACGCCCATAAAGTGCTCAAAAACATACTTGCTCGCCGACACCGTAGTGGTCGTATCTGTATTCGTTGCAGTGTTACTGGTGAGCGAATTCAATTCGAGTCGTGTACCAGGACCAACAGCACCAAGCTGATCAAGGCCTCGTGATGCCTGGAATCGTTTGACCGCTGCAACCGTGGACGGTCCAAAATATCCATTCGGAGCCACCTTCAAAAAGCCGAGCTTCGCGAGCACTTTCTGGAGTTCGAGCACCTCGTCATTCTCTGAGCCCTGTTTCAAATACGACGTAAAAATGTATGAGCTTCCTACCGATGGTGTTGTTGGCTTTGTTGCCCCAATCTGAGACTGCAAGAGCGCAAGCTGCTTCTGGAGGTCGGTCACTGAAGATCCCGCGGTACTGGTGGTCGTGACAGGAGCTGCAGGAAGCAAACCGTTTGCTCCAAGCACACTGATCGTAAGCGTGGTGCTCGCGCTCTGCCCAAATGATCCGATCTGACCCAAGAACGTCACGTGGTGCACACCTGCATCCGCAGCAGATGGTGTCCACGAAAAAACACCGGAGGCATTCATGCTGTTATTCGTGATGGTCGATCCCACGAAGTTGTCGTTCACGGAAAACGCAGTTGGACTAAAACCCGATGGTATCAGCGTGAACGAAATTCCTTGCCCTTGAGAAAGGGTCGTATTGATACCCGTCGGAATACTGATGGTTGGGCCGCCTCCAACACGAACGCTCTGCGTTGCGTATGCACTATGTCCTGCCGTGTCGTAGGCATACACTGTGATCACGTGATCACCGTTCTGTGATGCGGTCGGTGTCCATGAAAATGCACCAGAGGATGATATGTTTTGATTCGTGATCGATGTGCCACTAAATGTGTCGCTGAGTGAAAAGGTTGGGTTCACGAAGCCAGGCGCAGAGACCAAAAATGTTTGCGTGCCTCCTGGCATCAACCCGCTCGATGGCGAGACGTTCTGAATAGAAATTGATGGAGGTGGAGTTACCTGAATCACCTGCGTCGTGACCGCATTGTTTCCATTGCTATCAGTCGCGGTGATAGTAATAGTATGTGAACCGATATCAGTCACTGTCGGTACCCAATAGAACTGTCCTTGCAGATTGAGATTTGCAGGCTTGATACTTGTGCCACTGAACGAATCCGTCATTTGATACGACGGATTCGTAAAATCGGTAGTGACCACACGGAACCCAACACTTGTGTTTGCGAGTGCCGTGGCACTTGAGAGGTTTTGAATACTAACCGTTGCTGCATCGACGAGCACAGGGAGCGCGAGCGCGCCTACAAGAATGGCGCTGAGTAAAATAGAGTTGAGCTTTTTCATGAGCGAAGTATACCGCCCCCTGTACGACTGATACAGCGGCACGGATGTGGTCAAAACAAAAAAACCGCCATCTCTGGCGGTTTTTTGTCTTCATCTAGATACATCTAGATAGCAGCCCCATTACCAAGATTCATGTCGGTCTTATACTTTTCGATGACTTCTGGGTGCTTACCCTCTTTGCATTCCGCGACGAATTGTGCGGACGCTTCACCGCTCGGGAAGGTCATGTACGCAAGCGCACCTTCGCATACCGCATCAATATTGATCTTTGCATTCACCGCAGGTGCATCCTTATGGATCTGGGTGATCGTAAAGATTCCCGCCATGTCGTACTTGTCCCATTGGTTCGAACTCAGTGCCTCTTTGATCACCACATTACCGTCGGCTGTTACGTGCGCACCACTTTGAAACTGTGTGGCTGCGTCGGCCGAGGCACCGAAATTCACTGCGTAATGCACGCCATCGTCAGTACGGAACCCAAAGGCGCACTCCATAGTTTGTGGGCCAGATGTATCCTTGTGTGGCAAACATTCGAATGTACCTGCAAGCGTTACATTTTGCGGAGTTGGATCAAGTGCCTGATCTGCATTCAGCGCACTATCCGAGCCGTATTGAGTAAAAATAAAATAACCAACAGCGGCAAGTATGATCGCCGCAATAATAAGAAGACCTGTCTTTTGGGTTGTCATAGTTCAGTGGACGAATAACTTCATTGATTCTTACGTAGTGTAGTGCTCGGGATTACCGAGACGACCTCCCCACCATACAAGCGGAAATGCGGTGACCGCGATCGCTATGGGATACCAGTGCTGTGACAAATTCCACCCTGCGTACACACCAGCAATCCCACCCATCGTACCTATGATGGCGAGTGCAAACACATGGCGCATTGGACGAGATGGCGCCAAATACGCGGTTACGTATCCGCCGAGAACCGCATACACACTGCGATACAAAAGTGCGAGGACCAACATCCACGTGATAAAGAGACCTCCCTCGCTTGGCTCGGGAAAGACCCCTATCTTTTCGAGCACCCAGTCAGTACCCGTTGATAACATTGCGACAACCAAGAACCCTGCTACAACCGCCCCAATACTCTTGAGGATGTGCATATACCAGAAGTATACATGAGCAGATCCTGTTACGAGCGTCGTTCGAACAATCGCGAGATCATAGAACCTATCCAGTACAAGAGAACGGTATTGAGTGCCATTGGTCCAAAGATCAGCACATGCATGAGGACAAATCCGCCTCCCCCACCGTACTCAAAGAACGATGGCAACAACGCCCATGGCATCCCGAGAATGATCGCGATAAAACTTTCGCCAAACAGTCCCTGCGTGTAAATAAGATACGCAGCGGTAAGCACGTACGCTCCTGCAAACACCCAACCGAGTTTTGATCTCATATGGACAGTCTATCAAAAAGACAGTCATGTGACTGCCCCTTCGGATCCGAAGCATTTATTGCTCGAGACGAGCTGCGTCTGCAAAGAGTACTCCAGAGGCGGCAAACATAACCACCCAGAACCCATTGAGTACGAAGACCTGAAGCACTCCTGGTGAGAAGTCTGGCGTGTTCACTACAAGTGCAATAACTGGTACCACAAACTGCACGAGTGCTGCAGCGTACATAACGTACGCCATGCGCGCAGCACGCAATCGAGTAGCGATCGCCCCGATCAAGATAATGAACACCACAACAGCGTAGAGCGTATTTATATCGCTATCCCCGATGATGCCAACTGCACCAGTGATCCACACAAGTAAGAACGTGCCAATAGCGCCGAGCGCGATTGCTCCTTTATATGCACCCGCAAGCGCGCTGCCGAGAATAAAACTGAACGCAAGCGCAAGGAAACTGAAGAGCACCCACGCAAAGACGAAATCAGAACCACTCCAGTTAAAGCCATCTACGGTCATCGACGCGATAAATGGCACCACGAGAAGCACTGTCGAGATAAGGAGTGCACGAATGATTCGATATTGAGCCGTCATATTATTTTTGGGTCCACAATGGGACGAGGTTACCGCCAGTAACAAAGAATGCGAGATCACCGAGGCCTTTAAATGGCGGCGGGCAATCTTCTCCCGGCACCTGACATGCGTAGTGCACGACTGAACCCATGTAGCGAACACCAATGTAGATCCCTGAAACAATGACCACGATCGCGATAGTTTTTAGAATTCCATTCATACAATTATCTCTACCTAATAATTACTTCTGATACTCCAAAATTTCTCCTGGCTGACAATCGAGCGCCTTGCAGATCGCCTCAAGTGTTGAGAATCGGATTGCCTTCGCTTTACCATTCTTGAGAATGGAGACGTTGGCCATGGTGATGCCCACTTTTTCGGTGAGTTCCGTCACACTCATCTTTCGCTTCGCGAGCATAACGTCTATGTTGATGATGATTGCCATACGCTTTATACAGTGAGGTCGTTCTCCGATTTAAGGTCGATCGCATTTTGCAAAAGTCGCTGCAGCACTGCCGCGAAAACACCAGTGATAAGCGGGGCAAAGATACCCATGAGCCCAAGAAGCACCGCACCGGGCGCATCATCCGAGTGAGCAGCGCGAATGATGAACGGCATCATTGCTGCATAGAGCGCACTGATCGTAAACGCGCAGTACTCGATGGTGCGAATCGATCGCACCGACGCTTCGGAGAATGCGGTGTTCTTTTCAATGGCACCGAGCAACAAAATGCCTTGATACAGCGCGTAGAGGAACGGGATGGCGGTCACCACGATCCCAAGTACGACAGGTAGATAGAGACCAACACCTTCGCCACCGTTACCCGTAGCTACAACACCGATGATAATTACGCAGATACCAATGGCGAGGAGCCCGATCAAACAAATGACACCCTTCAAAAATAATGTTGAGACGTGGTTCATAGAAAGCCTGTTTTTCTAATACGTTCATCTTATGCTGCATTTATCGTTTGTCAATATATTATTATCGTTACTATGAATATCAAATGAATAGTCTGATTCGTCAAATGTGTAAAAACAAACCGCCCCTATTCGGGGCGGTTGTCTTAGCCGTTATTGTATGGGCGATTCTTGTC
>JACCDV010420959.1_pt1 | contig 23055 bp, 12 predicted proteins | sample 7446131 | NCBI WGS metagenome assembly JACCDV01 (sample SAMN15323448, study PRJNA562643) | freshwater metagenome | isolation source: river surface water | place: USA:Blue River Watershed | collected 2017-08-17
CCAACCACCACCAATTGGCCACCACGGGCAACTGAGCCGATCGCCTCCTCAGGCTTTAATTGCGATGCTTCGTCCATGATGACAAGGTCAAACTTGATGACCCCTGGAGCCAGGTATTGCGCCACGGCTTGTGGCCCCATCATGAAGCATGGCTTGAGTGCCTGAATCGACCCACCAGCGCGGGTGAGGATCTTCCGAACAGGCATGCGTGGGCGTTGCTGAGGCATGAGGTAGTTCAGGAGAACCATCTCGGTGCGATCGTCAACGCGGGCACCGTTTCTGCCAGTAGGCGGAGAGGCTTTGCGAGTGCACTCGTAGGCGATTGCCTTGCCACGTAGAGCAATGATCTCCTTGTCCAGTCGTCTGAACTCGTCGCGGATCTGGTTGTGTTTGAGGCCCGTGAAGCGTCCCAGCTGTGGAATGTTGCGAAAGGCTTCCCGAGTGATCGAGCTGTAGGTGCAGTAGGCGTAGGCGTCGGGCAACTCGTCGGATTTGATGCGCTTTCGCTCAAGGAGCTCGACGAACTCAGACAAGGTCAGCTCATTGGCCTCCTTGCGGCGGGTTAGGTACAAGGACCAAGGAATCAGAAGGTCCTTGTCTTCGACTGCCTTTTGAACTGCGCCATGCAGGGCACTCACAAACAGCTCCAAGTCCTCGTCTGCAGGTGCGCCCGTCCAGGTGTCCAGTTCAAAGTTTCCGAACTGGGACAGGTCATTGCGCAAGCCCTCGACCTGACTCAATCCGGTGTGGACGGGTTCCAGTGCGGCAACCAGAGTTCGACTGGCTTCAATCGGGTGCCCTTTGCGCAGCTTGTACTTGACCTGCGGCGACAAATTGAGACCGTCGATGCTTTGACCGAAGGACAGAGCTTCGATGGCGGTCGAGCAGTCTGTGTCCACGCCCAGATAAAGATCACCGAGGAGCGACTTGACGCGTACATTGGCTTCAATCTGTGACTTCAGCGACGAACGCACCAAGGCCGCGTCGCATCCAGAGATCACTTGGCTGAATGTCGCCTGGCTGTTCGCCACCAACTCAAGAAATTCGAATCGGTCTTCGAGGGCGTCCGTGAATTCACCGGTCCTCTGCAACACTTTGTCGATGAGATTGCTGCCGCTGAATTCAGAGAGGCATTTGAGCTTTGCGTTAATGTCTTGGATAGCTGCGATGGCAGTCGTGATCTCCACCTTGACCGTCGAGAATTCCCGGCGCAGGGCGCGGGCTTGGTCGGCGGAGAAGCTGATTGGGTCGATTAGGACGGCTTGGATATCTTCTGAAGCAACTTTGATACCTCGATTCCATTTCGCCAGCGCAAGGTATCCCTCCAACGGGGATGGGGTGACTGGCGCGGGGAAGCCGAGGAACTGTGTCCAAGTCGGCGAGGACCTCCACTGCTCTTTGAGGCCCAGCAGTTTGACGATTTGTTCGAGCTGCTCCAGCCGCTTGTGGCTAGGCATTTTGAGCTTGGTGCGTTGGAGTGCCTTATGTAGCCCTACCGCTTTGCGCCATCGACCTTGGAAGATGCGATACCACGCGTCGCCTTCGCGCAGGGTCAGGATGGCTTGCTTGATATCTCCCTCGTGCGGCAAGGTGTCCACGTAGAGCGAATCCCCGAGTTCTTTTTCAAGACCCGTCCACTCACCTTGGAGGGCTAGCAACTGGTCAAGGGCCTGGACTGCGCCATCGCGAGTCAGCCCAGGGGTCTGGTGATGGAAGTGCTCCTCTGGGGCATCCAATACGAGATCGGTAAAGCCGAGCAAATGCTCGAGCTTCTGCGTCGATCCGCTGCAAGGGATCCCCTTCTCGCTCAGGAACATCACCAAATTGGCGTTGGCTGCAGAAAGCTTGCCTGCCGTCTCAACCAGTTGTTGATGCAGGGTGCGAAGCTCGTTGAGCGTGCCCAACTCTGCGCCCAAGCTCTCAGCGATTCGCTGCAAGCCCTTGAGGTCGTCTGTCCCGGACTTCGTGACGCTGGATTCGAGTTTCAGGGCGGTTATGACCGCCCCCTCAAGACGTTGGAACTGCTCGACTTGTTTGGCGAAGATCGCAAGTGCCTGCGCGGATTTGGCTCCTGTCGCGTCGTCCGCAAAAAATCCAGGGATGAGATGCAGCGGCAATTGCTGATTGGCCGTATCAACCAGTTTCTTGAGGACGGCCAATTGTTCACCGCTGAACGCCAGTGAGAGGTTGTGGACGCGGCCTCCGAGCACTTGCGAGAAGTGTTTCGATGCCTCCACCAAGGCCTGCCCCCACTCATCCGCTGCTTCAAATAGCTGGGTGAGTTTGACTTCATCTCCGGGGATGAGGCGCTCAGGATAGAAGCCCCAGAAGGTGCAGCTTGCGTCAAAGCCACCGACCGATTTGTACTGGGAGCCAAGGTAACCCAGGTAGTCCATGCGTTGACCGAACTCGAATTCAGAAATATGAGTTGCGTCACCGATGCTGATTTGGCTGAGCATGCGCTCTTCGTTGCTCAAGCCTTGTCGGTGCTTCTCGGCCCGCCACATGATCTGATGCAGCGTCAATCCAAACGCGTTGTGCGCGATGGAATTGATCAGGTCTGTGTAGGCTTTGAGGTCTTTGCGGTGAGCCTCCAGCTGCTGCTGAAGACGGGGAAGATCATTGGGGTGATTGGGTCTGAAGGTGGTGCGCTTGGCTAGTTCCTCCAGGACCCGCTTCTTGTTGCTCTTGTTACTGTGCAGCTCAAGAACAAACGGATCGAGGCCCGCCAGTGACAGTCGGTTCTTTACGACTTCAAGCGCCGCCAACTTCTCGGCAACGAAGAGCACCTTCTTGCCTTCAGCCAGGCAGGCAGCAATTAAGTTCGTGATGGTCTGAGATTTGCCCGTACCCGGCGGTCCTTCGATCACCAGATTCTTCTTGAGTGACAAGACATCGATGAGAGCGCTGTGCTGAGAGCTGTCAGCGTCGTAGACCAGCGGGATGCTGGCCCCTGGGCCCTCCTCCACCAGATGCTCTTCGGCTAGGCTCAGCCCAGCTCCTCCGTCATCAGCTATGCCCTCGAACACCTCACGAACGATTGGGTGATCAATGAGGGAGTTCACATCGCCGTTTGAAGGCCATTTGGTTGGATCTAAATCTCGAACCAGCAGCATGTTGCTGAAGCTGAGCAAGCACAAAGCGACGCGGTGCTTGAGTGCGAAGCCAGGTTGCTTATTGATGATCGATTGAATCCCGGCAAAGTAGCCGTTGACGTCGATCTGTTCTTCACCAAGTTCAGGCAAGACCAACCCGAAGTCGTTGCGCAGCTTCTCTCGCAGTGAGAGGTTTTCTGAGATGTCGTCGCCCGTGTACTGGAGGGAGAACTGCTGGATGCCCGTGCCTTCCTTCTTTTGCAGCGAAACAGGTACGCTAATTAGCGGGGCTGTGAATGTCTTGTCGCTGTCTCGCTGGTCGGGGAACTCCAAGAACCCGAGCACCAGGAACAGCATGTTCGCGCCGGTCTCCTCAATTGCCAGTGTGGCTTCGCGCTCAATCTTGCGGCAATGTTTTGCGAGATCGTCCGGGTACATCAGTGCCCGAACGTTGGACTCCTTTGATTCTTCCCCTGCACCTGAAATGTCATACGCAGTGGAGATTCCCTCGGATTTGGCCCAGTCACGTGGATCAGGCCGCTGCAGGCGACCATTGCGCTCAACCCAGTCTTGTCGAGTTGGTTCAGGTAGGCCTAGGATGCTGATGTTGGCTTTGTTGTTCGACTCAACCAATTTTTGGTAGATGGCAGCAGGATGGCCCTCGACAAACTGCAGAGATTTGCCCGCAGTGTGCTTGAAGTTGATGAGACGGTTTCGCCCTGTCAGATCGAGCAGCTTCAGTCGTAACTGCTCCAATGCCGATAAAAGTGGGGAAGCGCTATCCATCTTGTTTTCTCAAAAGATTGGCGTCAAGCTGCAATTACTTATGTTGTGCAGTACTGATTGGCATGATTTCGCTCAGATGAAAGAGGCTGAAAGTGATTTAAATATACCTTTAATGAATAGAAAATAAAACCATAGTATATTAAATTGATTGGGGTCGGTCAGCCTTGCTTCTTATTGGCTGAAGCATGTCATCAACTTGAAGGCACTCGCGATGACAGCTCAGATCGCCGAAAAGTGCCCTGGCAGGACGAGCGGGTCGCAAAAGGCATGAATCCATCAAATGGCTGCTTCGCCTGCGGTGTCCTTAACCAGGGTTTCGTATCCAATTTCATGGCGCATTGGCGTGGATATGGGGTCGACCGGGGAAGTCGTGGTCGATGGGACGTACCTGGTGGTCTCCGGTGAAATCCATGATCACGGAAATGTTGCGAAGCTCCTGACCGTCAATTCGGAATTGCAGTTTTCGGTTCAAAAGTTGACCTAATCAAAATCGTCGGTTCCTTATGCATATGGTGCTGTTTTGACTTCAGAAACCATTCATTCGGTGGGTGCACCCAGAAATAAGGCTTATTTCACGACTTGAACGTCATGAGAAAACATAGGGTGAAATCGTGGCATTGAAAGATCTCTTCGACACAGATAGGCGTTCGAAAGACGACCTACGGTCCGAAATCACGCAACGCGATCAACTAATCGCGCGCCTATCCCAAGATTTGACCGAATTGAGAGCAATCAATTCGCGCGATGACTGTCCCATGGTCACAGAAACGCCTATACAAGAGGGTGCGATCCATGAATCATTCGCTGTAAGTCATGCGCTTGAAATCGAAGATCTTCGAAATTCAATCGCAAATCTTCAAAATTCTCTCCAAGCATCTGAGCATAAAGTGAAGGAATTGAACACTCTTGTCGAAAAGGGTGGTCAAAAAAAAGATGCAGTCCTTCAAGAGCTACAGGCTGTGCGAAGCCGCAGGAAAAAAGACGCAGCAAAAAATCGCGAAGAGTATAAGAAGCTGCTTAATGCCTTGAAAATCGTTAAGCAAAAGGTTGGTGCCCCGATTTCCAGCGCAGTACTGCTTCAGCAGTTGCGATTTGCGACGCCCACTGGCCAGCTGCAAGTGTCTGCAGCGGTTACGGAGGAACTAGCACGAAATCGAGATCAACACACAGAAGCGCAACGGAGATTGCTACAACGCGTGGATCGCATTGTGGAGATGGAGCGTCAGTTGGATGAACTCCTGGCCCGGTTCGGTGTGACAGATAAGTCACAGACCATCAGTCTTCCCGCTCAACTTGGTGCTATTGAGAAGGAACTCGAGGACTTGAGAAAAAGTACGGGGGCGCAGGAACTCCAATCACTTCGTCAACAGCTTGGCGATGCGGATGAAATGGTGAAGAAGCACGTAGCTGAATGTGAAGAATTGAAGCGCTTGCTATCAGATGAGCGAAAACGGAGCTCTACAAGCGAAGCAGAACATATTCGCAAGCAACTGGACGAAGCACAGATCGAGATTAAAAGATGGCAAGCTGGCACCTCTGATGTGGTTTGGAACCTTAAGCGTCGAGCAGAGAGTGCCGAGAAGCAAATTGAAGCTCACGAATTTGATTTCCGTAATTTAAATAGACGCATCTCGGAATTGGAAAAATCGAACAAATTACTCAAGGCTATAAACGAAAATTTGAGAAACACGATGGTCCCTATGGACACTCATCGCTCAGCGTGCGACAACCTTAGACGTGCTGTCTCGGTTGAGAGGGATAAGGTCAAACAACACCAAGCTCAAAGCGTGCAGGCTGCGCTGGAATTGCGACAAGCAAATAAGCGAATCGAGTTGCTCACGGAAAAATTTGAGCAGGATATGCGAAAACAGCCAGCAATACCGGTACGAAGTGAGACCAGTTTTTCCAACCCAACTGTGATGCGTTGGTTGGTTGATGAAGGTGATCCCGACACCGCTGAAGTGCCCAATGGATGGTTAGGGTGTGTTGGAAAAGGGCCGTGGTCAGAAACCCGATTCATGGGAGCCTTGCAGGATATCGGTTACGAGTTCTGGAGAACACCAGACGCTGATCTTCGCCATCTGATCTTGGGCCGAACAGGTTGGACCAAAGAAGAACTGATCGAGCAAATTGAAGCGGTAGATGGTGAATCGCTGCGGATCTACTCTCAGGAAATGTTCCTGGCAAAGCTGATGACGGGTAGAGATCCATTTGACGCAAATGATATGGATTTAATGCTTGCCTTTGCGAAGGGACATCCCGCCCTTGAGTTTTTGCTCACTTTGCCTGCGCCTTGGCCAACTGTGAGCGAGGGGGATGGTGGCGCAATCGAAGTGGTGGATGGTGATGACCATGGAGTTGCTGAGACACCATTGCACAAGCTTGGATATCACGTAGGTGCAACTTCACATCTAACCCAATCTGGGCGGAGAGAGTTGCTAACGGCATGCTTTAAAAATCAATCTTTGGAATTCACCAAAGAAAGCAGTCCGGACTATATTCGAAAGTGGGGGCGAGGTGGGAGTGCGCAGCGTTTGTACCGCATCGCAGCTCATATCAAATGGTTGGCTGATGGCCAAGGCAAGGATCCTCGTAAGCCGCAAGCGCGATTGGATTGGATCAATGATCTGAAGTGGCTTCGAAAAACCTACTACGCATCGATGCGGCGCCGATTTGAGTGGCCATGAGTTGTTATTCAAAATCACCTAGGGTTGGCCATTCCAAATCGGACCATCGTCAGCAACATGCCCCCACTAGGATTGATGGGCGCTCAGTCCGATTGAGGTCCCTAGAATTTCTGAACCAGTCAGAAGAAAAGATTGGGGAATTGTTTCACACGCTACCAGGCCGGCGTGATGCGGCCCAACGATTCGTGGGCTGCATCGTAGGCTGAAGATCAGCGGGATGACGGATTGATCCGCAGCATCAGTGTCATGGGATGTGCGGGTGATGCCTGAAAGCCGTCGTGCTTGTCAATTTGCTGGGCACGCAAATTCATGCGCCCGCTATCCATGGGGCCTTGACCGCCAACAAGCGATCAAGTCCTGGGTTGGGTTGAACCGGCGCGTCCAGCATGGCCGTGAACGCCCGGAACTTGGCGTCCTCCAGGCTGAAGAACACCTGGTCAAGGAGCACCGACTGAGCCTTGTCGCAAGCAGCTTCCAGCACGAAGTCAGAGCGGCTTTTCCCAAGCAGTCGTGCGGCCTGGTCGATCAGGTCGCGTTGCTCTGGCAAGGCTCGCAGATGGATGGCGGCGTTGCGCATGGCATCTCCAAATGAATCTCAACACATCCACAGATCCTGGCCAGATGTGTAGCTGATGTCAACACAGGATCGAATTGACCGATGCATGAACGCTCGGGCAGCACCATCCTTGATCACAAGGCCATGCACCAAGCCGACCATGCCGTCCCAGCGGTGCAGCTTCTGGTCCAGGCCCTGATCAGCGGCCATCCATGCCGAACCGATGGAAGGTCGCCGGGCATGGACACCAGAAGATCGTGATGCCGCTTGGCACCACGATCTCGCTCATGGCAAGCGTGACTTAATGGGCCACCTTCGGCCGCTCCACCCGGAACCACGCCGCGTACATGGCCGGCAGGGCCAGCAGGGTCAGGGCGGTGGCCACGATCAGGCCGCCCATGATGGCCACGGCCATCGGGCCCCAGAACACGCTGCGCGACAGCGGGATCATGGCCAGCACCGCGGCGGCGGCGGTCAGCACGATGGGGCGCAGGCGGCGCACCGCCGACTCCACAATCGCCTGCCACGCCGGCATGCCCGCGGCCCGGTCCTGCTCGATCTGGTCGATCAGGATCACCGAGTTGCGCTGGATCATGCCCATCAGCGCAATCACGCCCAGCAAGGCCACAAAGCCAAACGGCCGGTCCAGCACCAGCAGGGCTGCGGCCACGCCCGCCATGCCCAGCGGCCCGGTCAGGAACACCAGCATCGCGCGGCTAAAGCTTTGCAGCTGCAGCATCAGCAGGGTGAAGGTGATGAACAGCATCAGCGGCACGCCCGCCGCAATCGACGCCGACCCCTTCGAGCTTTCTTCCACCGCCCCCGCCACCTCGATCCGGTAGTCCAGCGCGCCTTGCGCGGCCCACTCGGCCTCCAGTTGCTTGAGCGCCGGCAGCAGCTGCGCGGTCACGGTCGCGCCCTGCAGGCCTTCGGCAATGTCGGACTGCACGGTGATGGCGTACTGCCGCCCCTCGCGCCACATCACGCCCGGCTCCCAGCCAAAGGTGGGGGTGGCAATCTGCAGCAGCGGGATCGACTTGCCCGACGCGGTGGGCACATAGGCATTGCCAAAGTCCGACAAGGTGTCGCGCTCGGACAGGGGCTGGCGCAGCACGATGTCGATGAGCTTGTCGCCCTCGCGGTACTGGCCCACCGGCGTGCCCGACAGCAGGGTGCGCGAGGCCTGTGCAATCGACTGGCTGCTCACGCCCAGGGCGCGGGCCTTGGCCTGGTCGATCACCAGGCGCACGGTCTTGACCGACTCGTTCCAGTTGTCGTTCACGCCGCGCGTGTTGGCGTTCTGGCGCATCACGGCCTTGACGGCATCGGCCCGCTCGCGCAGCGCCGCCGGGTCACTGCCCACCACCCGGAACTGCACCGGGTAGGGCACGGGCGGGCCATTGGGCAGCAGCTTGACGCGGCCGCGCACTTCCGGAAATTCTTGCGCCAGCAGCGCGGGCAGCTTCACGCGCAGGGCCTCGCGCGTGGCCAGGTCCTTGGGCAGCACGATCAGCTGCGACACGTTGGCTTGCGGAAACACCTGGTCCAGCGGCAGGTAAAAACGCGGCACGCCCGAGCCCACCCAGGTGGTCACCGACTGCACGCCCGCCTCTTGGGCCAGGCGCTGCTCCACCCGGCGCGCCACCTCTTCGCTGGCCGCATAGGGCGAGCCCTCGGGCAGCCACAGGTCGACCAGGATTTCGGGGCGGCTGGAGTCCGGAAAGAACTGCTGCTGCACCTTGCCCATGCCCAGCAGGCCCAGCACAAACAGGGCGATGGTGATGGCGATGGTCTTCCAGCGGTGCGTCACGCACCAGGTCACCCAGGCGCGGAAGGTGCGGTAGAAGGGGGTGTCAAACAGCTCGGCGCGCTCGTGGTCGTTGGCCGCATGGTCCTGCTCCAGATGCGCGGGCTTGCGCAGCAACCAGGCGCCCAGGTAGGGCACAAAGTAGACCGACGCGACCCAGCTCACCAGCAGCGCAATCACCGTCACCGCAAAGATCGCAAAGGTGTACTCGCCGGTCATGGACTTGGCCAGGCCAATCGGCAAAAAGCCGGCGGCGGTGATCAGCGTGCCCGTCAGCATGGGCATGGCGGTCAGCTCGTAGGCAAAGGTGGCGGCGCGGAACTTGTCGTAGCCCTCTTCCATTTTGCGCACCATCATCTCGACGGCGATGATGGCGTCGTCCACCAGCAGGCCCAGCGCAATGATCAACGAGCCCAGCGAGATCTTGTGCAGGCCGATGCCAAAGTAATACATGGCCAGAAAGGTCACGGCCAGCACCAGCGGAATGGTGATGCCCACGACCAGGCCCGGGCGGATGTCCAGCGTCCAGCGGCGCCAGAACTGCCACACGCTGGCCTGGGTGTGCGGCCGCTTGTGCAGGCCCAGCGCCAGAAAGCTCACGCCCAGCACGATGACCACGGCCTCGATCAGCACCTTGATGAACTCGCCCACCGATTGCGACACCGCGCGCGGCTGGTCCTGCACCTGGCGCAGGCTCAGGCCCGCGGGCAGGGCCGTCTCGATCTTGCCCGTGGCCGCGTCCAGGGCCTTGCCCAGCGCGATGATGTCGCCGCCGCGCGCCATGCTCACGCCCAGGGCGATCACCTCTTGGCCGTCGTGGCGCACCTTGACCGACGGCGGGTCGACGTAGCCGCGCTGGATCTGCGCGATATCGCCCAGGCGCAACTGCGCACCGCTGGCGGCGCGAATGGGCATGGCACGCAACTCGTCCAGGCTTTGGAACTGCCCGCTGATGCGCACCTGCACCACGTCGTTGGGCGACTGGATGGTGCCGCTGGACTCCACCGCGTTTTGCTGGCCCAGCTGGCCCAGCACCGCGCCCATGTCCAGCCCCAGCTGGGCCAGTTTCTTTTGCGGGATCTCGATGAAGACCTTCTCGTCTTGCACGCCAAAGAGCTCGACCTTGGCCACGTCGGGCACGCGCAGCAGGATCTGGCGCACGCGGTCGGCCTCGGTCTTGAGCTCGGCCGGGCTGTAGCCCGCGCCGCTCAGGGCGTAGATCACGCCATAGACATCGCCAAACTCATCGTTGAAGAAGGGGCCCTGCACGCCGGCGGGCAGGCCAAAGCGCATGTCGCCAATCTTTTTGCGCACCGTGTACCAGACCTGCGAGACCTCGCCCGGGCGCGAGTTGTCCTTGATCTGGAAAATGATTTGCGACTCGCCGGGCTTGGAGTAGCTGCGGATCTTGTCGGCATAGGGCACTTCCTGCAGCGTGCGCTCGATCTTGTCGGTCACCTGCTCGGCCACCTGTTGCGCGGTGGCGCCGGGCCAGTAGGTGCGCACCACCATGGCACGGAAGGTAAAGGGCGGGTCTTCGTCCTGGCCCAGCTGGAAGTAGGCGGCAATGCCGAGCACCATCAGCGCCACCATCAGGTAGCGGGTCAGGGCCGGATGTTCCAGGGCCCAGCGCGAGGGGTTGAAAGAGGAGGTCTTGGACGTCATGTCGATCTCACTGAGCGGGCTTGACGGCCGGGCTGTAGACCGACACCTTCTGCCCGGGCGAGAGCACATGCACCCCGGTGGCCACCACCTTCTGGCCCACGCTCAGGCCCGACGCAATCACCACCTCCTGGCCGTCCACCGCCTGCACCTGCACCGGCTGCGGCTTGACGGTCATGCTGGCCTCGTCCAACAGCCACACGGTGGTGGCCTGGCCTTGCTGGTACAGGGCCGTGGTGGGCAGCTTGATGACCTGCTGTGCGGCGCTGCCGGACAGCTTGGGCGCGGCCACATTGACCGTGCTGCCCAGGGCGGGCGAGCCCTCCAAGGTCAGCTTGATGGCAAAGGTGCGGGTGAGCGGGTCGGCGCTTGCGGCCACCTCGCGCACCTGGCCCTTGAGGGGCTGGCCGGTGGCCTGCAGCGTGGCCTGCAGGACCTGGCCGGGCTTGAAGGCGCCCACCACCTGCTCGGGCACCGAGAAGACCGCGTCGCGCGGACCGTCATGCGCCAGGCGCACGATGGGTTGCCCGGCCGAGACGACCTGCCCGGCCTCGGCCTCGATGGCGGTGATCACGCCCGAGGTGGTGGCCAGCAAGCGGGCATAGGCCGCCTGGTTGCTTTGCACCGACAGCTGGGTTTGCGCCTGGGTGAGGGTGGCCTCGGCGGCCTTGAGCGCGGCCTCGCGCCGCTCCAGCTCGGCGCTGCTGATGAACTGCCGCTCCTTGAGCGCTTCAAAGCGCTTGAACTCGGCCAGGGCGACATCGCGCTGGCTTTGCGCGGCCACCACCGCGGCTTGCGCGGCCTGCGCGGCCAGCTTGTAGTCTTGCGGATCGATCTCGGCCAGCAGCTGCCCGGCGCGCACCCGATCGCCCACCTCGACTGTGCGGGCGATCAGCTTGCCCGGCACCCGAAAGCCCAGGCGCGATTCGATGCGCGCACGGACCTCGCCCGCGTAGTCCATGGCCGGCGCCAGCGCTCCGGTGCCCACCGTGAGCAGCTTGACCGAGCGCACGGGCTCTTGCGCCGCCTCCTGCCGCCCGCAAGCGGCCAGCCCCATCAGCGCCGCCCCCAGGGTCAGCAAAACAAGGACACGGGATGGGGTGGGGAGTGAGGTCATGGGATGAGGAGGGGCAGATTAATGACTGACTGGTCAGTAATTTAATCAAAAGACCTCATCCCGTCAAGTCACCCGCGTGGATGACCTTGACGAATTGGGAGGATTTGAAGAATCAGGACAGGGCTTAGCGCGGCGGGATGCGGCTGGCCAGGGGGCGTGGCGTGTACTCGGGGCGGAAGCGGCAGTCTTGCGGCGCGCTGGGGCGCATCGCGGCGCAGCGGTCGGCAATCGATTGGGCGCTGGGCTTTTGGCCCTGCTCCACCCAGCGCAGCAGGGTATCGAACAGCGGCGGGTACATCGCGTCGCCCCAATAGCTGTGTTCGCGCGAATCAACATAGGCCTGCACCAGGCGAGCGCCATGGCCGGCGGCCTGCATGCGCTGGCGCAGCGTGTCCTGGCCTTCGACCATGACCGTGGGGTCGCCAATGGCATGCGCCGAAATGACCGGCATGGCAAAGCGGCCACGGTGGTCCACATCGGCGGCAAAGCGGGCCACGGCCAGCGGGTCGGCCTTGAAGCGCGGCACGCTGGCGTTGAGGGCCGCGTCGTCGGCCGAGCCGCTGTAGCGCACGCGCTCGTTGCCCAGTGGGCTCACGCCGCCGTTTTTCTGGACCACGTCCTGCAATGAAAACGTGCCCCAATTCAGGTGCGACAGCACCGAGCTCTCTGGGATCTTGATCACGTCGACCAAGGTCTTGAGCTTGCGCGCCTGCTCGGGGGTGCGCTGCGCGGCGGGCAGGCGAACGCCCAGGCATTCGTTGGCGCGCCGATCGAGTTCGGCGTGGGTCAGCTTGCTGTCGAGGGGCAAGCCAATGGGCAGCGGGTAGGCGGCCTCGGTGGGGGCGGGGTGGTTTTGGCACAGGGCCTGGTAGACCGCGCGCAGGTCCATGCGGAAATCGTAGGTGGCGGGGCCGGCCACCACCCCGCTGGTGAGCAGCATGCCTTCCCAAGAGGCGGGGTAGAGCTCGGCCGCGCGCGTGGCGACCATCGCGCCCCAGGACTGCCCGTGCAGGATCGTGCGCCGGGGCTTGGCCACATGGTCGATGAAGATGCGGCGCACGCGTTCGGTGTCTTCGGCGGCGGTGGTGACGGCAAAGCCGCCCTGGCGGAAGACCGAGCCGGCCCAGGCGTGACCTTCTGTGAGCGTGATGGCCCAGCGCTTGATGTCCTCGTCGGCGCGGGTGGTTTTGGGTTCACCGAGCGACGGCCCGCCGTGCGCATGCACCACCAGCACACCGGTCCACTGCGGCGGCATCGCGATCAGGTAATGCGCCCCCGCCGAGTCCTGCCCCCGCAAACAGCGCACCCCCGAGGGCACCCCACTGGGACAAGGCGCCGCCGTGGGCGCGGCCTCTTTGGGCACCACACTGGCGCAACCGCCCAGCACGGCCAGGCCCAGCGCCCCAGACAAGACAAAGGCCGATCGGCCCACGGTGATACGGCCCATGGGCCAACGGCGGTTCATGCGGTCTCCTGTTGATGTGGAGCGCATTATGGGAAGGGCGGGGGGAGGCGGTGCGCCGGGGCGGCAATGCCCATGATGGGAGGGGTGGCAAGGCCTGCGTGGGTGGGGAGCAGCTGGCTGCTCCCCTGCGCCAGGCGGCCCGGCTGCGTCAAAACGATCTTTTCCGGGCGGTTTTGCGGAAAAACGATAACAGGAGGGGGTTTTTGCGGAAAAACGATAACGCGAGGGGTTTTTGCGGAAAAAGGTGATGGCGCTTGCGGGCGGATCAGGGGCCCAAGCAGACCCTCACGCCACCCAGCTGCCGCTCTTGCCGCCGTGCTTTTCCAGCAGTTTCACATCGCCGATGACCATGCCGCGGTCGGCGGCCTTGCACATGTCGTAGATGGTCAGCAGGGCGACCTGCACGGCGGTCAGGGCTTCCATTTCCACGCCGGTCGGGCCCACGGTTTCGGCGCTGGCGGTGCAGACCACGCGCTGCTGCTCGGCCTGGATCTCAAAGTCCACGGTCACCCGGGTCAGGGCAATCGGGTGGCACAAGGGGATCAGGTCGGCGGTGCGCTTGGCGCCCATGATGCCCGCCAGGCGCGCCACGCCCAGCACATCGCCTTTGCGGGCATGGCCCTGGGCGATCAGGCTCAGGGTCTCGGGCAGCATCTGGATGTGCCCGCTGGCCACGGCCACGCGCCGGGTGGCAGCCTTGGCCCCCACGTCCACCATGTGGGCCTGGCCCTGGGCATCGAAATGGGTAAGGGGGCTGGTGCTGGGGGCGGTCATGGTGCGGCGGGCAATGGGTAAGGTCGATGAACGCGGGCCAGCCGCTTGACCGGCCCGACACAATTGTGGCGCATGATACGGGCATTGATGGATCTGCCGACTGTGTCCAAGCCCTTTGCCCCTGCCCACCCCGCCGCCCCGACAGCCCGCGCGCGTCGCCCTGCTGGGCGGGTGCGGCGCTGGGGGCTGGGGCTCTTGCTGGCCGCAGGCTTGGGGGTGGTGGGCGGCAGCGGGGCGCAGGCGCCTTCGGGCCAGGCGGCCCGGGCCCTGCCGGCCTTGGGTGACGGCACCGGCTTGTCCTTGACGGCCGAGCGGCGTCTGGGCGACCGCATCATGCGCCAGCTTTGGCGCAACCCCTTGCTGATCGATGACGCGGTGCTGGAAGACGGCCTGCAGCGCTTTTGGACGCCCTTGGTCGAGGCCGCCGAGCGGCGCGGTGAGTTACCCGCCGACATGCGCGCGCGCTTTGCCTGGCAGATCATGCTGGTGCGCGATCCCAGTCTCAATGCGTTTGCCCTGCCCGGCGGCTACCTGGGCGTGCACCTGGGCCTGATGGCCGGGGTGGCCCAGCGCGAGGAATTGATCTCGGTGCTCGCGCACGAACTCAGCCACGTCACGCAGCGCCACATTGCCCGTCAGTTTGACGACCAGGCGCGCATGGCGCCCTTGTTGATCGGCTCGCTGATTCTGGGCGCGCTGGTGGCGGGGCAAAGCCCCGGGGCGGCGCAGGCGCTCATCTACGGGGGCCAGGCGGCCGGCGCGCAGGCGCAGCTCAATTACTCGCGCGACATGGAGCGCGAGGCCGATCGCATCGGCTATGCGGTGATGCGCGAGGCGGGCTTTGACCCGCAGGGCTTTGCCAGCATGTTCGAGCGCCTGCAACAGGCCAGTGCGCTCAATGACAACGGCCGCTATCCCTATTTGCGCAGCCACCCGCTGACCACCGAGCGCATTGCCGACATGCAGCAGCGCCTGGGCCTGGGCGCTGCGGGTTGGCGCGATCGCGAGGACCTGCTGATGACCTTGCTGTCGGCGCGCGCGCGGGCCCTGGCCGAGCCCAGTGCCGATGCGCTGGCCCGGCGCATGCGCGAAGCGCGCGAGGGCGGGGGCCATGCCGCGCAGGCCATGGGCCGGCTGTATGCGGGCGCCTTGGCGGCCGCGCTGCTGGGCGAGCACGCACAGGCGCAGGCCTGGGCGCAGGCCTTGTCCGATCGGCTGGCGCCCAGTGCCGAAGGCGCGCGCCTGCTGCGCTGCTTGCAGGCCGAGCTGGCGCTGCGTCAGCGCGATGCGGCCTCTGCGCTGACCTTGCTGGGGCCCTGGCCCCTGGGGGCCCGTGTGGAGCGGCCGATCTTGATGCTGGCCGCGCAAGCCCTGGCCCAGTGGCCCGAGGCCAGCGCCTTGCCCGAGGATGCGCTGGCGGCGGTGACCGAGGGCCTGCGTGAGCGCGTGCGGACCGTGCCGCAGGACGCCGCGGCCTGGCTGGCGCAGTCGCTGCTGGAGCGCCGCCGTGGCCAGGGTCTGGCCGCCCTGCGCAGCGAGGGCGAGGCGCTGATGGTGCGCATGGACTTCGAGGGCGCGGTTGACCGCTACCTGGCCGCGCAAGAGCTGGGGCGGCGCCAGGCCCTGTCGGCGGCCGATCACATCTTGCTGTCGATCATCGATGTGCGCCTGCGCCAGGCCCGCGCGGCCCTGCGCGAGTTGCAGGCCGAGCGCTGAGTCGCGCACCGCGCAATTCCCTACAAATCATCGGGTTCTGCCGCAGCGGGCACAATCGGCCGCAACCGAAAGGGGAGTAGCGACCTGCACCAGCGGTGCAGGGCTTGTGTCCCGTCAGTACGGGCATCCGAGAGATGCCCCGGGCCAGCCAGTTGCCTCGGCATGCTGCGCAAGACCTTTTGGGAATTCGTAACCCGTGTTCCCTTTTGCCTTTCGGAGGTCTTTTGGAATCCCTTTTTCAAACCGTTGCACCCACCTGGCTGTGGGCTGCGTTCTGGGCCATTGTGGTGGTGGCCCTCTTCATCGACTTTGTGGTGCTGCGCAAGCAAGGCGCACACGAGGTTGGCTTTCGTGAAGCGCTGAACTGGTCGATCGTCTGGGTCGCGGTCAGCTTTGCCTTCAACGGCTTGTTCTGGTGGGCGGTGCGCGATGCCACCGGATCCACACAAGAGGCCAACACCCGCGCCCTTGAATTCCTGACCGGCTACCTCATCGAGAAGAGCCTGGCGGTCGACAACATCTTTGTCTTCCTGATGATCTTCACCTACTTCGCGGTGCCGGCGGCATTCCAGAAGCGGGTGCTGATGATCGGCATCATCGGCGCGATCGTCTTGCGCACGATCATGATCCTGGTGGGCGGCTGGCTGCTCGCAACCTTCCACTGGGTGCTGTATGTGTTTGGCGCCTTCCTGATCCTGACGGGTGTGAAGATGTGGATTGCCGCTGGCCAGGAGCAGACGCTGGACGACAACCCGGCCCTCAAGCTGCTGCGCCGCATGATGCCGGTCAGCCGCAACTACGACGGCGAGCGCTTCTTCACGATGGAAAACGGCCGCCGCATTGCCACGCCGCTGTTCATGGTGATCTGCCTGGTGGCGCTGACCGACGTGATCTTTGCGGTGGATTCGATCCCGGCCATTTTTGCCATCACCAGCGACCCGTTCATTGTGCTGACCAGCAATGTGTTCGCAATCCTGGGCCTGCGCGCCATGTACTTCCTGCTGGCGGCGGTGGCGGGCAAGTTCCACCTGCTCAGCTATGGCCTGGCCATCATCCTGGTCTTCATTGGCACCAAGATGGTCCTGATCGATGTGTTCAAGATTCCGGTGCTCTTGTCGCTGGCGGTGGTGGTGGGCATTCTGGCCGCGACCATGTGGCTGAGCGTGCGTAACGCGCCTGTGGCCGACAAGCACTAAGCAACGATCACTCCAGAGGGTCTGCGGTTCGGACCCTTTTTCCCCCTGCCCTGGTGCAGGGGTTTTTTTTGCCGATGGCGAGGGCGTGGGATGGGTGGGCCGCTGGGCCCGGGCCGCTCAGGACGCGGGGGCGCTGGCGCGCAGGGCGCAGGCCAGGTCCACGTATTCCTGCACCGGCACCTCTTCGGCGCGGCGCTGCAGGTCGAAGGTACCCGCAAAGCCCTGGGTCTGCAGCCAGGTGCCCAGGGTGTTGCGCAGCAGCTTGCGCCGTTGGCTGAAGGCCACCTGCACCAGCTGCGACAGCAGGCCCACGTCCAGCGCCGGCGGGGTGGCCAGGGGGCGCATGCGCACCACGGCCGAGTCCACGCGCGGCGGCGGGTCAAAGCTCTCGGGCGGCACAAACAGCAGGTCTTCCATCTCGTAGCGCCACTGCAGCATGACCGACAGGCGGCCATAGGCAGCGGTGCTGGGCTTGGCCACCATGCGGTCGATCACCTCTTTTTGCAGCATGAAGTGCTGGTCCTGGATGTGCGCCGCGTGGTCCAGCAGGTGGAACAGGATGGGGCTGGAGATGTTGTAGGGCAGGTTGCCCACCACCCGCAGCCGCACGCCGCCCAGGCGCTGCGAGAGCTCGGCAAAGTCGACCTTGAGCACGTCGGACTCGATCACCTGCAGGCGGCTGTCGCGGCGCAGGCGCGCGGCCAGGTCGCGATCGAGCTCGATCACCGTCAGCTGCCCCAAGCGCTGCAGCAGCGGGTTGGTCAGCGCGGCCAGGCCCGGGCCGATTTCGATCACGGGCTCGCCGGGGTGGGGGTCGATGGCATCGACGATGGCGTCGATGATGGCGCCGTCGGTCAGGAAGTGCTGACCGAAGCGCTTGCGGGCCACATGTTTCATGAGCCCGTCTCGCGCAATTCGATGTAAGCGCGGGCCTTCAGATCCGCCAGCCAGCGCTCGAACTGCGTTTGCGATTTTTTGTCGCGCAGCAATTGGCGTGCGGTCTCGCGCAGGTCTTTGAGCGCCACCCCCACATCGCGTCGGCCCTGCACCTGCAACAGGTGCACACCAAAGCGCGACACGAAGGGCTGGCTGATGTCGCCCACCGCGGTTTTTTGCAGCACCTCTTCGAACTCGGGCACCATCTGGCCCGGGGTGGACCACCCCAGGTCGCCGCCTTGGGCGGCACTGCCGTCTTGCGAATATTGCTGGGCTGCACGCGAGAAGTCCACCTGGCCGGCCAGGATGGCGCTGCGCAAACGGCCGAGCTCCTCGATGATCTGGCTTTGGTTCAGTCGCGCATCGGGGCGAATCAAGATGTGCCGGACCTGGCTTTGCGGCACCAGCACCTGACCGCCTTGGCGATCCAGCAGCTTGAGCACATGGATGCCAGCGCCCGAGCGCAGCGGCTCGCTGACTTGGCCCACCTGCAGCCCATTGCTGGCTTGCACAAACAGATCGGGGTAGCGGTCGGGGCTGCGCAGCCCCATGTCGCCTGCTTGCAGATCGCCGTTGCCGCGCATGCCGGCCTCGGCCGCCAACGCAAAGAAATTGGTTCCGGTGCGGGCGCGCTGAATGAGCGCCTGGGCGCGCTGTGTCTGCTCGGCCACTTGCGCGGGGGTGGGCTCATCGGGCAGGGGCAGCAAGATCATGCCCAGTTGCAGATCGGCTGGTGCAGGGCGCGGGTTGAGCCCCAGGTCCTCGCGCAGGTAACGCTCGGTCTCGGCATCGCTCACCCGCACTTGCGCGTTGACCTCGCGCTCGCGCAATTGCTGGACGATGTACTGGTTGCTCAGGTCGCGTCGCCAGGCCGCCTCGTTCACCCCTTCTTTGGCCAGTTGCGCCAACAAGGCCTCGCGGCTCATGCGGTTGTTGTTGGCAATGTTTTGCACCATTTGTTCAATCACGGCCGGTTCGGCCTTGATGCCCAGCTCTTGTGCCCGCTGCAGCAGCACGCGCTGCTCGATCAGCAGGTCCAGCGCCTGCTGCGGCGCCAATGCTTGGCCATCGCGCCCGCCTTGCTGTTGTGCGCGCAGCCATTCCTGGCGGGTGATGGGCTCGGTGTTGACCACCGCGACGATGTAGTCGGCGGTCTTGATGCTGGCGTTTTGCGCCGGCACGATCCCCGACAACAGGCTCAGCGCCAGACCCAGGCAGGGGGTGATCCAACGGGACATGGTCTTACTCATAGTGCAGGAAGCGGCTGTCGCGGGAGGTGTCTTCGCGCAGCAGTTGGTAGCGGGGGATGTTGTCCCGCAGGGTTTTAAGGGGGTTGGAGCCCACGCGCGCAAAGTCCACCAGCTCGAGCTGGAACAGCAAGCGGTTGTTGGACGTGGTGGAGGTGCTGCTCAAGCGTTCAAACACCACCCGCCCTATCCAGCAGCCGGCATCGTATTCGAAGCCGATCAGGGTGTCGACCAGGCGCCGATCCTGGAGGCTGTAGTTCAGGCGGCCCATGCCGTACCAGCGCTCGGCCCCCAGGCCGTTGCCACCCGCACGCACACGGCTGTCGTCGGGCTTGTCGCCAAAGTGCAGATCCGACAAGGGCCATTGCCAGCCCAGGTCGATTTGCTCGCTGGGGGTGGTGGTGAGTTTGCTTTGCCGGTAGGCCGCGCTCAGCACCCGGTAGGGGCCGGGGTTGTAGCGCGCGCGCACGGTCGAGCGTTGCACGCTGTGGTCTTGCGCATTGAGCTGCAGGGTGTTGTCCAGGCGCCAGCGCTCGTCCAGGCGCAGCCCGGCGCCCAGCAGCAAATCGCTCAGGCCCGCCGAGGTGAGCGGTTGGCCGGGCAGGGCCACGCGCTGGTCGGTGAAGCGGTAGCGCTGCGCCAGGCCCAGGTTGAACCACTCGGCGCCTTGCTGGTCATCGATCCAACGGGTGTGCAGGCCCATGGTGATGGCGTTGTTGTCGACCAGCCGGTCTTGCCCCACATAGGGCTGCGTGCTGTAAATGGTCGAGAGGTTGAAGTCTGCGGGGCCGCTGTCGTAGACCGGCAGGCCGTTTTGCGCGTGGAAGGGGGTGTACGCGTAGAACAGGCGCGGCTCCAGGGTCTGGATCATGTCGCGCGAGCCCCATTTGACGGGGCGCTCGAAAAACAGTCCGCCGTCCAGGCTCAGGGTGGGCAGCACCCGGTCCAGCTGGGGATTGCCGGCCAGGGCTTGCTCGGGTTGGTAGCGCGTGGCGTGCAATTGCGCCTTGGGCGTGACAAACCCCCAGGGGCGCACCAGCGGCCAACTGACCTGTGCCTGCAGGTGGTGGCGCGACCCGTTGTACAGCGCCGTGGTGTTGCCAGCGGGCAGGCGGCTCGGGTCCACCACAAAGCGCGAGGTGCTGGCCACCACACTGGTATCGAGGCCAGTGACCGATTGCCGCTGGTGGCGCACCGTCAGCTGTGGCAACACATCAAACGGCGGGGTGATGGGGGCTTCCTCGATTTGCAGGGTTTGCCATTTGCGCGCGACCAGCGAGGCCGACCAGTCCTCGCGTCCCCAGTCAAACATGGCCCAGGAGGGCAGCAGGCGCTGCGCCATCACCAGGCCGGCACGGGGAAAGTCACGCCAGTAATTGTTGTCGCTCACCCGCGCCAGCTGCAGGTTCATGGCCACCGCGCCCAAGGGCCCGGGCACGCTGCCCTGGTGCTGGGCAATCAGGCCCCAGCGGGTTTCGTCGCGCAGGCGGTCGTTGGGCAGCACGTTCAGGCGCGCCGTGCCCTGGTAATCGGGCTCCAGGTAGCGGAACTCGGTGTCCAGGCCCAGGCCCCGGCGGCTGCGCAGCACCGGGGTGATGGTCGCATCGCGTTGCGGGGCGATGTTCCAGTAGTAGGGGGTGCTCAGCTCCAGGCCACTTTGGTCATCGATGCCGATCAAAGGCGCCAGAAAACCCGATTTGCGCTGGTCGTTCAGGGCAAAGCTGAAGGCGGGGATGGCCGGTGTGGCCAGGCCCTTGAAGACCAGTTGCGCATCGGTGGCGCGCCCCACCGATTCGGCATTGTCGATCTCGATCGTGGCCGCCTTGACCAGCCACTCGGGCAACCATTCGGGGCCTGGCGTGCGGCGGCAAGAAGAGAAACGCGCCTGACGGATCACCGCGCGATCGGCATCCAGAAAGCGCACTTGCGCGGCATCACCAAAGACCGAGGCATTGCCCAGCTCGAACTTGGCCTGGTCGAATTGGCCTGTGAAGCGCTCGACCTGCAGCTCAAGCGATGGCCCATCAAACACGCCGCTGTCGCGCACGATGCGCACCTGGCCCTGGGCCCGCACGGTGTCGGTGGCTTGCTGGTAAAGCAGTCGATCTGCCTTGACGCTCAGGCCCGGGCGGCGGTATTGCGCCTGGCCGCGCAGCTCGATGGTGTCGTCCTGGATCACGGTCATGGACTGACCCGAGAGGTACACCGCGCCTTCGCGCTGGGCCTGCTCGCCAACGGTTTCCAGCAGGCGCGGCGCCTCGCGCAGGGTGAGCGAGCTCTGCGCTTGCGCGCTCGCTGCGGCAGCGGACCAAGCCAGCGCAATCAGGCCCAGCAGGCGCAGGGCGCGGCACATGGGCGGGGCAATCAGGCGGTTCACGTCGGCGGCGATGGAGGAGCGGGGTGAAAGGACCACGGACAAGGGCATGGGCTTTATACAATTGGATTATCCATGAGCACGCCTTCTTCTACCCTTTCCAGCGCCGAAACCGCCCTCAGCTGGGCCGATCCGGCCCGCCAGGCCGCCTGTGCCCAGTGGCTCTCGGGCCTGGCCCAGGCCCAGGGCCTGCGCCCCGAGACCTTGCGCCTGGCCTCGGCCGACGCCAGTTTCAGGCGCTATTTGCGGGTCGACACCCTGGGCGGCGACAGCCGCATCGTGATGGACGCGCCGCCCGACAAGGAGGATTGCGCGCCCTTTGTGAAGGTGGCCGGGCTCTTGCATGACGCGGGCCTGAACGCGCCAACCGTGCTGGCCTGGGACGCGCCCAACGGTTTCATGCTGCTCAACGACCTGGGGCCGCACACCATGATGAGCGCCCTGGACGAGGCCCAGCCCGCCAAGGGGCACGCCTGGTTTGTGCAGGCGACCGAGCAACTGGTGCGGTGGCAACTGGCCTCACGCGAGGGGGTGCTGCCGCCCTACGACAGCGCCTTGCTGCAACGCGAGCTGGCGCTGTTTCCCGACTGGTACCTGGCGCAGCACCGCGGCCTGGTGCTGCAGGGCGAGCGCCGCGCCGGGCTGCAGCAGCTGTTTGACCTGATCGTGCAGCGCAACCTGGCCGCCCCCAAGGGCTATGTGCACCGCGACTTCATGCCGCGCAACCTGATGCTGCCGCCCGACCCGGCGGCCCCGGGCGCCCGCCTGGGGGTGCTGGATTTTCAGGACGCGGTGTATGGGCCGCTGACCTACGACGTGGCCAGCCTGATGCGCGATGCCTTCATCAGCTGGGACGAGGACTTTGTGCTGGACATCACCATCCGCTACTGGGAGCGCGCGCGCCGCGCCGGGCTGATGGACTTTGAGGACTGGCACGCCGACTTTGGCGCCTTCTACCGCGCGGTGGAGTGGATGGGCCTGCAGCGGCACCTGAAGGTGGCCGGTATTTTTGCCCGCCTGACCCTGCGCGACGGCAAGCCCAAATACCTGGCCGACACCCCCCGCTTTGTGCGCTACCTGCGCGCCACCGCGCGCCGCTACCGCGAGCTGGCCCCGCTGGTGCGCCTGCTCGACGAGGTCGAGGGCGCCGAGGGCGTGAGCGGCTTTGCCTTTGGCCGCGTCTGAGGCCCCGCCCCGCATGCCCCGCCTGTACTGCCCGCTGCCCTTGCTTCCTGGCCAAACCCTGGCCCTGCCGGCAGGCGCGGCGCGCCATGTGCAGGTGCTGCGCATGCAGCCCGGTCAGGCCCTGGTGCTGTTCAACGGCCAGGGCGGGCAATTTGCGGCGCAGATCCTGCGCATGGGCCGCAGCGACGTCGAGGTCGTGGTGGGCGAGCATTCGCCACTCGAATGCGAGGCCCCGCGTGCCGTCCACCTGCTGTGCGGGCTGATGGCCAACGAGCGCATGGACTGGTTGGTCGAGAAGGCCACCGAGCTGGGCGCGGCCAGCCTGTGGCCGCTGCAGCTCTCGCGCAGCGTGCTGCGCCTGCAGGGCGAGCGCGCGCAGCGCCGCCAGGCGCACTGGCAGGCGGTGGCGCAGGCCGCGGCCGAGCAGTGCGGGCGCAACCGCTTGCCCCCGG
>JACCDV010463673.1_pt1 | contig 23048 bp, 16 predicted proteins | sample 7446131 | NCBI WGS metagenome assembly JACCDV01 (sample SAMN15323448, study PRJNA562643) | freshwater metagenome | isolation source: river surface water | place: USA:Blue River Watershed | collected 2017-08-17
CTCCTGAACAATATTATTAGTAGGCTCTTCAGATGCGCTTTTATTGCCACAAGAATTCATAAAAAAAAGAAATGCTAGAAAATAAAACTTAAAATTTCTCATTTTAGTCCTCTTCTTATTTCATATTTTTTACTGATTAATTTGGAAAAATGTTTGAACACTATCTCGACCACGATCTAGAATATAAATACTATTGCTTAAATCGAGAGTAAGATGAACAGGGTCTAAAAATTTACCATTTCCCTCTTCTCCCTCGGAACCAAACTTAGAAAGAAAAACCCCGCTAGAATTAAACTTTTGGACATCACGTCGATCACCATCGAGTACATAGATGTTGTTGCTTGAGTCTGTTGCTATTGCTACTGGCCAACCAAATTCACCATCTTCTTCTCCTTCTTCACCAAACAGAAAATCAAACTCTCCATTTGAGTCAAATTTTTGAACATCATACCGAGAAGAATCAACAACATAGATATTGCCAAGTGAATCCATTGCCATTCCTCTAGGAGATAAAAACTCACCTTCTCCTGTCCCATAAGAACCAAATTTAAAATCAAAAACACCTTCCTCACTAAAAACTTGGATATCCTGTCGACCGGCATCTAAAACATAAATATCTCCACTCGAACTAAGAGCAATACTTAGAGGCTCTAAAAACTGACCCTCTTCTGTCCCATAAGAACCAAATTTAGAAACAAGATCTCCATTTGGATGAAGTTTTTGAACATCACGCCGAGAAGAGTCTACAACATAGATATAGCCTTCTGAATCAATTACAATCCCACGTGGTGTAAGAAATTGTCCGTCACCTTCTCCAGAGGAGCCAATTGTCCCAATATACTCTCCATCAGGCTCAAATTTTTGAATATTATCTCGAGTTTCATCTATCACATAAATCTTCTCCTCTGAATCGATCGCCACTCCTGTTGGATCCTGAAACTGTCCTTCACCATCTCCTTCTGTTCCAAAACTAAAAGCAAATTCATAAAAAAAAGAAAAGTTATAGGTCGCTATATCAGAATCAGAAAACAACCAATGTGTCTGAAATGCCTTATAGGTTTTGCTATCACAGCACTCTAGTGTGATACTGTCTGGACCATAAACTGTAGAATTGCTAGTTGGTGTTGATTCGTCATCTGTGTAGAATATCTTCGAAGATCCGTGTGGAGTCATAGTCAATACTAAATCTAAACCTGATGGAGTCACAGATAACAAGGGTTCTGGAAGAGTGTTTATTGATTTTTCAATAACTACCCAAGGTCCTTTTTCTCCCTTCACTCCATTTTTGCCTTTTTCTCCTGTTATTTCAACTATTTCGTATGAACAAATATTTGTTGTTTTATCGCAAGAACAAACTTTCAAGATATTTTCTTCTTCAATAAAATAAACTTTTTTTTCTAGAGTTTTATCGCATGTTGGTAAATCTAGCGTATCTTCGACTATATAAACAAAGTCATTTGATTTTTGCTCACTCTTTTTTTGAGCAGATTCATCCTTTGGATTTTTTTCTGATTTTTTCTCACCACAAAAACTAACAAAAAAAACTAACAAAAATAATCTTAAAAAACTCATTTGACTCCTCTTAGCTTTGATTTTTTTTCATCTTATAAGCCAAATGGTTGTCGGATTTTTTTTAAAAAAACTCACTAGGAAAATTTCTCCTCGTTTTTATTAAGAAAACCTATGGATTCTTTGTTTTTTTGTTTTTTTTCTTATCTTGTTTATAAAAAAATAAATTTTTTTGATAAAAAATCTTTTTCCCATGACAATAAAAGCTGTTAGCTTATTTTTTCTTCTTCCTTAATTGTTTCTAGCTTATAACCGATCTAAAATAAAGATTGGCACAGCCCATTTCTTTAAGGGGTTCTATGAAGTTTATTAAAATTCTTCAAATGTTTAAAAAGGCTACGGACGAGCAAATCAAAGAGTTTATCTATAAAAATATGTCAGAGGAAATGCTTCGAGGTCTTGAGTATGACGATCAAACAGCAATCAAGAGGGCGCTTAAACTTTTTGGCGTGAGTGAAAAAGACGCTAATAAGGTCTTCGAAAAGAAAGACAAAGAAACTTAAATAGCTTCTACAATAGTAGCAACCCCTTGACCAAAGCCAATGCACATAGTTGCTACGCCCGTTTTTTTACCAAGACGTTTCATATTGTGCACAAGGGTTCCAAGAATTCTTGTGCCTGAGCACCCTAGAGGATGACCAAGGGCAATAGCACCTCCTGTCACATTCACTCGCTCATCAAAAGAGTCCATTAAACCTAAATCTTTAATCACAGGAAGAGATTGAGCTGCAAAAGCTTCATTAAGTTCAAAAAGCTCGATCTCTTCTATTGTCATACGAGCCATATGAAGAGCTTTCTTTACAGCAGGCACTGGCCCATAACCCATAATAGAAGGATCCACTCCTGCAGCTGCAAAACTTTTTATTTTTGCAAGTGGTTTGAGTCCATGTTTTTCTGCAAAAGAACTTGATGTAAGAATAAGCGCAGAGGCTCCGTCACTAATAGCAGAAGAATTTCCTGCTGTGATAGTTCCATTTTTTGGATCAAACACAGGTTTCAACTGAGAAAGACCTTCGAAGGTTGTCTCTGGACGAATGACTTCATCAAGAGCGCTTTTTATCAGAGCACCATCAGCTGTGTGTCCAAAACTTGATGCCACTTCATCTTTAAAAAACCCATTCAGTGTTGCCTCGTAAGCTTTTTTGTGAGAACGCTCAGCAAACAAATCTTGTTGCTCTCTTGAAATTTTATGCTGTTTTGCTAACAGTTCTGCTGTTAGTCCCATCATCCCAGAAGCTTTTGCAAAGTACTTACTTGCACTTGGATTAAAATCAATCCCGTGATTCATAGGCACGTGCCCCATGTGTTCTACACCACCGCAAAGGTACACATGACCAAGACCTGCCATAATATAAGCACAAGCATTGTGAACTGCTGTCATAGAAGATCCACAAAGTCGGTTGACTGTTTGAGCTGTTACTTGGTGAGGAATCCTAGCTTCTAAAGCAATAAAACGAGCCACATTATAACCTTGTTCCAAGGTTTGTTGCACACACCCCCAGTGGATATCATCAATATCGCTACTAGCCACAGAAGAGTTTCTTGCAAGAAGATCCTTCACAAGATCTGCTGAGAGACTCTCTGCTCTTCTGTGTCTAAAGAATCCACCTTTAGACCTTCCCATTGGGGTTCTCATAGCATCTACAATAACAACCTGTTCCATTCTCACATCTCCTTCTTGCTTGAATTTATGAATAGAATGTTTTGCCTTCGTTTGCTAGCTTCTTGAGTAGAGCTGGTGCTTCATAGCAACCACCCAGAGAAGAGTAGCTTGAAATTTTTTCACAAATAGCACCTAATCCTACAGTGTCTGCATATTTTAAAACTCCTCCGTGAAATGGAGGAAAACCAATTCCATAAATGACACCAAGATCAACTTCCATCGGGGTCTCAACAATTTTTTCTTCTAAACACCTAACACTCTCTGTGATGAGAGGAATCATCATACGCTCTACTATTTCACTATCAGAAACCACTTTCGAGTGGCCAAGGGAAAACTCTTTTAAAAGAGCTTCACACAAAGGGTCTAAAACTTTTTGTAATTTCCCCTTTTTGTCTGTCACATACTCGTAAAAACCTTTTTTATTTTTTTGACCAAGTCTTTTATTTTCTAAAAAAAGTTTTAAAAGAGAAGGCTCTCTAGAAGACATCCTAGAAGGATAAGAAGCAGACATCACATCACTTGCATGAGAAGCAGTGTCTAGACCAATAACATCAAGCAAATAACAAGGTCCCATGGGCCATCCAAAATTTTCCATTACTTTATCAATACGAGTGAAAGAAACGCCTTCTCGCAAAAGTTCCATGAGTCCAAAGAAGTATGGAAAAAGAACACGGTTGACAAGAAAGCCAGGACAGTTACCCACAACCACTGGAGTCTTTCCCATTTGAAGAGCGTAGGCCACAACTTTTGCTATGGTTTGGTTACTTGTTTTTGAACCTCTAATCACTTCCACAAGAGGCATCTTGTGAACAGGATTGAAGAAGTGCATCCCACAAAAATTTTCTGGTTTATTAAGCCCTGTAGCTAACACATCAATAGAAATAGTTGATGTATTAGAAGCTATCACACAATCATGCTTTACAGAATTTTCTATTTCACTCAGAACAGATTTTTTCACAACTACATTTTCGACAACAGCTTCAATCACAACATCAGCATTTTGAAAATCACCATAAGAGAGTGTAGGAGCAATCGATGCCATGACACGTGTCATTTTTTCTGCACTCACTTTTCCAAGCTCATGACCTTTTGCTAGAATCTGAGAGGCTTCATCCAAGCCAAGTTTTAAAGCTTTTTGGTTGATGTCCTTCATCACAATAGGAACGCCACTCACAGCTGATTGGTATGCAATTCCTCCTCCCATAATACCAGCTCCCACAACACAAGCTAAATTTACAGGACTGGCACTTTGAGCAAACTGCTTACTTGATTTTTTATTGTACTGGTCTGCTAAAAAAATACTGACAAGACTTTTAGCAACACTTGTTTTAGCTACATCAATAAAACCATTAATTTCTACACGTGTAGACTGATCTCTTGTGTTTCCTGCTGTTTCTTGCATAGCAGCAAGAGCTTTTAAAGGAGCAGGGTAATTTTTGCCAGCTTTAGAAGCCACAAAAGCTTTAGCTGTTTCAAAAGCCATCACTCCTTCTACCGGGCTAAGAAGTGTTAGCGGACGTCTTTTTTCTTCTTGACGAGACTCCCAATCTAAATTCAGAGCAATCGCACCCTGCAACATTGTGTAAGCTACTTCGAGCAATTTATCTGGTGTAGTCACTGCATCTAGAGCACCGACTTTCAGAGCCTCTTGTGCTTTGTATTGATTTCCACCCGCAATCCACTCAATTGCATTATCAGCACCAATCACGCGAGGAAGACGAATAGTCCCTCCCCAGCCTGGGTAAATTCCAAGTTTTACTTCTGGCAAGCCTACCACTGCAGTCTCAGAAGCCACACGGTAAGCAGAGGCTAGTGCAAACTCAAATCCACCACCGAGACAGATCCCATTAATAGCAGTGACTGTTGGAACATTTAAATCTTCAATGTCGTTAAAGAGTTTATGAGTCTCTTGTAGCCAAGTAAAAAGAACTTCTCTTGGTTGCTCAAAAAGAGGAGTGAACTCTGTGATATCAGCTCCCACAATAAAAACACTTTTTGCACTCGAGAAAAGAACACCTTTTTTATCTGTGTCCGCTTTAATCAAATTGAGGACAGTTCGAAGCTCCTCTAAAGTTGCGCGGTTAAATTTATTGACAGAAGCGCTGCGACTAGCAAACACCACGTGTATGATATTTTTATCATCCTTTTGGCACTCAAGCCACTCACCTACAAACACACGAGTCGTCTTCATAGAAACCCCTTTTTTGAAAACGGTCTTATAGAGAATTCTAGACATTATAGAGACTTAAAGGTTTTTAACAAGAGAGAAGGAAGGAAGAACGCTGGCTTGTCTGTTTACAAAGAAAGGAAACCAATAAGCTTAGCCAGAGCTTCTTCAACTGTGAGAGTTTCTTGCTGTGTTGTATCTCGATCTCTAAGAGTAACAGTTCCTTTTTCCATTGTGTCACCATCGATGGTCATACACCAAGGTGTTCCAATCTCATCGTGTTTCGCGTAACGCTTACCAATAGAAGAAGCATCATCAAAGCTAACATGAAGACCTTTTTTACGAAGTGCTTGAGCAATTTCTTTTGCTTTTTCAGGTTGCCCATCTTTTTTTAACAAAGGAAGAATAGCCACTTTAAAAGGAGCAATACTTGGATCGAGTTTAAGGAAAACTCTTATTTTTTCTTCACCTTTAGCATCAACTTGTTTGTCTTCTTTGTAAGCGTCACAAAGAACTGCAAGCATGAGACGAGTAAGCCCAGCAGCAGGTTCGATCACATAAGGAGTGTATCGCCAACCATCTTTACCGGTTTCAGGGTCTTTCTTATTTGGATCAAAATAGCTTAGCTTTGTACGAGAAGCTTCTGAGTGTTTTTTGAGATCATAATCTGTTCTCGAAGCAATTCCTTCAAGCTCATCCCATCCCCAAGGGAATAAAAACTCTACATCGTAGCAATCGTTAGAGTAGTGAGCTCTTTCTTTTTCTGTGTGTTGTCTCAGTCTAAAAGATTCTGGTGAATTTACAAATTTTTTGTACCACTCAAGACGTTCATTTTTCCAGTACTCAAGCCAATTTTTGTGACTTCCAGGTTCACAGAAAAATTCCATTTCCATCTGCTCAAATTCACAAGAACGAAAGATAAAGTGTTCCACTACAATTTCATTACGAAAAGATTTACCAATTTGAGCAATACCAAAAGGTACTTTAGCAGAAGTGGTGTTGAGAACATTTAAGAACTGCACAAACATAGCCTGAGCTGTCTCTGGTCTTAGGTAGACAGAGGAGTCTGCTATTTCTTTTTGTAATTCTTTTAAAAACTCTTCTTTAGAAAGGCCACTGTCATAGTTTTTTGTGACAAACTCTTGGACGGGATCAACAGCTCCAAGAGGCATTTGAAACATTCCTCTGAAGAGTCTTTCTTTACTGAGATCTGTGCTTCCGCACTCAGGACAAACATAGCCACATTCTTTAACTTCAGAACTTATTATTTTCTTTTTATCTTTAGCTGATTTGTATTCTACTTTTGTACCTGGTGCCACAGAGGGAACTTTATCTGGTCTAAAACGAGCTTGGCAGTTAAAACAATCCACAAGAGGGTCCGTAAAGTTTTTTAAGTGTCCAGAAGCTTTCCACACATCGCTATGCATAATGATAGAAGCATCGATGCCGTGAATATCATCTCGCTCATACACCATAGAGCGCCACCATTTTGCGGCGAGGTTTCTTTTTAGCTCTGTACCAAGGGGACCGTAGTCATAACTGGATTTTAGGCCGCCATATATTTCGCTACTTTGAAAAACAAAACCTCTTCTTTTGCATAAAGATACAATTTTGCTCATTAAATTATCTTGGGTCATTGGAATCCTCAATAGTCTTTTGTTAAAAGAATTTTACCAGAAACAGGCTGTTTTGTCTTTTGGTTTTTCTCTAGATGATATGTTTTTAGCCAAATAAGTTTTCTTGAAAACTTTTAAATATTTTTTCTTCTTCTAAAAATGACGTTTTAAAAATCCCTGGATCATCAGTTCCAAGAACAAGAGAAAGGTCATTTTTAAGAAATGATCGAATCGGGTGATAGAAAAAAGAAGAAATCTCACCAACACGCAAATTTGAAGTGGGGCAAGTTTCGATAACAACCGACTCTTCTTTTAGCATTTTCTGACAAGCATTTTGAAAGACTCTTAGCTCTTCTATTTTTTCTTTTGTGTAAGAAAATTTCCAGTAAGAGTTCCCATCAAGAAGAGATCTTTCTTTTTTATGCCAATCACCCTCCAGTTCATATCCAAAATTTTTGAGACTACTTTTGTTTTCTTCAAGCCACTGAAAAGTTTGAGCTGCCTCTAAAGGCGATTCCAACACTTCTTTTCCCTCATAGAGGGATGGGTCAACTCCAAGAGCAATCGCATGTCCTAAGCGGTGAGCTCCAAGTCTATGAGCCTCTGTTATCCAACGGATAGCGCTGAAAAGCGTTTTATCACGGAATGATTCGCCCACATGATAAAGAAGTTTTAGGGGTTTTCTTTTTTGATTGTCCAAAAAAAATTTTTTAAAAAATCTCCTCTTCTCTCTTGGTGGGTGGTTCTCTTCAGAAAAAGCAAAATCAATTCCCACAATTTCTTTTGCTAAAAATTTATTTTGAGAGATGAACTCCTGCAGCCAATCGTATTGTTTTTCTAAAAAAATTTCTTCTCTTGGCAAAGAAAATACAAGCTTTGTCTGCATTGTGAGTTCTTTATTTAAATTTTTTACACAACGAGTTAAACCTTCTAAATACTGGAAGGCATCTTTTTTATCAAAACGAGGAGAAAAAATAGTTCTTGCTTCAAAGTAAGAAAGGTTTTCTTCGGATCTTTTGCGGACAATATGTTCTTGAATAGAAAAATCATCAGTCTTAAGTGGGCAAAGAGCAATAATCAGATTAAAACAAGCTTGAAAGCGATCAAAATGACTAGGTTCTAAAAAAAGATAATCCCTGCTAAGAATCTCTAGCCCATTTTCTTTTTCCCAGTAGTCTTGGTACAAAGGACGTTTATTCCAAGCTTTTTCATATTCTCTTGCATACCAGTCTAGAAGAATATTATTTTTTTTGTATACATCTTTTCCTAAGAACCAAAGATCCTCTGCTGTTAAACAACCGTGCAGATGCACATGCAAGTCTTCTTTTTTCATGTAATTTCTTTGACCAAACTATCAAGAGCTTTTCCCATAGTGTCTAAAGAAAAAAATTTTTTTGCTAAGAAAGCTCTTTGTTCTCGAACTTCTGCCCCCTCTTGCAAAAGACCTTCAAGAGTATCTTGCAGAAGAATTAGAGTTTCTTTCTCATCTTTTTTTCTATAAGAAGCACCAAAAAAAATTTCTTTTACACACTCTTCAAGAGCTCCAACACCTGATACAAAAATTCTAACACCGCAAAGAAGAGCCTCTTCTGCTACGCGACAAATCACTTCAGAACCAAGACTAGGAATCACAACAAGATCGCTCTTTGCTAGTTGATTCTCGATATTATCGATCCGGTAAGGGATTATTTGAAAGTCAACATCAAGAACAAGCCCAAGACTTGCAGCATAATCTCGTAATTCTTTTACAGGCACACCTTTTTCTTCACCTAAAATATGAAGAAATGGTTTTTTTTGTTTTTTCCAAGTCTGTAAAAGAAGAGAATATAATTTGAAAAAATCTCTATGGCCTTTAATGGGATCAAGGCGCGCAATCAGGTGAAGATTAAGACGATCACTCTCTTTTGTTGTTTTTTGAAAATGAAATTTTTTTGTGTTCACCCCGAGTGGGATAGTTCGACAAGGAATCTTAGAAGACTTTAACCGGTGAGTAATAACATCACACGGTGTAACAACAGCTGATATATGACTTTGTGTCAACTTATAGTAAAGACTAAGAGGCTTTGCCTCTAAATCTCTTGCATCTCCACGAAAGCGAATCACTTTACTATCTTTAAAAAAACGAGAAAAACTAGTCTCTTTCCCACCATAGAGAAAAACAACCTCTGGTCTAAAAGACTGATAAAAAGCTCTTAACTTAAACCAAAAAAAAGGAGAAAAACTTTTAACAGGGAACACTTTTATGCCTAGAGCTTTTCCTCGAAGCTCTGCAGGAGAACCTTCTAGAGGGGTCAAAACATTTTCATAATTTTCCAAAGAAAGAGCTAAAGAGGCACTTAAAGCATATTCTGTAATAGCAGAGTTCCAAGGGTTTGATAATAAATGCCAAGCTTTTTTTTTCATCCTCTCCGCTCTCTTCTCTTTAAAAAACTCTAGTTTCTAGAGTCTTTAGCGACCCTTATTGCTATACGATGGTCTTCTGTTTCGTGAATTAGCAGAAGAACTATCTCTTTGTGGGTAGCGAGAAGAAGTATTTCTTTTTTCTGAAGAAAATTTCTCTCTTGGGTGAGATGAGGATGAAGGCCTTTGGAATCTCTCTCCTTGGGTAGAAGGAGTGAAAAAATGTCTTCTTCTAAGAGGCGGTAATTCAGTCAAAACAAAATCAAAACCAGCTTCAACACTCTGCTGCATTTCTTCTTCCGTAGAAGGCAAGTAAGCAAGTGCTTTTGCTCCATACTTTTGAATTTTTGATACAATTTTTTTCTTAAAAAGAAGACGTCCACCAAACTTAGGAATCAAAGAATAAATCTTGTTTTTTTTAAAACCACCTAAAAAAGGAATTCCTAGATAAAGACTAATCCCAGCTCTCCAGCACATTTTTTTGTCTGCTAAAACTTGAGCTCGAGGTAAGAACTCTCTTAATTGAGCTTCGTGAGATTTATCCCAAAAAAGAAACCATGCCTGCTTTGTTAAGAGATCATGAGTTCCATTGTACTCTGCCCACTCTTTTAAAGCCTGAATGGTTTTTTCTCCATGTTCTCGCTTGATGTCAAAAATCCAGTCAGACGTTGCGTAGCGATCACAAAAATCTTCAAAAAACATCACTCTCGTATGAAACCGAAGACGAACATCTTGCAACTGTGAACGAGTGAGAGTAGATACGTCCACATCAGGTCCTCCCACACGAGAAAGAGTGTTATCGTGACAAAGTACGATGTGACCATCTTTTGTAATACGCAAATCTGTTTCTAGACGATCAAAACCAAGATTTACAGCCTCATCAAAAGCGCCTAGAGTATTTTCAACTTGATGCTTATAATAACCTCTATGAGAAATCCATTGAGGGAAATTTTGTTTGTTCATAAACTTTTCAATAACCTGTTGAATTTAGAACACAAGAGGAGAGCTTCTATTTTGGGAGTTGCTTGCCTTGTGAAAAATTAAAACGCTAATAGAACACGTTTTGAGGCCTAAGAGCAAGGCTTTTCAAATATGTCTTTCAACTTCTAGAGAGAAAAAAGAATGACTAACTTCTCAGAAATATTGAAAAAAAAAGAAATAGAAGGAGATGAAAGCCACTTTCAGTCAAGAAGTCGCGACGGGGTTCCTCTTCAGTCCCTTTATACAAAAGAGGATCTCGCCAAAAGAGGTTACAAAGAATCACTTCCAGGGACTGAGCCTTTCACTCGCGGCCCTCAAACGACTATGTACACTGGACGCCCTTGGACAATTAGACAGTACGCAGGCTTTTCCACAGCTGAAGAGAGTAATGCTTTTTTTATAAGCGCTATCAAAGGAGGACAAAAAGGACTCAGCGTGGCTTTTGATCTCCCTACGCATAGAGGGTATGACTCAGATCATCCGAGAGCTCTTGGTGACGTTGGAAAAGCAGGTGTAGCTATCGATTCAGTACTTGATATGAAAACCCTCTTCCAAAATATTCCTCTTGATGAAATGAGTGTCTCCATGACGATGAATGGAGCTGTGATTCCAATTCTTTGTGCTTTTATTGTCGCAGCAGAAGAGCAAGGTGTTCCAAGAAAAAAACTAAAAGGTACAATTCAAAACGATATTTTAAAAGAGTACATGGTTCGGAACACCTATATTTACCCTCCTAAGCCTTCTATGAAACTTGTTGCTGATATTATCGAATTCACATCAAAAGAAATGCCTTTTTTTAATAGCGTTAGTATCAGTGGTTATCATATGGGAGAAGCGGGAGCAGGAGAAGCTCTAGAGCTAGCCTACACTCTTGCTAACGGAATTGAATATGTTAAAGCTGCCCTTGCCAAAGGCCTCAGTGTAGATGATTTTGCTCCGAGGCTTTCTTTTTTCTTTGGAATAGGACTTAATTTTTTTACAGAAATTGCAAAACTAAGAGCAGCAAGAACTCTTTGGGTTGAGATGATGAAACCCTTTAATCCAAAAGATGAAAAATCTTCGATGCTCAGAACTCATTGCCAAACCTCAGGTTACAGTCTGACAGAAAAAGATCCTCACAATAACATCATACGCACAACGATTGAAGCCATGGCTGCAGTTCTTGGTGGCACACAGTCTCTTCACACAAATTCTTTTGATGAAGCCATTGCTCTACCTACAGAAGCTTCAGCAAGAATTGCACGAAATACTCAGCTTATTCTTCAACACGAAACAGACTTAACAAAAACAGTGGATCCTTTTGGTGGAAGCTTCTTTATGGAGTCTCTTACCCTTGACCTTATGCAAAAAGCACGAGAATACTTAAAAGAAATAGAAGACTCAGGAGGTATGCTCGAAGCTATTAGTCTAGGAATTCCAAAGCTTCGCATTGAACAAGCAGCCACAGAAAAGCAAGCTCGTATTGACAGTGGAGAAGACGTCGTTGTCGGTGTGAATCGTTATTTTTCTGGAGACAGTAACACTTCTCTTGATGTCAGAAAAATTGATCACGAAATGGTACTTAAAGCACAATTAGAAAAATTAAAAAAACTAAAAAAAGAAAGAAATCAAAAAGACGTCGAGGACAGTCTTCAAAAAATTAGTCTTGTCGCAAAAAAAGGAAAAGAAAATCTTATTCCCTTTTGCCTCGAAGCTATCCGCAAAAGAGCTACCATAGGAGAAGTCAGCTTAGCTTTAGAAAAGGTCTATGGGCGACACCTTGCGACTCACACTTCATTTGGGAAGGTTTACTCAAACATGATGGAAGGTAATGATGAATTTGAGAAAGCAAAAAAACTAGTTTTAGATTTTGATAAAAAAACTGGGCGTCGTCCTCGCCTTCTTGTGGCAAAACTTGGACAAGATGGACACGATAGAGGTGCCAATGTGATTGCTACAGGTTTTTCAGACATAGGATTTGACGTAGATATTAGCCCGCTTTTTCAAACACCAAAAGAAATTGCAAAACTAGCTATTCAAAACGATGTTCATGTGATTGGAGTTTCTTCACAAGCTGCAGGGCATAACACCTTGGTACCAGAGCTCCTAGAAGAACTTGCTTCGGAGCAGTCAAAAGAAATTAAAGTTGTCCTAGGAGGAATTATCCCAGAAGGAGACCATAAAGATCTTCTTAAAAAAGGTGTAAGCGCTATTTTCACGCCAGGTGTTTCTATCTCGACATGTGCTATCACTGTAATGGAAATACTTTCTTCTAATACTAAAGAGGCTTTTTGATGACCACAAAAGAGATGGCTGAGAGAATTTTTTCAGGGGATAAAAAAACTTTAGCCAAAGCAATGACCTTAATTTGCTCTCATCTTGAAAATGACAAAGAAATTGCAAAGAGACTTCTTCCTATTATTTTAGAGAAATCGACTCCAGCTTACCGCATTGGTATTTCAGGGATCGGTGGTGTTGGAAAAAGCACTTTTATAGAAGCTCTTGGAGGCTGTATTCTTGAAAGCGATCCGAGTATTAAGCTTGGTGTTTTAACAATAGACCCTTCTTCCCCAAACAGCGGAGGGAGCATATTAGCTGACTCTGTGCGTATGAATAATCTCGTATCGAGTGACCGTGTTTTTTTGAGAGCTGCTTCCAATAACACTCAGCTAGGAGGCTTGAACCGAGAAGCTTACGAGCTTGTTACTCTTTTAGAAGGTGCTGGGTGCCATTACATTATGATTGAAACTGTAGGTTCAGGACAATCAGATGATCGTATCAATCTTCTCAGTGATCTTTCAATTCTTCTTCAAATGCCAGCTTCTGGTGATAGTATGCAAGCTTTAAAAAAAGGAAGTATTGAAAATGCAGACCTTCTTGTGATCCACAAAAATGATGGACTTCTAAAAAAAGAAGCAAGCAAAGCATCCCTTCTTTATAAACAAAGAGGACAACTACTTCACTCGACAAGTGGACACAAAGAAACACCTGTCTTTCTTGTTAGCTCTATTGAAAAGACAGGGCTCAAAGAACTCTGGACAATGGTAGAAAAAATTCAAAAAAAACAAATAAAAGAGCAATTGCTTGAAGAAAAAAGAAAATCGCAACGAAAAGAGATTTTTGAAGACCAAGTAGTTGCAGAGTTTCGAGAGCTCTTAAGAAATAGCAAAACCTTGTCAAAAGACAAAAAAAACTTAGAAAAACTTCTTGATGAAAAAAAAACAAGCCCTCTTCTTGCTGCTAGATCACTTCTCATGAATCTTCATCTTTAAATAAAATTTTTCATCTGAAATTTACAGAAGATAAAAAGTCCTAAGAAAAGAAACAAAAATAATTCAGTAGACCCTTATCTCCAGCTCTTTCCAAGCTCCCAATGAAGCATAACTGTAGAATCCGGATACTGATCACATGGGCTTGCTATGAAAAGTTTTTGTCCCTTGTGCATAAAACTTTTAATATCAGACTTTGATACTTTTCTTAGATCTTCTTTGCTACCAGACAAACATCGGCCTTTCTTAGGGCTCTGATAATTAGTTGCCCAAATCACATATGGATAAATCTTATAGTCTTCAACCATCTTAATGCCATGCTCTGCAGGATACTTTCTAACATCATCAGCAAAAGCTCGGCTCAAGTAGAAAGGACCCGTAGTTTTATCAAATTCATGGCTATTAAAATTAATTTTATCCAAATTAATTTTGTCAATTAAAGACCTTAAAAGGGGGCTGCCAGGAGCAGCTCCAAAAAATGGAGTTGCCACATAATGCCCTGACAAGGCTTTGCACTCAAACCCACAAGAATCGCTATTTGAAACAATAAAAGAAATTTCTTCATCTTTAGGGATAATTGTAGTGAGCGGTTTCAAAAGCTCTGACTTCACATCAAAATAAAAACCACCATGATGATAAATAATTTCAAATCTCATCAAATCTGAAATTGGTGAAGCCACTTTAGAAGGCATCCCCATCCAGTTGTTTTCGTTTCTTCCGTAAAGTTCTATCCCTTTTTGAATGACTTTCATGATTGTATCCCAAGTGAAGGGGAAATTTTCTTTCTTCATATCTGCATTTCTCCAGAGTTTGTACTCATAGTCAGGAGCATTCTTTTTAAAAGATTCTAGAAGAATCTCAAAATACTCTGGAGCTATATTTCCACCAATCCATACTTGATGAATTTTTTTTGGAATCTTGTTTTGTTTATGCTTATACAAGTCTGTGTACAAAGGAGGATTTACAAGAGGAGGAAGACTAAGCACACAGGATTGAAGTAAAAACAAAGAACACAAAAGCAATATTTTTTTCATTTTATAACTCCTAATATAATGTTTAAAATAAATAGGTATCTTTTTATTATTTTTTTTACAACATTTTTGAATATTTTCCTTTTAAGAAAAAGTCCCCTTTGATCGAACTCGTTTTTTTACTTTTTAAAACCTTCACCCAAACTAAGAATCTTTAATCCTTTTTCTCCTGCTGTTACAAAAAGAGTATCTCCCACAAGTTCTACGTGTGAAGCAGGAGAACCATCAGAAAAAGCAAACTCCTGAAGCTTTTTGATCTCAAAATCATTGCAGTAGGGGCTATCCCATTTTTCACCAGCATCATAGATTTGAAGCCCATTATACCCAGAAGCTGTAATCACGTAACGACCATAAGCAACAACGTCAAGAGCATAGTTAGGTGAAGTGTTCAAGTCTTCTCCTGGGAATTTTGAGACTTCAGAGAGAACTTCTCCTGTTTTAAGACAAATAGCTTGAAAGCCTTTGTCATTCATAGCAAGAAAAGCAACATTCTCTCCTACATGTAAACGGCTTTTGTCTTCTTTTGTGAGTTTTGCATGAAGAGGAAACCATGATTTTATTTCAAGATCCTCATCTAAAGCCACAAACTGAGCTGGTGTTCCAGCAAATACATAAAACAACCCTTTTCTGTATTCAATCCCTCTGACATCTTTGTAGCCAAGATATTTCTCAAGACTTAAGTCTTGAGTAGAAATTTTTTGAATCCCACCCTTATCTCCTGAAGTAACAAAGAGCGAATCACCGCGGATACTAATGTCAATTCCTGTGAAACTTTGAAGAGAAGATACTTTGCCTGTTTCAGAAAGTTTCTCATTTTCAATAGAAAATTGTCCAAGACAAGCTGGTTTTTGACTGTTATGAGCACCTGCAATATAAAATTTTCCATTAGAAACAGCAACTGAGTTGACATCAAGACCAGGTGCTACGTAAGAATCTACAAGTTTTGGGTTGTCTTTCTTTGTGACATCAAAAATATCTACTCCTCCAGCAAAAATTTCACCAAGGGTCATGTAACCTACATAAGCTTTACCCTCTTCAATGGTAAGAGAGTTTGCCTGTCCTCTTGGTTGAATGGGAGCTATTTCAGATAAAATAGAGATGTTAAAAGGACTTTCATGTGAGCTCAGCAAATGAAGTCTTGATTCATGAGAAGAAAATTTTTTCTCACGTTTGTCTCTAATTTCTCGATCTTGTCTTTCTAGACGAATACCACCTAGTGCAGATCTACTTATCTCTTCTGAGTCTTGAATAACCTTCTCCCCACAAGACATTAAAAAACAAAAAAGGAAATATCCCCTACTGTTTACTAAAAAAAACTTACCTACTGAAGACATAAAGACCTCTTTTTTTTCTAGAAATATCTACTCATATCCTCGGTTTTTATTTGCTTTTTGTTTAGCTCTTTTAATGCTTACAGAAACAAGCACTTAGACTTCTACTCAAAATTTTCTCAAAGAAAACGAGCTGTCATAGAAGTTTCTTTCTTTTTCAAAAGATCTTCAGGAGGCCCTTGGTAGAGAAGACTTCCACCTTCAGAAGCAGCCAGAGGACCCAAATCAATCACCCAATCAGAAGCGCGAATCAACCCTATATGATGTTCTACCACAATTACTGTGGAATTTGACTCTGTCAGATCTCTTAAAAATCTTACTAAATATTTTATGTCTTGTTCGTGTAAACCTCTTGTAGGTTCGTCTAGAATCAAAAGTTTATTTTCTTTTTTAGCTTTTAAAAAAGTAGAAACAATTTTTAGACGTTGAGCCTCTCCCCCACTAAAATGAGTACTAGCTTGTCCAAGCTTCAAATAACCAAGACCAATTCTTTGGCAGGCTTCAAAAACAAATCGAATTTTTTTGTGAGAGTGAAAAAATTCTTTTGCTTCATCTACTGACAAATCAAGAATATCTGCAATTGTTTTTCCTTTATAACGAACAGAAAGAACATTTAGTTTGTAGCGTTTACCTTGGCACAAAGGACAGACGATCTCAGCATCTTCTAAAAAGCGCATTTCAAGAACATTATAGCCTTTTCCCTGACACTCAGAGCAACGACCTTCCCCTGTTCTTAAAGAAAAGTCCTGACTTTCAAGCCCTATCATTTTTGCTTCTGGTCCTGAGGCAAAAATATCTCGAATCCATGTAAAAACCCCAAGATAAGTCACAACAAGGCTTGCAGATGTTTTAGCAAGAGGCATACGGTTTATAAGATAGCACGCTTCGAAGTCTTCAGTTCCATCCAGAGAAAGGCAATCAAATAAATCTTTTTTGCTTTTTATTTCGCTAGAAAGCTGAGCAGCTAGGTTACGATACAACGTATGAATCACAAGAGAAGTTTTACCAGCACCAGAAACACCAGTGACAATATTAAGAGATTTTTTTTTAAAGGACACCTCTTTGATCTTCAAATTATGACAGGAAGCTCCTAGAATCCGAATAAACTCTGTTTTTTCTCCTTCATTAACTTTTATTTGAGAAGACAGAGAGAACTCTAGGCCTAGATCATTTTCCACCAAAGATTTGGCTGTTAAAGATTTTTCCTCGTAGAGTTTAGCATCTTTTGGCTGAAATTCAGCTTGTTTATAACCTCCAAAACGGCCTCCAGTAGGCCCGAGATCAATAATCCAATCTGATTTTTTTAATAAATAAGGGTCATGATCCACAAGAACAAGAGTGTTTCCTTTTTCTTTTATTTCTAAAAGAACCTGGTAGAGACTTTCAAGTTCACTTGCGTGCAAACCTTGGCTCGGCTCATCGAGAACATAGAGAATTCCAGAAAGTTCTTGAGACAACACAGAGGCTAGCCTTGTTCTTTGATGTTCTCCAAGGGAAAGAGATGTGATTTTGCGAAAAAGGTTCAAATACCCAAGCCCCATTCTCTTTAGCCCTGTAAGAGCTTTTTTTATTTCTTCAATAAGAAGTTTTTGGGCTTCATTTGTCACTCTCAGGGTATCCATAAACTTTAAGGTTTCTGAAATCGTTTTAAGATAAACCTCATGAATATTTAACCCTCCAACGTGAATACTAAGATATTCACAAGAAATCCCTGTGCCTTTACAAGTCCCACAAACATTTCCTCCTGACGTATGAGAAGAAAGAGATTCTAAAGTCCCTAGCCCAGAGCAAGACGAACAACGCCCAAGAGAATTTGCACCAAAGTAACGACTATCTAATTTTGGCCAACTGAAACCACAAGCAGGACAACCAGATTTTGTGGAAAAAACCCTCCCTTTTTCTGTCTTTAATTCTCCTTTTTTATTACTTGAAAAAATCTCAACATACCCCTCTGCCAGTTCACAAGCAGTGGAAATACTTTGTTCTAATCTCCTCTCTGCATTTGCAGCTACTGTAATGTAGTCCACTACCACTTTGATCGTATGCTTTTTGTCTGCATCTAACTGAGGGATTGGACTGAGAGACATGAGCTCTCCATCGCAATAAATTTTAAGGAAGCCTTTCTCACTTATTTTTTCTAGCTGCTTATGAAAACTCCCTTTTTTAGACTGAGCAAGTGGAGCGCAAATGCTTATCAATCCTTCTTGAAACTCTGTATTAATTTGCTTTGCAATTTGGGAGACATTAAGAGCTTCTGTAGCTAAACCGTGCTTAGGGCAAAAAGTTTCTGAGTACTGAGCAAAAAGAACACCGATCAGTTCTCCTAAATCTGTCAAACTTGCAACACTCGCATGGGAAGAGGGTCTTGTTTCATACTGACTTAAACCAATAGCAGGGGACAAACCTATGATTTTTCTGACACGAGCTTTATTTTTTGTCGGCAAAAACTGCCTATAATAATGAGAGAGTGTGAAAAAAAATTTGCGGTATGACTCTGAAAGCAGAGTATCGAAAGCAAGGGAACTCTTCCCAGCACCACTTACTCCTGTAATAGAAGTGATAAGCCCCCTGGGAATCCTTACATCAATATTTTTTAAATTATGTTCATTAGCCCCATAGATGAGAATAGCATCATCATAGTGAGATTCTGTCATGAAAGTCCCTGTTTTATATTTTTTGAACATCACTCAAATAGAAGTCATTTGTCGCAAGAAGCTACTTGATCTAAGGGAAAGTGTTTTCTTTTAAAACTTTCTTGCACTGTAACCCGCGCCCCTTTAACCAAAGAGGGACGCATATGGGTTTTTTCAATATGAACCACCACCTCTTCTAGCAGAGAAAATTTGAACATGAGCTCTTTTGCTACTAAATACAAAAGAGTTTCGATAAGCCGTATAGTTTTACCGGAAAATTTTCTCTCAAGAAATTCCAAGACTTCTCCGTAGTCAATTGTACTCGTTAAATTTTCTAAATGCTCCTCTTTTGGAGCTTCAAACACAAGAGAAAGGCTGACAAAAACTGTTCTCACAAATTCTCGCTCTGCTTGAAAGTGCCCTATTTTGAGAGAAATCGGATAGTCTTCAATCTTAATTTTCATGACACCACTGTTACGATGAGAAGGAGATTAAAAGCCTTTTTAGGCTGCTACTAAACGGAAAACCCTAGCAAAGAGCATTTCTTTTGTCACCTAGAGACATAATTATTTTGGCGAAGTTTCTGTATTTTCTTCTGCAAGAAAATCTTTTAAATTATCTCTTACACAAAGCTCAGTAGCTCACACAAAAGGAGTCTACTATGACACACAGGTATTCTTTTCTGTCTATTTTATTTCTTATCATGACAAGCCCTTATATCAAGGGACGTCCTGTTATCTACGAAGAGGACAATCGTGTTGAACCATCCGAGATAAAAGACAAAATTAAAATAAGCCAAGCTATCCCTTCTGTAGCTCTTCTCTTAGAGACAAGAGATATTTCTAACACAAGTTCCACATCCTATAAAAGAATTGCAACGACAAGCCTCGGCAAAAGCATGAATCTCTGCCCCACAGAAAGATTCTACAATCAGTCTGCGGCAGGTTTTTGCACAGGTTTTCTTGTGACGGATGATATTTTGGTAACAGCAGGGCATTGTCTTTCAGAAAAAAAATCTTGCGAAGACTTTAGTGTTCTTTTTGATTTCACAGAAGATAGGGCAGATCATAGCAAAAAGTTAAGAGTCCCTAGTAAAAACATTTTCCGCTGTATCGAGGTTCTGTACTTCTCAGATGACAGAGAAAACAACCCAGATCAAGATATTGCAATTATCCGCCTTGATAGACCAACTAAACGTCCTCATCTTTTTCTCGCCTCACAAAAAATTAAAGATACGAGTATTCTTAGCCTTATAGGACACCCCTTGGGGCTTCCCATGAAAGTTGCTCATTCTGGATCTCTGCTTCAAAACTCAGAGGAGAAGTTTTTTTCTCTTGCGATCGATAGTTATAGTGGAAATTCTGGCTCACCTCTCATCAATGAAAGTAGCGGAAAAGTAGAGGGGATGTTAATCAGAGGACATAACGATTTCATACTGAAGGGGAACTGCTATGTGTCTGCAGAATGTACTAAAAATTCTTGCTTTGGCGAAGATGGCTTGCGTAGCTCTCTTATTAAAGAGCTTCTAGGTCCATTTCTCTAAAAAAACTTTGCACTCCTCAAAGTCTCGAAGCGACTCTTGGTTTTTCACAGCATTTAAATTCTCGATGGGCTCACCATTGATAAGATGACTCACAAGGATCTCTAATTTTTTTCCACTATGTGTGTAGGGAATCTCTTTAACCTGAAAAATTTTCTGTGGTCTATGCCGTTTTGTCAGATCAGTCTCTAGTTTTTTTATAATTTTCTCTTCAAGAATCTTATTCAACAGAACTCCGCTAGCAAGGACGACAAATAAAAGAATCTTATCTCCTTCTTGTTTCTTTTGAGCGACGACAAGAGCATCTTCCACTTCTTTTAGACCCTCAAGAGCATTGTAGAACTCACTTGTGCCCATACGGATTCCATTAGGATTCAGTGTAGCGTCGCTACGACCATGGATAATATAACCCCCATGAAGAGTTTCTTCTATATAGTCTCCATGTCTCCAAACTTCATCCTGAGAATCTGAATAAAAAGAAAAATACGTCTCTGTAAGTTTTTTCCCATAGGGATCATTTAAGAAATAAAGCGGCATAGAAACAAAAGGCTTTGTGCACACAAGCTCTGCTTTTTCTTCACAAGAGCCCATACGTTCTTGCTTTTTAGCCACAACTGCCATTCCTAAGCCAGCAACTTGAATCTCTCCTTCATACACAGGAAGATTAGGGTTTCCTAAAACAAAACAAGAGAGAATATCCGTTCCACCAGAAATAGAGGCTAAATGAATATCTTTTTTTACTTTTGAATAAACCCATCGAAAATGCTCAGGTAAAAGAGGCGATCCAGTTGTTAAAAGAGTTTTAAGATGAGGCAAGAAATCTTCTTTAAAAGAAGTATCCTCCATGAATTTTTTGCTATGGGTGAGATAAGTAGGGCTTGTTCCAAGAATAGCTACCTGCTCTTTTTTTGCAATCTCCCAAAGAGTTAAAGGTTCAGGGTAAGAAGGGGCTCCATTGTATAAAACAACACGAGCTCCTACAGACAAAGCAGATATCATCCAATTCCACATCATCCAACTTGTGTTTGTGTAAAAACAAAAACCTTCCCCTGCTTTTAAATCAGAATGAAGCATTAGTTCTTTTTTATGCTGTAAAAGAGTCCCACCTATCCCATGAACAATACATTTAGGGGCCCCTGTTGTACCAGAAGAAAACATAATATAAAGAGGGTCAGAAAAACTTAGCAACTCAAAATCAATAGGAAAAAGCCCTGTGTTAGGGTCAATTGCAAGTGGATTTGAAAAAATCAATTCTTCGTAAAGAATTTTTCCCTCTAGCAAAGGGGGTCTTTGTTTTTCTGTAGAACTTACAAGAATTATTTTTTCCACTGAGGGTAGCAACTCTAAGGAAAGCTCTAATTGAGAACCACAGTTAAAAGACTTTCCCTTATAGGAGTAAGTCTCACAATAAAAAACAAACCTTGGGCAAGAGGCCAAGAGTCTCTGACTAATTGCAGCTAAACCAAAGTCTGGGGAACACGAGGACCAAATACCACCGAGGCTTGTCACAGCGAGCATAGCTTCTACTGACTCTATCGTATTTGATAAAACCCCTGTAACAGAATCACCCTTTTTAAGGCCCAACTTTTTTAAACCAGTTGCTAATTGAGCTACACGATTCCATAACTCCTGTGCTGTTCTTGAAGAAATCTTTTTAGACTCTTCATACTCGAGAAGCACTTCCCCTTCTGGAAAAAGTGATGCGAGAATATTTTGAGCATAGTTCAAGTAGCCTCCTTGAAACCAAGTAGCCCCCTGAATCTTTCCTTTTTTAGGAGGAGAGTAAATCTGTCTTGCTCTTTCTTGCCACTTAATACCCAGGTACTCACTAGCCAGCCCCCAAAAAGAATGAGGACACTCAAGAGACCAATGGTGAAGCTTTGCCCAGTCTTGAAAGTGTCTATCTAACTTCTTCGAAACAAATTCTGTGAAAAGAGTCATATGACTATTTTGAACTCGAATTTGAGATGGCTCCCAAAGTTTTTTTGTTTTCTCTTTTCTCATCAGGGATGATCCTCTTCTAATTCATGTCCAAGAAACCCAACAATTTTTGCCTATTAGAGTTTGTAAAACCCTTTGTTCGTATGGTCTCAGAAAATTCATCTCTTTTAAAGCAAACTAGCGAAATCTTAAAAAAAACGAAACCCTTAGTCTAAGAAAAGAAGGAAGAAGCAAGAACTGAAAACCCGTTCTTGGATCCAATGAAAGAGATTTAGAGTTGTCTACAATCCAGCCAAGCATTTTTGTAATCGTTTCAACAAACATAATTAAAAAAATCAAATCACCTCTCTTGTTCTTTTAAAAATCCCCGGGTTACTCTAAACATCATATTTACCAACGCATCCAGACCATACAACTTTTCTTTCTTCAAGATGGGTTCACAATTTAGAAAAGAAGAAAGGAGCCCTTTTGAATTTTTTTTGCCTTATCTCTTTCTTTTTTAAAAAAAAATTATTAAATTTATGTTTGCACTTGTGTTACACTATTCTTAGATCGGGTTGTTTTTGAATAAAAGCAAGAGCAACTCAGAGTGTGCACAGTCACAGAATTTAACTTTTTTGTTGAGGAGAAGAAACGTGGTTAAAAAGAAAGCTGCCAAAAAAAGAAAAGTAGCAACTAAAAAAGTAGCAACTAAAAAAGTAGCAAAGAAAGCTACTAGAAAAAAAGCTACTAAGAAGGCAACTAAAAAAGTAGCAACTAAAAAAGTAGCAACTAAAAAAGTAGCAACTGAAAAAGCTACTAAGAAGGCAACTAAAAAAGTAGCAAAGAAAGCTACTAAAAAGACCACTAAAAAAGCTACTAAAAAAGCTACTAAAAAAGTAGCCAAAAGAGCAACAAGAAAGAAAGCTGCAACAGAAGCAACTCCAAC
>JACCDV011151363.1_pt1 | contig 23013 bp, 31 predicted proteins | sample 7446131 | NCBI WGS metagenome assembly JACCDV01 (sample SAMN15323448, study PRJNA562643) | freshwater metagenome | isolation source: river surface water | place: USA:Blue River Watershed | collected 2017-08-17
AGTCTGGAACCCGTTTTAACTAGGAGGACCAAACGGCGGTTTCAGCGTCATACGCATATCGCCCGGTTTGTATACCGTGTCCTTATAAAACGGGGCACAAAGTCCGCCCATTGTCTTGTTCATATACTGGTCATCTCCAGGAACTTTGTATGCTGCAGCAATATTTCGAATCGGAAAACTGTTAACACACATCGTATAATTGCGCAGCATATTGGTTGCCCCCGGTGTAAGCAATACGCTCCGAACCAAATCCAAATCCTCGCGGAATCCAGCACCCGCGGGTCCCGGAGGTCCAGCAGGTCCGGCAGGTCCAGGTGTTCCCGCAGGTCCGGCAGGTCCAGCGGGGCCGGGAGGTCCTCCAGCAGGTCCAGTCGGTCCAGTCGGACCCATATCTCCCTTGTCACCCTTGTCGCCCTTCGGTCCCGGAACCGTGCTGGCAGGTCCGATGTCTCCCTTGTCACCCTTTTCTCCACGCAATCCCTGCGCTCCCTGGGGTCCCGGAGGTCCAAGAAGACCTTGGGGTCCCTGAGGTCCCTGCGGTCCAATTGGTCCCGCAGGTCCAACTTCTCCCTTGTCTCCGCGAAGTCCAAACGGTGCGGCACTGTACGATGAGTTCGGGCGAACTGCCTCACTGAACTCATCCGCATACTCCGTGAAGGACTCCGTGAGTTTCCCCATATCCTGCGCGAATTGACTTCCGTATGCAGGGGCAGTATATCCCGACCACTTGTTACGGGACCAAGGAGACAGATTCAAGGTCTTGAGCATTTCCTTGAAACGATTCACCGCACTGTCAAATGCCTGCTTGTCGACTCCGGGCAGAGGAGCGGGAGGTTTGAAGTCTCCCTTGGGTTTGAATCCGAAGCAGTTGACTCCAAACTTGTTCATGGGGTCGAAGTATCCGCCGTTGACACCCGGACGACCGCATGCGGTGCGCTTGCCAGGGTCAACTTCGCGCTGGAGCTCCGTCCAAGTTGCCTTCTGCGTGGGGTAGAGTGCCATGCCTCCTGCGGACCATCCATATCCGCACCACTCAGCGCCCGAGTTGTATGCCTCGATGATCTGCTCGAGTGTGGCAAGTTGCGAGTCGTAGGCAGCACACACTGCTGCTGCCTCGTCATAGGTGAACTGCGCATCGCTGATGTGGAACACCTCACTTCCAACCTGAGGTCCGCCGGCGAGAAGATTGATTGGAGAAGGAGTCGTCGGTTTGGACTCTGTTGTAGTCGCCGGGGTGATGTCGATGTATCCGTAGTATACGAGAACGGCCACGACCGTTGCGGCTAAGACCCACATGACGACGACCGCAACGAATGAACCCGTTGAGAACAATACAAAAATTGTTACAGTGATCATGAAGATTCCCACCAGGACGCCATACGTTCCCATGGTCATCTGTTCACCCGAAGAAGAAGTTGATGAGGAAGAAGATGACGACGAGGAAGAGGGCGATGAGGAAGAAGATGACGAGGAAGAAGATGACGAGGAAGAAGATGACGACGGAGAAGACCCCGCCGGAGTTCTCTCAATTTTTACACACTTTGACGTTCCGCCGTGCTTCGCTAGGCGAGGATCAATCTGACTCCCCGCGGGGCAGTCCGGTCCAGACGTTTGAAGTCCGTCCGGCGTTTTGCATGCCGGATATCCCGACATATTTGTCCCAAATGTAGAACCCGCGGGACACGTAGGATTTCCCATTGGAGTTAGTTTCATACACTGACCAGGTTCGCTAGGTTGATATCCCGAGGGACATGCCATCCTTTCTTATTCATTCACACGATAATACATGAGCAATCGCATCGTATCCACGAGGGGGAATGCTTTGGGGTCGTAACTCTTGACGTGCGTGTCGTTGAGTTCATACCACGGTTGTCCGGGAGGAAGGTCGCGTCCAAACGTATACCAATGTCCTCCATTGAAGCAGATGACTGCGAAGAGAACATATTTGTGATTGTTGAGAACAAGTTGCGCAGAATACGTTGAGGTAGTCTGAAGCGATGTCATATGAAAGACAAGAACCTGCGGGAATGCACCCAGAAGGAACTGGCGAGTGCATCCCATTCCCTTGCACGACTCGCACTTCCAGTCTGGAATGACATGCGGGCGAACTGTCTCCACGATTGCCTCCGAAATAGACTGCTTCGGTTTCGTGGGAGTAATCTCAAACTCGACGACCGAATCGTTGCGCGTGTCACTGTAGGAACAATGATTGCACTTGGTGGTGTGGGCGACCTTGAATCGCATCAACTTGTCAAGGAAGGGAACCTTGTCACACAGAAACTCAATCAACTCATGCGAGTCTCCAATTCCCTCACCCGCAGGCATGGTATTGGTCTTCACACACTCATAGAAATCGCGGAGTCCCTCCTCCCCACGACTGGCATAAATCTCAGCGAGGCACACCTCGATGGGATTTTTGTCGTCTTCCTCGTTCTCCTTAATCCTCCGCTGAAGTTCGGGAATTCGAAACACGCCCTGAAGGGCAGCGTTAATCCAGCAAGAACCGTTTTTGTTGCGAAGTCCGAACATCTTACTTGTAGAATGCTGAAAAGTCTGTTAGAAATGGAACGGGATCCGTTTTTGAAGCAGTATAGGAACTTGTCGAGAAATTCTTTGCCAAACGGTAGGGGTCCGGAATCAATTCCTGGTCACCCGGTTGACGGGAATACGGAAGGAATCCTGAATTTGCGTCTGTCCCTAGCGCGGTCGAGGAAGGAAGCACACCCCCCAAACCACTTCCAGACGGCGGAACAACTCCGACACCTTCAATGCGCGTCGACGATTTGCCGGTCTGTCCTCCAAGCAAAACAGGATACGGCGTGCTCTTGCTCGAATCTCCAGCAGTGGGCGCTCCAGGCACTGCCTCTCCCAACCCCTTTGATGCAGGCCCCCAAACCTTTTGTCCGACCATCTTTGACTCGTTCGTCGGTCCAAACGACATTCCCGAGGTTCCCCCCGTTGTCGATGCGGTCATGCTTCCAACTCCTGTCGATCCAGGAACAGGTTCATCCAATGACGGTGCGGATTGGAGTGGTTCGCACATTCCAGAGGATCCCCGTTTCACAAATGTGCTTCCAGACGGGCATGTGGGTGGAACAGATGTTGATTGTCCAGTGGCATCGGCAGATCTGCATTCCGTCTTGTCCGCAGAGAGCATCGAACCCTCCGGGCACTTAGGAGTTACATATCCCGCAGTTTGACCCACGTCCTTGAGTGCATCTTCATATGTGTCAAACCTCTCTCGAAGGGTGAGCAACAGAAGGACAACGAGTAGAAGTCCTCCGACAATCCATGTCGTCTTCATTACCTTTTACAAAACATTTTTCAGACATTCCGAGTCCCCCTCCTTACAAAACGACATGGGAGATACCTGCGTCCAACTGGTGGATTTGTCTTTGAAATCGCCCGGACGACGGGGCAAAGATTGCTCGGTGGGTTCGTAGAGACCTTCGGGCAGTTCACCTTTGCGACTGTCTGCGGGAATGTATCCAAGTTCCGTTCGAGCATACACTTGGTCACGTGCATTTCCGGGTTGAAGATTGTTCCCGGCAAATCCTGCAAGAGCACCTGTGGTGACAAGCTCCTTCTTTTCACGTTCTGCGATTGTGGTTGTCAAATCAACACGGAATCCCTTGGTGATGATCTTTCGCAGAGAGTTCGGGTCCACGCCTGGGAAGGACGCATCGCTCGATTTTATGAATGCCTCGACGTCAGTGTCTTTGGGTTTGAGCGTGGCGGGGACATACACCTTGTCGTAGAATGCCTGAAGCGCCCTCACGTAATCTTCGTCATTTCCTCCGATGGGTGCTTCCGCATCAATTTTGCTTCTCCATGCCGGGTCCTCTAGTGAAGGACGAGTCAGAGGCGGCACACACGGTTTCCCTCCTCGCGTGACTCCCTTTACAGTGCATTCGTCGGGGTCTGTGAATGATTCGCGAATCCCCCACGCAAAGAGCAACATTGCTATGGCAAACAGAATCCATAGACGCATTGTTTATTGAATGACACAAGTTCCTACCGGAGGAAGCAATCCATTGGGTTTGGGGTGCGACTTCACAAACTCCAGAAACTGCTGTCCAGCATTCTTTGTGGGCGGCGCCGAAGGAGTTGACGGAGACACTTTCTCGCGCAATTCCTGACGTGTTGCCTCTGCCGAATCCAACGAGTAATCTCCTCGCGCAATCGCAGCATCGGTGGATTCGATGCCTTCCCACGCAGGAGACATTGCGTCGTATTTGCGTTGCGTAGTCATATCCCGGGGTTTGAACTCGAGGAATCCCGTGGGAGTTGTGGACGCTGCGTTGTAACTGGAACTAGGACGCGCTTCCTGTGCCGTCGCAACCACATATTCACCGTAATGCTTGGACAGTGCCATTTTCTAGGTAGTCATATAAATGTCTGCCAAAACCTTCGTTGGAGCAGCAAAGAAGGAGGATGCCAAGAAGGCACTCCAGAAGCGCCCTGTTCTCGTCCTGTTTTACATGATTGGTTGCCCGCATTGTGAGGCCAACAAACCCGCATGGGAGGATGCAAAAAAACAGGTTGGACGTGAGACGGAAATTGTCGAGGTCGAGGCATCTGCGACCCCCGATGACGAAGGAGTCACTGGATTCCCGACAATGAAATACAAAGACAAGTCTGGAAAGGAGACCGAAACCTCCGGACAGAAGGAATCGGGCAAGGAGATTGTGGAGGAACTCAAGGTTCCCAAGAAGGGAGGATTACGCCGGCGCGGCTCCGCCAAGCGATCCCTCAGGAGGACGCACCGCGGACGGGATCGGAAGCTCCGTCACCGTACCCTTCGCAACTACGTATCCCTCCGATAGAAGTTTGTCCGAGCGAGCATTCTTTCCGAGGAACTTCAGAAGTCCCGCGTGGTCATCCTCGGGCACAGTGTGGAAGTTGCGCTGTGCCTGAACCAGGTCAAACACATCCGTGGTATCCATGTAGATGTTGGATGTCTGTGCGAATGCCTTGTTCACCTTGTCACGAACATCGACGCGAGTGACATCGGCGGCAGGAGGGCGCTCCTTGTCCTCGTGGATTGCAGTGAGGGGCGCATTCATAAACGGATTGTCAGCAGAGGGCATGGTCTCTTCTGTTCCAACATAGGAACTCACGAACCCTTCCGACATCTTCTTCGCCTCGGGAAACCACGCATTGAGGAAGATTGTGACTCCCATGACCAGGGGAACAATCAGGACATACCACGGGTCCATGGATGTCAGAAAAAGGAGCGTGGACAAATAGACAGAAAACCGCACAATTGCGTTCAATGCTTCAGGCACGGACATTGTGGGAACCGGAACAAAGACGTTCCAGGTGTCTTTGCGAAACAGAACACTTGGATCGGAGTACCAAAAAGGTTGGGACATCTCTTATCAATCACGCGCGTGTTTTTTCTTTCTGCTTCTTCTGTAGGCGTGCCAACATACGGGCACGACGAGCATCAGGCGAGTTCGACAGAATCTGCTGCGACGTATTGCCGGTTGTGCCACCTCCTGCGTCGCCAACAATGACCTCATTGAGATACCGTCCGAAGGACGACTGAAACTTTGCACGAATCATTTCAATCTCGCGAACCAACTCCTGCTGATTGATTTTGCCCGTCTTAATGCGGTCCTCCAAAATCATTTTCGCGCGGTCCATCAGTTCCTGAAGCACCGGACTCTCCTGCGGATTGCGAAGCATGGCGAGGATCTTCTCGGGGTCCTCAAAATCCAGATCCAGATCATCATACTTCACGGACTGCGCAATCTCTCCCATGATGGAGGCGAGGCGAGTGTTCATGACGAGTTCAAGCATCTCCTGAACAGAGGACTTGGTCTCTTCATCTTCGAGGATCTTCGAAATCTCATCGGTGGACTCGCCACCCGGCATAAGACCTTTCATGGTATCGAAAATCTTGCCGAACTTCTCCTTGGGGTCTCCGTGAAGCACGGAGTAGAGCAGTGCCATGTTCAGCAGTGACCACTCCTCGTCGGTTCCCTCCCACGGGACCTTGACGCCCGGGAACATCTCGACCTCGGCAAGCAGCGTATTGTCCTTCTTGAGCACACGGAGGAGGTGGGGCAAAAACACATCCTCAATATGCGAAAAGAGGTCCTCCGACGCACGAGGGACCCCGGACACTTCCTTGTTCTTGAAATGATTGATCAGTTTCCGGAGATGCTCCATTTATGTTCTCCGAGTGGTTCTCTTCTTAAATGTTTTCCGCTTATTCCTTCATGCTGCGGTTTCCTCCGCGAGAGGCAAACTCCGCAACCTGCTTGTCAGTGAGGCACACGCATCCGCGGTCTCCCGAGAAGGGAGATGGGCAGCAGTCCGCAGACATCTTGTTGCCCTCGAACTGGAAGAGTTCGGCATCATTCGCCATGTCGTAGGGTTTCTCCGAGAGGGGTTTGGGTTCAGAACCGAGGAGAGGGGGTGTGCCGTTGTATCCGGCAACACCAACGGATCCCTCAACTGCCTGCATGTCCAGAGGCATGCCAACCTCGCGCTGGGCAAAGTGCTCGCGCTCTCCCTCCGAGTCAGAATCGTCTCCCTCCTTGGAACGCTTGATGGGAGACGCAGTGGTCGTCAAATAGCGAAGATACAATCCCGCCAGGAGTGCGGCAACAAATAGAGCAACAACAGTTGCGGTCTTCTTCATTCTTGTGTGTCTGCGGAGAAACTGTTTTTGTGACCACCCAAAAACGGATTTGGGGAACCCACATTGATTGAACTTGCCGAGAATGAACTACGCGGAGATGTCCCTCATCGAACTCAAGCAACTCGCCAAGGAGCGCCGCTACATCAAGAGATATTACGTGAAGTCAAAAGAGGAGTTGGTCGCGATTCTGTCCCTGCCTGCCCCGCCCCGAGAGATGCTTCTCGAGAAGATGACCATCAAGGAACTTCGCGAGGAGGCAAAACAGCGTGGACTCAAGGGGCGTGGTGTCTGGGATATGCGCCGCGACGACCTCATGGCACTACTCTATCCTCCCAATCCCCTGGAGAAGACTGCCGCGAACAAGAATGAGAAGAATCAGGGCGACACATACGAACATAATGATCCAGAGGACCATTACTCCGAGTAAATAGGGATATACAATGTGGAGGACGGTTGATATCACGGGACGCAGAATCTTTGTCTCCAATAATTTTTGTGCTTCTGGCGTTTGGAGGTGGTCCAAAACATCGGCGACAAGTGCGTGAAACAGTTTTGTTGTCATTGAAATTTGTCTGATTCTTGATATAAACATGAAGCTATCGCAGACGAAGATGGTTCGCCTGGGCCTCGTGCTCGCCGGCGTTGTCGCACTGTACGTTCTTTTTACCTCCTATTCTGGTTCCAAGTCCGCGCTTCTTGACAAGGCGGAGGAACTCGGCGGTCTCGGAACCCCCGGACCCCTCTCCGAGCAGGGACCCTACATGGGATCCCCCCACAGTGTCGGTGGCAACGCCGCCTCCGTTTCTGGAATGCAGTCCCGCACCCCTGCGTCCCAGCAGACCTACTCCGAGACGACCCTCTCGGCGTCTGAGCTCCTCCCCAAGGGTGAGATTGGTGCCTCGTGGGCCGCCGTGAACCCTGTGGGCGCGGATGACCTCAAGGGACAGAACTTCCTCCAGGCAGGATACCACAGCAACATCAACGTTGTTGGCATTGCGCAGACCAACCGCAACCCCTCCTACGACATCCGCACGGAGGTTCCCAACCCCCAGTCTCGCGTGGGTCCCTTCCTCAACACCACCATCGACCCCGACCCTTTCAAGTCGACTCGCCCTCTTGAGGGACTGACTGCCTAAACACGAATCTCGCCTCAATACAATGTTCCCTGCTGCTGCCATTGGTCTCGGCGCTGCCGTCGCGTATGCGCTCACACAAGGACCTCGAAACACCATTCGCATGACCGGTCCGGATGGCAAGTCCTACGAAATGCAAAACCTTCCCAACAAAGAGCAGGCAGTTGCGCTCATGGCGTCAATCAAGCGTAACCTCGTGAAGATGTATGAGCACTACAAGGGAGACGCAGCACTTGCTGCAGATCCTCCCGTGCGGCGATTCCTGGAGAGGTTCAACCCTGATGTGTTCATCGAGAACGACATGGCATCGTCTGACACTTCCTATTCCGAGAACAAAGGTCAGAAGATTGTGGTTTGCCTTCGTGACAAAACCAAAGCACCTCAGTATCCGCTTATTGATGAAAACACAATCATGTTTGTAATGTTGCATGAGATGGCACACTTAATGACCGAGACCATCGGACACACACAAGAGTTCTGGAGCAATTTCCGACGAATTCTTGGCGATGCCGTCCAGGTGGGTGTTTACACTCCTGTGAATTACGCCTCTCGTCCAACCCCCTACTGCGGCATGACCATTACGGACTCGCCGATTTGAATTTTCTATACTCCCAAATGTAATGAAGACCGTACCAATTACGGGGACGCTTCAGTCGGTCACCTTTTACGAGGATGACACGATTGAAACGGTGCGCCAACTGATTGCTCTGGAGGTGGAGTCGCATCCCGATCGAATGTTCGTGGAGGTAAAAGCGACACTCCCTGCGGAGTATTATTCCAGTAACCCAAGTCACTGGACCGAATTGTTTTATCGTTTGTCGTATGACGGCGAGGTTGTCACTGAAGACGCTTTAAAAACCTACACAACTCAGCATCGTCTTGGAACTGGATTTGTTCCACGCGCAATCACGAAGGAAGAATGGGAACAGCGCATTGATGTTGATGAATTGCTGAAATCAGAAGCAGACTTCTTTGAATGGAGACTCTTGGGTGTTCCCGATGTTCGGTCCATGGTCCTGCCTCTGCCTCCCAAGGACATCAACATTCGTGCAGCATCGATTCCTCTTCTTCGTCCGCAGAGTTTGTATGAGACCTTTCACCCGTACCCAGTCACAGAGTTCCGTATCACGGAAGTCAGCGACGAGATGTCAGACCAGGTCAAGAGGACTTTTTTTCCCCTGCTTCGACCCGATACGCCTCCGAACATTGAGTCCATTCGTGCATCTCTTGAGAAATCACAGAAGGACTTTGGCAAACTCTTGGCTCTTCCTGCTACGAAGCATGAACAATCCGCAATCGTGAAGGCAAAGTGGTACATTCCATTTGTCTCCACCGAATTCACTGCTCCCCGTGCGCGGTTTGAACAAATCTTCTACGGATTGACTGTCTCCAAAACAACACCCCACATTGCCTACTTCACTGCAAAGACGGAGACCATTCGTCACAAGTTGTATGTTGAGGATCCCAAGACCAAAGTTCCCGTGTTGGACACCTCACTTCTTCGCGGTTGGATTTCCAAGACATTGCCGCATCGCAGGAAACCGACATTGCTGTTGTATCGCGGAAAGTCCTCGACACACTTTGACCGGATTGCAATTACCGATTCGGACATTACGGTTGATGTGCGTCGTGAGAAGTCTTCCAAAGCAGGCATTGAAGACCTTCAGAAAGACATGCTCAAATGGTTGGAGTCTCTGGATGCTGTAATGCCGTTTTTGGAGGCGTCTGATTTGGCAGTTTCTCGATGGGAGTTGTCCGAGTTGTCTCTTGTGGCAACCTATGGCAAGGAGATTTCTGAATTCGACATGCGCCGCTTCCAATGTCTTCAGTCTATCTTTGGGGTTCAGAAGGATACCTTTCGTTTGCTTCGTGCTGAGCAAACAGGAGGTGACATTTCTCCTCAGTTGCTCCAGGCATACCAGATTCTCAATCAGGAGACATCGATTCAAACTCCCGAGTTTTTGGCAGAGGAAATGGGCATCTCGGTGTCGGATGCGCAGACTCTCATAACCGACCTCGAAAAAATGGCAGACGATGTGAATTTCGAGAGATTCTTGCGTGCCTACCCAACTCTCAAATTCTGGAGAAAGGAAGTCGTCATTCGCTTCGTCACCAATCTCGAGCGAACTCTCAAGTATGCAGACCTTTTGCGCTATGTCCTCACGACAGAAGACGACGACAAAGTAGGAGATGTGTGCCCTCGTCGAATGGAAGAAGTTGCCCCTCGTGTTGTTGTTCCGCAGCAAGAGGCAAACATAGAAGACGAAGGAGATGTGGATGCCGAACTCTTGGCACTTTTGGGAGTCGAAGAAGAACAACCCGCTGCCGAGGTTGGCACATCCAACGCAGCACCTCCTCCTCGTGCGCGCAAACTCAAGATTGACCAGAAGTCGAGTGGAACACACAACTATTTCAATATGCGACTCAAGGATTTTGATCCCAATACGTTCGATCAGTCCTTTTATCCCAAAAAATGTGACAAACCGCAGCAGGTTATCGCGCTAACACCTGCCGACAAAGCACGTATTGGTTCTGAATACGATTACTCGGGCGCCCCTGAATCGGAAAAACTGGATTTGAAAGACCCTGACGCAACCGTAATTTGCCCTCCCTTCTGGTGTATGCGTGACGAGATTCCTCTGCGGGAAGACCAGTTGGTCAAAGGAGACGATGACGAACTTCACTGCCCCAAATGCAATGGAAAGATTCGCGCAAGTGACAGTGCAGACACTGCCGAATACACAGTCATTCGTCGCGACGCAGTTGCCAAGTATCCAGACTACATGAAGAAGGAGTCCACCATCAACAAGCGAAAAGTGCCGTGCTGTTACGTTCAACCCCGTTCGACTTCTGAAACCATTTCCAAGGAGGACAAGATGTATATCTTCCGTGAAGATGTCAAGTCCATTCCTGCACTTCGAACTGCATATGTATCAGACCAACTCGCAGCAAAGTTGAAGGTCACGACAAATTATGCCAAAACTGTAAAGAAGGGACATTTGATTTTTGGAGAATCGGATGTCTTTCGCATTGGGTTGGGTCGTCCATCGGAAACACTGCCTGTATTGCTTGCGGACACTACCGCAATCAAGCGCCCTCGTGATGCGCGTGAGAATGTCATTCGATGCTCCTTCTTCCGCACATGGAAGAACACTGCAGTAGGAGATTCAACAATTGACAGAATTGTCAACAGCATTGATGCGGCATACGAAAACAATCAATTAAGTCTTCTGGAAGAACTCGAGTATGTGACATCCTTCTTGAAGTGCGAAGTTATTCTCATCGATGCGACATCTGAGCAGGTCTTGTGTGGATTTTGGTCAGATACACTGGGTGCCAACAGTCGAACAATTGCAGTCATTGGAAGTGAAATCTTGGGTGTTGTGAAGCGTGAACGCAGTGGGAGGTCATTTAAGACAGAGTATGTGGTGAACCTTCGCAATCCTCCCTTTGGAGACAAAACGTGGCCGCATCTCCTCGACCTTCACAAACAGGCATGTTCTGTGGGTCTTCCTTCCTTTGACGATGCCATCGCAGAGTTTCAGCGTGCAGGCAAACCGTCGTATCAGGTCATTCTGGATCCGTTCGAGCGCATTCAGGCATTGATGATCCCCGGAGAGGTCATTTTGCCGGTTTTGCCTACGACTCGCAAACCGTTCGCAGGAGTTACGGTTCGCGCTGGGTATGTTGATCTGGTGGATGCGGATCTGCCACCTGCTGCGTCTGAAACTGCATTTGTGAAGGAGTCCAAACACCCCGGATTCAAGATTGTGCGCGAGCATCGAAACATGGAGGGAGCAGTTGTGGAATATGAACTCGCATCTGGGTTCCGCGTTCCCGTTCGCCCAGAGGGAACTTCTAAAGGACCTGTGTCTGAGGTGACCGAAACAATTCGTCGCAAAGACGAGGATACGCTTGTGAATGGAGTCCCCAATGAGGAGGACAAGGAACTTCATTCGAAAATTTCGTATGCAGCAGAAGTCTATGAGTTCTTGCTGTTCACACTTTCAAAAGACATTCAGGAAGACCAGAATCTCTATCGGAGCATTGAAAACCGCAGCGAGTCTCTGTATCGAGACCTCAGTGCGTGGTATGACAAAAATGCATTTGAAGATACGGCAAAATCCTACGACACATTCATCAGCAAGGTTCGGACACCGTGTGGACAATTCAAAGCAACCACAAAGAAAGGCAGGGAACAGTGTGAGAGTGCACCGTTGTGCGGAGTTCAAGGGAAGGTGTGCAACATCAAAGTGAATCCTGTAGTCAAGAAACAGGACCTTCTCAAACGCCTCACAAAGACATTGCGAGACAATGACAAACAGCGATCACTTGTTTTGGACAATCGCATGTCCCCGTTTTTCAGCACCATTTTGTATTTGGAATTACCCCATGAACTGATTACCTCCTCCTTGTAACCTTCCGACTCTTCTTTCCACGACGCGTCTTGCGCTTGCGACCAAGACCAACCGCAGCGGACGCGCGAGCAGGGCGAACCGGGGATCCAGGCGCAACACTCTTCTCACCAACTGATTTGAGAACATTGGACTGCGACGCACGCATTCCAAGTGCCTGTTCCTTCGTGAGTTCCTTGTATGTGTTGGTATCGAACCATTTTACCGCGCGCTCATCTGTGACCGGAACTTCCGCTCCATCGTATGCGATACCAATGTATTTTCCTCCCTTCTTTGCCATTGTTCTTACCAATGGAAAAATCACGCTGGGATTCCAGATTGATTTTTCCACCACACCCTATCACGTCTTGTTTTTCAGTTTGTTGGCAATTTACGCCTTGAGGAAGTGAACCTTGAGGTACTTCTGGAGGTTAAGGTAGGTGACCTCAGTCTTGTCGTCCACGCGGAGGAGCTTGGCGAGCGCGGCGTTGGGGAGGATGCGGCGCTTGAAGTTGGGGTCAAAGCAGTTGTGGGACTTGACGTACTCGGAGATGAACTTGGTCACCTGAGTCTGGGAGCGCTTGGACTTCGCGGCAATGCCCATGAAGTGGCAGAGCTCATCGGAGAGGGGCTTCTCGACGAGGAAGGCGTTGTTGGCACGACGCGCCTCCCACGCCGCCTTCTGCTCGGGGGTCATGGTGGAGGGGTCAACCTTGCGCTTCTTCTTGGAATCGCGCGCCTCCTTCTTGGCCGCCTTCGCCGCCTCCTGGGTCGCCTTCACGGCATCGCGGACCTTGGCAGTGAACTCGGTGGAGAGCGCCTTGAGCTGCTCGGTGAGGGACGCGAGGAGCGCCTCAGAGGACTGGGCAGCAACGGGGGCGATGGTGGGAGCGGCAACGGTGGGGACAACAACCTCCGCCTTGGCAGGGGACGCCTTCTCCTTCTTGGGGGCAGCAGTCTTCTTGGCGGGGGTGGCGGCGGCAACGGGGGCAGCGGGAGCGGGGGTCTCGACCTTCTTGGCGGGGGCAGACTTCTTGTCGGCGGGCATCTTGTTTGACTTAACAGCAGAAGTAGAAGAGGACATTTCTAACGCGTTGATATGTTTATTACCTCTGGCGGTCATGTAAATCGCTTACGGATTCAAACGCAGAAATACTCATATGCGAACTGCCATTCTTTTCACGGGACAAAAAAGGACCCTGGCGAGGGTTCTTCCTCTGCTCAAACAGAACTTGTTGGACACGAACCATGTGACTCTCTTTTTTGCCTGCGAGGGAGAGGGGGTTGTCGAGTCGTTCGAAGGATACGAGGTGGGTGGCGCGGACATTCGGTCATCCTTTCGTACGCCCGAGTTCGAATTGATTCTCGAGGCAATGGTGGATCGCCCAGGATTGACGGAGGATGTGTTTGAAAGGAGTCGCAAAGCAGACGGAATCTGTTGGACAATGGACTATGTGCGTGGAAGCGGGACAGTTTTGCAGTATTACCAGGTCTGGAAGGCATACTGTCTGATGCTGGATTACGAACGCCGAAACAAGATGCGATTTGATGTCTGTGTGCGAACCCGTCTCGACATGCTCCTCACGGAACCACTTCCTCTCGAAGAGTTTGTGACCCAGACTCACACAACAGAAGACGCACGGTCTTTGGGATCGACTCGCATTCGAGTTCACAATCGAGTTCAAATTCCTGATACCTATGAGCACCCGCGAGGCACTCCTCCTACTGACCGAGTCGTCTGGACATTTGGTCCGGAACAAATCTGGATTTGTCGCCGAGACGTGTTTGATGTCTTGGGACCGATGGTGTTTTCCTACGGACTCTACGATTCAAAAAGACCTTTCTCTTTCAATTCGGAGACCTTCTTTCATGAAACATGCAAACACCATTCGATCGTCCATTACGGATACCTTGAAGAGGGCAACTCATTGTTCACGCACTACCCGGGGACAGGTCCAATCCTCGACTTTCCATATGTGGTTGCTTTGATTCGATGAGAAACTCGGGCCACTCGCGGCGAGTATACTTCACAATCCCTCGATCGCGAAGTTTGGACTCCCGATAGTAGGTTTGGTAGGCAACGACGGGGTCGTGGTGTTTGTAGTCGTCGGGCATTGCTTGACGAAACCGTGTTTGCGGAACAACTGGAATCGTTGGAGGAGGATTGAGTCGCAACCACACAATGTGCCGCTCCGTTTTGTGGATTTTGGTTTCCCCGTAGCGGTATTGATACTCTTTGCAGAGATACCATCCAAGGTTCGCCAACCAGAGGTAGTTGGCGAGACTTTCACGAACCCAAATGGCACAGGGATGGTTAGCATGCGACTTCTTGTATGCTCCCTCCGGAAGTTCTCCTGGACCCAACACGTGATGTGCAGAGTACAGAAGTTGAGCGGTTTCAAGAATCATCTTCACGACATGTTTGTCGCAATGTCGTTTCGCTGCGAGACGAGGATGACGATGAAGGACAAAGATATTCATTTTGGCAAATCAGTCAGTGACGTCACGAACGAATCCGTTTTTACGAACGATACAGTGCGGACAAGAGTGTGAACACAATGATGTACGGGTCTTTTGGATACATCAGCATCAAATATGCGATTCGACTCGACAAATCAACCGACTGATTGTCTGTTAGCATCGTGGAGGTTTCGAATGCATAGTCAATGTATCGACGCGTCATGTCACGAACTCGAACCATCGTTTTGGGAAGTGTGACATCCAAATCATCGCGGACCATTCGAAAGATGGCAATCCATCTCGACTTGTCCAGTTCTAGAAATACGTTGGGATCAATGTCACCAAATCCATGGTCGTGTGCAAGTTGGCAAATGATATTGACTCGATAGCGAATTCGTTCGTCAAGAGATTTCGCTTCCTCGCGAGGATTGTCGATTCCATGGACTCGGTTGTATGCCCACATCGCACGAAGGCGGCGACGCGTGTCGGCAGACAATGGAACTTTTGTATACGGATTCACGGGTTCGGTACTACGACAACACCATCTCCACAGAGTTCCAAAATGAAACCACCAGACCTTACCGGATTCTTCGAACGCGAAATAGGACAATGGATGCTCGCGAGATGCAACTTCGCACGTTTCAAGGTCCTCATCATTTGCGAGTCCCTTGCGACACAAAACACCCGGTCCTGCGAGTGCCAAACGCTTTCGAAGCAGGCATCCACGAACAAATGCCTGACATTTGGTGGCAGCGCGTGACTTTTCTTGATTTACATTTGACCACAAAACGATATCGCGATTGCGAGCATGCTGACTACACAAATAATACCCTTTGAGAGCGGAACAGGGGCAATGATCGGTCGAACCCTTCTTCCGAACCGACGCACACAACTGCATTGTTGTTACATCACGACACTCGTGAAAGTAATCTGGAAACATGCAGCGAAAACGGATTTAGAGTTTGCCGACGCTATAGGAATCACACCTCAGAATGTCTACTAGTGCAATCGTCTCAGTTTCCAATCTTGATATCAACAAGGTTACCTTTGGAGAGATCCGCCCGAACAAGGGTGGAGGAAAGACCGTTCCCATCAAGTACAGCGGACAGAACCTTCAGATTCGCATTCCCAAGGCAATGTATGCGATGGGCGTGAACATTAAGGAGAATGAGACCGGGACTTCCTACCAGATGTCTCTGACTCTCAAGGGATGTGACCCGTATGCGAAGGATCGCGCGGGTTCCGATGCAGGCGAGTTTGGAATCCTCTACAACTTCCTTCTCGACATGCAGAACAAGTTGCTCGACAGCGCCACGACCAACAGCACTCGCTGGTTTGGCAAGGCACGCAGTCGCGAGGTTCTTCTTGATACCCTCAAGCAGTTCCTCTCTCCCAGCGTGGAGAAGGTCGATGGTGCCTGGGTTCCTTCTGGAAAGTATCCTCCTAGTTTCAGGATGAAGGTTCCTGTCTACAGTGGAGTGGTTTCAATGGATGTTGTGGGTTCCGATGGAAAACCCATCGCAGTTGACCTTGACAACATCGCGAGTGTCTTCCCCAAGCGCTGCGAGGCGTCGATTGTTGTCACCCCGAGCGTGTATGTCTCCGGTCAGGGATGGGGTGTTACCTGGCGCATTACCTACGCGCGCGTGACTCCTCCCCAGAGGATGTCTGCTGCCCAGGTGTTTGCGGATGAGATTGATCAGGAGGCGCCTGGACTCTCGAATGCGGCGCCGCTGGCTCAGCGTACGAACGGAGGTGGGATTCCGCAGGAGTTCCTGGATGAGGAGGATGCGCCTGCTGAGGAGTCGGTTCAGATCCCTCAGATTGTAGAGGCACCTGCTCCTGCGCCTGTTCCTGCTGCGGCGACGAAGGCGAAGAGTCGTCGCACGGCAGTCGCATCCTAGACCAGACTCGAGAACTAGGTGGAGGAACGTGAAGAACCATATCTGAATCAACGAACAAAATAGAGTCCCGTGATGGGAACGTAAGGGAAGACTCTTCCCACAAACAAACCGAATCCTTTTTCAATGTCCGTCGTCCGCATTTTTTGCACGTATAGACAGTCGGAGGATTCACAAGCATCGAAGGCGTAAGAATGCGCGTTGGACCATACAAACAGTGTTCCAACACCAATTCTGGAGTTGTCCATCCTTCGTTAACAAATCGCTCAAAGGTTCGCTGGGGAAGATGTCCCCACAAATCTCCCTTCATCGTCCATCCCTCTTCCTGAAGCAGGGTTCCAAACTCGGACTCTTGAAACCAGAGCAACCGAAAATCTCCATGGTCCGTACGACTGTGCTCCGAACATCCAACTCGCTGGAGGTCTTCGTCATACAACCAATACACATTTGCGTGAGTGTACCGAGGGTCGCGCGAACCGCGATACACATTGCGTCCTTCCATCGACCAGAGATCCGACACGACATCAATGTCGTTTTCGGTAATGTCTCCGGACACATCGTCATACAGAAAATTGGGATTCAAGATTGAATACATTGTTCCTCTTACTCAAATTTTACGGACACAGGAAACGCTGCGTGGCACACTGACTTGGTCGCAGAGCGTGAGAGTTCATGTCTCTTGCGACGTCCTCCCTCCGCAGGTTGAATCGTCGTAGAACACTCGTCCATATCTGCCTGAACTGCATCATAATTTGCCTCGAGGTAATCCAAGACCTCGTCTTCGAGAATCCAGTTGAAGAAATTGAGTTGTCCTACGGTCGTATTCATCCCCAGGAACTGAATCTTCTTCCAACGGCAGAAGGGGTCGAACATCTTTTTGCTGTAGGCACGAAGGTTTGCCTTGTAACGAAGGTAGATGTTGACATCGCGGTCGTTTGTCGTCATATACGAGATGTTGTGTTTCTTGGCATAATTGGTCACCAACCAATCGAGGAGACGCAAACTGATCTTGGAATTTCCATTGACAATGGTACGGACGCGCTCGAGGGTCTGTTCGTTGCTGTAGACGACTGAGAGTCGCTGCAGCACCATCTCTTCTTTGCTTCGAATTGTGTCCATGATGAAGGAAGTCGTTTTCATTGAAAATGGGTTTGTTAAGTAGACAGAATGGATCTGAGTGGAACTCTGGTTACGAAAGAAGAGTATGAGATGTATGTGAAAGAACGCGATGACTTGGAGACTCCTCACAAGTGTGAAGCAGAACCAGAGGCACCGGACGCAGGCGCAGTCTTGGAAGACCTTGAGACGTATGCTGCTGAGTTTCACGAGATGGTCGAAGAGATGTTCGAGAAACTTCCCACGGAGACGCGTATCCTGGAAGGCGTGGAGATCCCGTCCTATGACGAAGTCCGTCAGAAACTGGAAAACGAACTTTCGGAAACAAAGGAGAGTAAAGACAATGGACAATGCGCTGGAAGCGTGGATTCTTGACAATCGCCCCTATACTCATCTACGCACCCGTATCAAGCATTTCGTATTGTATTGCCGAACGCTTCATCCGGAAGTCTCCTACAATCGCACCAAGCGACTTGTGGAAGAGAGTCTGGAGCGAGTGATGAGTGGAACTGCGGGACGCCGCTGGGCACGAGACAGATGCTACGAACGAGTGATTCGGTTGTATGGAGTCAACGACCAGCGCACCGATGCGTGGCATGCGAAACGTGGTGAAATGATAACTGCGTCAGAAGTCTACAAGATCTTTGGAAGTGAGGATGCGCGTCGAGAAATCATTCTTCGCAAACTGGAACCTCCTCCTCCTGCAGATGCTGCTCGCCCCAATCCAATTCCTGCACTGATTTGGGGAACTCGGTTTGAACCCGTTGCCAAGAAACTCTACGAGGAGCGGACCAAGTGTAAAATCATTGACGTGTCATGTGTCCAGCATCCTCGCTACTCCTTCCTGGGCGCATCTCCCGATGGTCTCATCATTCCCGATGGCGATGACGAAGCGCGCTACGGACGTCTTGTGGAATTCAAGTGTCCGATGACTCGTGTTGAGAAACCTGAAATCCCGATTGGATACGTACACCAAATGCAGATGCAGATGGAGTGCACGGGGATTGACGAGTGTGAGTATGTTGAATACAGATTCAAGCAGGTGAACTTTAACGAGTGGTTCAAGGCAACTGGAACCAAGGGGCGATTTGGTGTCTACGACGATGGGCGAGTCGTCTACGATATCGACGATTGTCCTGAAGACTGTCAGGTCGTCTACTGGGTTCTTCAGTCCTTCAAGGAAGATTTCGTGCCCAAGGACCCGACATGGTTGGAGACTCATCTGCCCAAACTTCAGGAGACATGGAATGAGATTCTCGAGCACCGCCGCAATGGAACTCGACCGGAAGCAGACAAACTTCCGTCGCTAGACGTGTGAGCGCTTCCAGACCTTCCACCAGGGTCTTGCGGGTGGTGCAAACCTTCGCGTCCACTCGTCAATTGTATAGGTATCGCTCATGCTACGATTGCAGCGAGCGCAGATTGGAACAAGATTGTCAAGACTTGTCTTGCCTCCCTTGCTTTCCGGAACATTGTGTCCGCACTCGTAGTCGAATACGGTTATTTTGTTTTTACACCACGAGACCTTGCACTTGTGCTCAAAGACGTGACCCATGTGCGTTATCCAAACTTGTTCGGCAAGTGCCTTCGGAATCTTCTTTTTGCGATAGGGTTCGCAGGGAACCTCACGAAACTCCATTTTCTACTTACTGAATGTATGCTTTATACTGGTTCACCTGAAACGGAGATGCCATTCCCGAGATAGGACCCATCTGAACGGGAGAAGGCGACATATGATTCGTCACCTGCGAGTAGTGCGAATCTTCAGAGGCAACCGTCTTCTGGACCTGCGACTTGTCCAGGAACTCAGGTTGGAAGCGCTCACGAGATGCCCAAAGGACAAGTCCAAGCACAAGAAGGGCAGCAAGAAGAAACAGAGTCGGAGTCATTATTGATTGAGCACGAAAAAACGAACCGCTTTCTCTCTAGGGAAGAGAACAAGCATGGAGGACCGAGCAATCGAGATTCTGAAACTTATGTTGAGTCGCCGTGGACTGGATGTCTCCAAGACGGAGCGCATTACCACCGACGAACTGGAGCGCGTCAATCTGATGACGATTGGCGATGTTCTGGTTGTGTTTAGTCAAAAGGACAAGGGCATTATGGATCGTGACGTGCGCAACTTTGTGAAGTTTGCCACAGACAACGGATACACCAATGGAGTGATTCTTGTGGGACTCACCAAACCCTCGCAAAATGTTCTCAAGGTCATCAAGTCCTTTGCGAAGGAGAAGGTTCAGTTCTTCCACATCTGGCAACTTCAGTTCGACATCATGTCGCATCGTCTGATGATGCCGCATCGCATTCTCAAGGAAGATGAACGCACCAAACTCTTCAACGACTACAAGATTACCAATCCAATGGAGCAACTGCCCTGGATTGATTCCCAGGATCCTCCCATCAAGTGGATTGGAGCAGTTCCGGGAGATGTTATCGAAGTCGACCGCCATAGCGACGTTACAGGCAACATCAAGCACTGGCGCTACTGCGTGGAAGATGTAAATGTTGCGTAAGAGCAATGGACGACCTTTCTCGTCAATACGAGCAGCGTATTGCGCGCTACAATCAACTTATCGCAGAGTCGATTCGAGCACCCGGGACCTTTCAAAGGAATCTGCCAAGAATTCGGGAACTCAATACAGAGATTGCGGGAATTCTGGAGAGGATGGTTGCCCAACTTGCAATGGTCAAGAAGGAAGATACGAACTTCCTTGCCCAACGCGATGAACTCTACAAGAACCTGAAACGAATCTATAAGGAATCAAATGCCCTTGCGAAGGACAACGATACATTGGAGACCTTGCGACGAATTCGCGAGTTCAAGGAGACAGAGTCAACGACCTCTGTCAATCTCTACATGATCTTCTTTTTGATTTTGGCATTGATTGTGTTTGTAGCATTGGTCTTCAAAGGTCCTTCTCAGAAAAACGACATGACAATCACGACACCAAGCAGTCCTGCGGCAATTCCTGCCTTGGCGTAAAGGTCGGTGTTGTCGATTTCGGGTTGCTCACTGTTGACACGCTTGATTGTTTGGTAGGTGTTCTCAAGCGCGGGACCTTCTTTGCGAATGGTTGAAAACTGTTTTTGAATATCGTTCAGTTCCGGACTTGCGGTCGAAGATTCGTCCACAAATTTGGAAATTGCCTGAGCATTGGACGCAATGGACGCGTCCATCTTGTTCAAGTAGGATTGAATAAACCTTTCGGCATTTTCGTATGCCATTTTGTGTTCAGGACGACCCGTCGTACGATACTCGACGTAACTACTCTTGTAAATTTCAACCACTCGAGAAAACAATTCTGGCGAGAACGTCGACATTACTTCTTTCCTATAAACAAAATGCCGGTCTTTTCCTATTTTGAACCAAATGCCCCTCGCCACGCAAAACTCACGACGTCTGCGGGCGACCACACTCGTTATCTGCGTCTGATGGCAGCAGCAGCACCCTATGTCCAGAGCGGAAAGGTGCTGAGTGCCCCGACTCTTGGATGGAAGACGAATGAACTCAATGCCCAGGTTCGCATCATCGCACCGATCTGGGGCGCAGTCAATGGACTTGTTCCCAATCGCGGGTAATTTGTTGAGGAAAGACAATGGGAAACAGATTCGCACCTCCTCCGCCACCGCCTCCTCCGCAGACAACTGCGATCACACAAACAACCCCTGCCCAAGTTCGGCAGTACGAACGCATTCAATCGGAGTATGCATCCTATGTTCCAGTCGGACAAGCAGCAGGGGCAATTCAAGAATTAAACAAACGGTTACGAGTGCCTCGACCCAAGACTGCGACAGAGGCAGAAATCAACAAAGAACGGAAGGCAATTGTCCGCACAAACACACCGTCTCTCATTGTTCTTCAGGTTGCGCTCGCAACAGTGGTTCTGTGTCTGCTTGTATATGTCTTCGTTCCTGCGAAGTATGCTCATGGGATTGCCCTTCTCATCTTGTCGGTGGGAATCGCAGTCGGAATCTTTCTGAAGAAGTAAGCAATGGCAAACAAATGTCCACCTATGGGGGCGGTTATGAACAGTCCAACAGACTCGGGCACATGTATATTCGATTGTTCTAAAGTCGACAAGGGTTGGGAAGTTCAAGTTCGAAATGGAGTTCCTGCATGTGTGTACACTGCACAACCAAGTGTGTATTTTTCCCTGCCAACGTTTCCGGCACTTGATGCAAAAGAACTTGACTTGTGGATGGGAAATCAACTACCGCGGGAGGTCGGACAGCGGCTTATGGGACAGTTTGAAAGTGCTGGACAGGAAACGGGAAAACGATTTGAACTCGCAAAGAGCAAAATTTCGACAAAAGAACAGATCGCAGATGCGTTCAAAGATCTTCAGTTGGCAGAAAATGTCCGAGACAAATCTCCAGATGCATACCAGGATGCTCGCATCCGATATTACACGCTTGTGAAAGGAGAAGACTGGGGCAATGAAGAGAAAGAACGTGTCATCAAATCGGAAGTTGCGCCCAAGGTCGCATCCTACATGTCATCCTATCAGGACATGGTTAATCGACAGAATCAGCAGCAGCGAACCATGGATGTTGTCAAGGCAGTCAAGGACAAGGTCATTTCCATGAAGGACGATTTCAAGATGACCACGAATGTTTTTGGAAAGCAGATTCAAGAACTCAAGTCCCAGATTGAAATCGAGAGACGAAAGGGTGCCGAACAAAAGGAAGAAATCCAATCGTGGATTCACTATCTCGTGAATACACTTTTGGTTGTCTTTGCAATTGCAGCAATCATCACAATTGTTCGCAAACTGATGGCAACGAACTCCACTCCCATTAAAACACCAATCTCCGTTACAACTTAATGGACGACAGACAGTGTCGTATTTGTTTTGACCCTGCGAACGAAGATTCCTTGGTATCTCCATGTCGATGTCGAGGCACACAGGCATACATTCACACAAACTGCCTTCAGTCCTATTTCCAGCATTATCCAGACGGAATCTGTCGAGTGTGTCGTGTCTATATGCGACGTATTCATCCCGAAGAACTCTTGTATGGAATCGGAGTCGGCATTTGGTGTCTCGTGCTTGCGTATGCGAACACGCTGCCTTCTGAACACAGATTCATGTATTTGCTTCTTGCCGCCGGAGTTCTTGTGTACTACTTTGTGCTTCAGAGCATGCCAATCCTTATGGGACTCATCGTGATGGCACTTTCAAGTGCGATGCTTTTTCTTCCGTTTGTCACTGCCTTCCAACTGACTGTGATTATGTTCCTCTCCTTTACGGTCGCAGCACTGTGTCTGTATATCCCCTTGCGGTTCTTGATGATGGCAATGGCAATCGTCTTGACAGCAGTCTATTCGTTTGCTCTTTTGATGTATGCGCTGACCA
>JACCDV010685637.1_pt1 | contig 23008 bp, 26 predicted proteins | sample 7446131 | NCBI WGS metagenome assembly JACCDV01 (sample SAMN15323448, study PRJNA562643) | freshwater metagenome | isolation source: river surface water | place: USA:Blue River Watershed | collected 2017-08-17
CATTCAGATCATCACCCTTGGCAATGTGTACCTTTATGGCGTTCTCGACGCCATTGGCCACTGCGATTTTGAGTAGCCGGTTCAGAATGGACTTGATGCCAATGCCGTTCATGAGTAATTGCTCATGGCAGCCGCAAGGCCGCTCTTCATTGATCTGACGAGTGATGCGGGCTTGAGCACCTTGACCGCGTTGCCGTAGCCAAGAAGATCGGCCACAAGCTCCCGTTCGTCCGTATAGGGGACCTCAAGCTGGTAGTAGCCATCCGGAAGAAGTTTTCCGATCTGGTCTTTGTGCCATTGTTCTTGCTGCACCCAACGGGCCCGCTCGGGGGAGAAGACCAGTAGAGCCTTCTGCAGAGGCTGGCCTGTATAAATCCCATAGCCAAGTCCGAAGGCTGAGAGCATGTCCTCATCCGACATTTCTAGGGTGTCGTCTTCCTGCTGTGTCGCAACCTCTATGGCATCAATGGAAAACCTGCGGGGCTCACCCCTCATATGGCACCAAGCATTCAGATACCAGTTTCCCCTGTAATACGACAAGTCCTGGGGTGAGACATCGCGGCTACTGTGACCGCCAGTTGTTCGATTGAAGTGCTCGAGGAGCAGCCGCTTCCTGTTGAAGGTGGCTTGAGCCACGGTCTCAAAGATGCCACTACTGACGCTCCGTTTCCCCGCATCCAGCAATTTCACCCGTCGGCTCAGTTCAGGGGTGTTCAATCCCTGCTTTTCGAGCAACTCGGACAACTTTTCCTCAAGTGGCATGAGGTGAGGGCCAAGCAGGGTGGGGGCGAGCTGCTTGAGCATCTTCTGGATCGTGGCCAGAGCAAGCAGTTCACTTTTGTTGAGCCAGATTCCTGGAAGCTCATGCGCTTCGCTGGTCTTCTTCAGTACATATCCTCCGGCATCCCTGTCATATTCGATGGGAATACCAAGTTGGTCGCGCAATTTGGCTAGGTCCCTCTTAAAGGTGGCTGACGACACTTCCAGCAAGGCCATGAACTCGGCGCGGCTCAGAGCCCGGCGGCTGGACAGAAGCGCCTGGTATTTGTAGAGCCGGATGACCTCACTCATCTTGTGGAATGCCTTGGAATTCTTCTTTTGAGGCTCATGATTTGAGCCGCCGTCTATGACTATAAGCTTTATAACCGACTGCATTCATTAGCAATCGACGTCATCATCTTGTAATGCAAAAATATTTATAAATCATGATCAATCACATGCGCTTCCGGAGTGACTACTTTGAACCTCCCAAGGCTGCGCAACTCGTTGAGCAGGCGGTTGTTTTGCAATAAAAACGAGCAGTTTTAGTTGAACTCATCTGTATCCATATGACGGCGTCTGGAAAATCCATCGTCAACCTCATCCCGGTGTGACTTAATAAAGACTGCACCCAAGCCGGTCGCAATGCTTCCCATTCTGTTGCTGCCGTCTGAGCTGAAACTACCCGTATGGGTGTAATTGGATCCATCAGACCCGTGCGTGAACGGCCCCATGGTTGTGTAGACCGTACCATTCGATGACACGCTAGTGGTCTCCGAAACATTGTGAATGGATTCGCCTTTATCGGAGGTCGCGAACCAGCCGAATATGTTCCAGATGTCCATGATTAACTCTCAGAGGATTTCTGCTGATCTTAGGTTGCCACTGGCTCATCACGTGAGCCTGTCAGCTGTTCTTTATCGGCGTTTCCAGAATTGACCCACAGCTGTATGCACAAATTTCACACCGACCAAACGGCGTCAGTGGGTAAAGGATTGCCTTGGCGTTCAAGTGCCAATAGGTTGGCCATCGAATTTGATACGCTAGGCGTCTTTGAGTTTGCGCATGTTGATCCTTGGGGCGCGCATATCGGTCCTGCAAAAAGGATTAACGCTAACTCGGCCTGAATATGAAATACATGCGCAACACCGAGGCGGAGTTGTAGACCGGCTTACCGGTCACGATAACCGAAATGGCCGGTCAGGATCCCGGAATCAGCGGTCACGTTCGATCGGAATTACTGGTCACGTTGTTACGGAACACTCAATTGAAGTCATCAACAAGACAGATGATTCAATGTTCACTCGTTCTGATGGGACGGTCTACCGTTCGAAGAAACGCTAGTTGTCTCCGAAACCTTGTGGATTGTTTCTCCATCATTCTAGATTGCTAACCTATTGAGTAAGTTCAAGATGATCGCTAAAGACTTACCAAAGTCTCCAATGAATACTAGGGCACAGCTGGCTCACTAGGTGAGCTGGTGAGATAGGGCTCGAAAAGGCTTGGAGCCTAATCAAAATCCGTAGCTAATCTTGACGCCTCGTTCTTTCAAAAGAGATTTAAAGTTTCGTGATGTTAAATTCCTGAAACTTAGCCAAGTTCCAAGTCCTGTCCCATAAGCTGCCCCATAGATCGAAGCCACCTTCAATTGCTGGATCCATTCCATTTTTTAAAAAAACCTCATACAAAACCATGTTGGCATCACAAAAGTCGTGTGAGTGACAAATATTGAGTGATGTTTCAACGGCATTACGCTGAACGACCTCTTGAAGTTGTTCATGTGTCAAGCGTGCTTGTAGTGAGTTCGAAAATTCAATCGCAAGAATTTCGGGATTTTTTGTCATAACAATTTTGGCCTTTCTATGGCTAGGCAAGCTCAACCGCAGCCTTCAGCTGGCTTGGACTGCTGTACAAATATGCGGCAGTGGTTTGGATGCTGCGATGGCCAGCCAAAGTTTTGAGGATGTGAATCGCAGTGCCCTTGTTAGCCAGTGAGGTTAAAAACGTCCTGCGACCGCTGTGACTGCTGGCGCCTTGCAGTCCAGCACCCGTGTACAACAACGCAAATGTCTGGGCCAGGCTGTTTGCGCTGAACCCGGTAAGGATGCTTTTTTGGCTTGCAAAAAATGGGTAGCTTCTGTCCACACACTTGGCCTGTGCGGAATAGGCCTGTAGTTCCTCACGTAATTTGATGTTGACGAAGACTGTGCGAGCGTGCCTACCCTTAGTCATGTCGGGCAGTAAGCGAATTTCTTCTTTCACTGTGCCATCGTTGTTGATTACGTCACTCCAGCGCAAGCAAGCCACCTCTCCAATGCGCAAACCCGCAAGGTGCGTGAGCAACATCATGGCCCGGTTGCGTCGCGCAAAGCGGCGCGTTTCTATGTAGTCCAGTAAGCGTGCTAGTTCGTCTTTTGTCAGTGTTTTTGCCTGTGCCATTTCATTTCTCCTGTAATCATGTGTTTGCGTTAACTGCATTGTGTTTTCACATATTTATCTGGACAACCGGAGACCCGCCAAAGTGGCGGTTTACTCCGTGGAAGTTGACTTCGATATCAAAAAACGTAAAGCTACAAGGACTGATCACTCTGAGCGCAAAGAACCGGGTAATTCTTGGCCAGATATTTTTCTATCGCTGTAGACTTAACCATGACTTTTAAAAATCTACCCCTCAAGCCATTTCTCAAGGGAAATGTTGTAAGAATTCGACCGCAATTCCAAGATGCTGGCGACAACGAATTTACTTGGGTTGTTTTGGCTGATGAAGAAAAAGGCCGTGTAGATATCAGCGCAATTGACAGCATTCTGAAGATCAAACCAATTCACACTGTTCAGGTCGATTGGATTGAGCATGTGTCAGATAAGTTAGAGTGACAGTTATCACATTGAGAGCGAATTTCAGGATTTACTTCGAAAACTGAACTTCCTGTGGATAACTTTTTCACTGAAATTTTCTTCAATGATTTCAACGCTCAACCAGCGAAATCTTGTAAAAGCACAGTTTTCATATATTTCCGCCAAGATCACGCACTCTTTCAGTGTCCAGTAAAGCAGGGCGTCAAAAAAGCCCTACAAGCGCTGATCAGCTAAGCCAGCACTCAGAGTATTCGGATCCTGGTAATCACGCGTTGTAGGGCGTTTTGCGCGGGGAATTTTTGTGTGCAATGTTCCGTGCATGAGGGGCGGTAACTTGCGACCAATGAAAAGAACTTGCACTCGATGCATGTCACGAGCAGGCCTGAGAAGGCTGCGATGGATCGGTATCCGTCCGATCTGTCGGGACTCTTGAAATCGGTTGTCCATCTGCGTGTCTGACACAAAACTGTGGTCACACAACGAGGATTACAGATGAAAAAATTCGATGCAAGCCAACTGTTTCACTTCACCGGCACCGAGCGTTATTACCGGATCAGTCGTAGGCACCTGTTGACAGATGGCACCAAGTACTTGGCAGAAGAGGCCGAGTGCTTTTGGATGATGGATGCCGTGGCCAGTCACCTAAGCGAAATTGGAACAGCCGATTGGTTTGTTCTGGTTAGGGTCACAGTGCAGGGCACCCGAGCAACCATGGTCTATGAGGATGGGAACGGGCATGAACATGCTCGCCAAGAGATTCCGTTCACCGACTTTCCCCTGGCCGAGCAAACGCTTTACGCCTGCTGGGACGGGGAGCACTGGGTGATCATGCTGCCTAGCGAGTATTAAAAATTAGCTTGCGACTCGTAAAAATAAAAACTACACTGTAGTTATGACCATACGATTTGAGTGGGACCCTAAAAAAGCTGCTTCCAATGAGAAGAAGCATGGCGTTTCATTTGAAGAGGCGCGCACAGTCTTCTTTGATGAAAATGCGAAACTGATCGAGGACCCTGATCACTCGGAAGATGAAGACAGATTTGTCCTGCTGGGCATCAGCAGCACGCTGCGCGTCATGGTTGTCTGTCATTGCTACCGAGAGCAGGGCAATTTAATTCGAATCATTTCTGCCCGAAAAGCTTCAGCCCACGAATCCAAGCAATACCGCTAAGAGGTCAAAGATGCGAAAAGAATACGATTTCACCAAAGCGCGCAAAAACCCTTACGCAGCCCAACTGAAAAAGCAAATCACCATCCGGCTGGATGAAGACTCGATTGGCTACTTCAAAGGCATTTCCGAGCAAGTTGGAATTCCCTATCAAAGCCTGATCAATCTTTACTTGCGTGACTGCGCTGCACACAACAGAAAACTGGATCTGAGTTGGAAGTGATGGGACTGATCAGTCAGCACTCTTATTTTTGAATTCAGTGCGTGTGTACGAATTTCACGCCAACAACACGCGCCCAATGGGTCAAGGAAAACCTGGGTGTTGATCTGCTGTCAGGGTGCCCTGAAGAAGCCTATCCCGGTTACCTTGCACCTGTTGTCGTCAAGAGTCGGCAATCCGAACGTGTCGCCTGTGGTTTGGCCAGGTTCGGTTTGATACCAGGATGGGCCAAGGACGACAAGATCAGTCGGCACACCTACAACGCACGCAGCGAGACTGCCGCAGAAAAACCCAGTTACCGGACCGCATGGCGGCAACGACAGTTTGGACTGCTGCTGGTCGACAACTTCTACGAGCCCAGTTACGAGTCTGGCAAGGCAGTGCGTTGGAAGATTGAATTGGCCTCTGGGGACCCTTTTGGCATTGCCTGCTTGTGGGATCGATGGACGGATCCAGCTTCAGGAGAACGGGTAGTGAGCTTTTCCATGCTGACGGTCAATGCCGATGACCATCCGGTGATGAGGCAGTTTCATAAGCACGGGGATGAAAAACGCACCCCTGTGATCATTCCGCCAGAGTTACACGCTGCATGGCTTTCTGCCGATACGACCCAAGCCTCTGAACTTATGACATGGTCACACATGCCGGATTTGTTAGCCCTCCAAGCGCCATTTCTCAGCCGAAGAAGCAGCCGTAGTGGTCTGACTCAATGACATCTAGTGCATCGACCAGATCATTGACCTCGAACATTGGTTCATACGCGTGCCATTTACCGCTTGCTCGCATCCAGAAGATTTTCCAAAAACCGGTCACTTTGACGAACCGAAACCTGGCTATAGGCCGACGGGTTACTTCGCCGGGAGTCCCCCTCCAAGCAGGCCTTACTTCTAAGATCGTTACGGCCTGACCGTCGATTTCGTAGTCGTAATCAACGGATTGCTTGAGGTGAGCAGGAACGCGAGCAAGGCACCAATCGCCAACGACCTGGTCGATTTCTCCGATGTCTTCAATGCTGAGCGCCATGGAACGCCTATCTTGCGCGATTCAAAGAGCTTGAATGTGTGGTGTTGGCTTAGCTGATTCAAGCTCACGCATCTTGATCAATTCGGCTGCAGTGATTCGTACAGGCTTGCCGTCTACAGCCACGATGATGGCTGTGTTGGTCTTGATGGCAATATCCCGTGCGCTTTGAGCAGAACGTTGGATCGCGGCATAGGATCCGGCTAAATCAGGATCTTTGGAGGTTCGAATGTCTTTTGTGTTCATTTGTCACTCCATTCAATAAGTTGTGGCTCAGGGCCTGAGTTATCGTAAAAAGCCCATGAGTCAACGACTTTGCTGTAGCGCTCATGAAAATTTTCAAGCCCGGACTTGAATCGTCTGCGAATGATTTGCTCAGGGATATTGTGCCCCCCTTGGACAACCCGTTCCGCCACCCGAGAAATGGCAATATCTTCGCTGGGCAGCGACAAGAACCACAGCTTAACTTGGTAACCGAGCTGCTGCCAAAGGGCTATTTTCCGCAGGTAGCTCTTACCGGATAAGGTGGTTTCGAAGGCAAAGCTTTGACCTGATGCGACGCATTCGTCGATTTCTTCCAACATAAGCCTGCCAGCTTTGATGGATGCGGACTCAGGATTGAACGGCGCCAGGCCCGCAGCGATCAAATCAGCATTGATGAACCGAAGCGTTTGGGCCTCGGCTGGCAGAAAGTCCCGTGCGAAGGTCGTTTTGCCTGCGCCGTTTGGTCCTGCAATGATGATGATCTTTTTCAAATGACTTAAGCTTCTGGGTTGACCGTTCGGGCAATCCTAGGCTGTGCTTTTCATGCTGGCCGAAGATTCCTGTAATTTTATGCTCAACGATCCGTGGTCGCCAACCAATTGGCGGGAGTGCGCTTAAGTCTGAGCGCTATTGCAGTGCTGGCCCCACTTGAATGCTGTGAAACCCGTACATGGCCCAAAGAAGCCAACGGGCGTCTTGCGCATTGGGCGCCCGAATTTCTGTGGCAATGACCTGCGTTCTTCCGTTGACCTTGACTCGGACTGATGCTTTGTATGTGCGCATCAAGTACTTATCCAGATCAAAAAAGACCTGTCCAATTGACTGATTGGCATAAGACTTGATCCAAGCAAGGAGCTGCATGCCTCCGGCATTGGGTGGCTGCGCCACTTCAAGATGCCATTTGGATCGGATGATTTTTCAATTGAATGATTGAAATTACTATATGTCTGTGACTTTTTCACTTATTGCCGAAATCTATGAAAAAGCGCTAAATACACAGGAAATCCGAGATTTCTCACACGAAGGAGTCTGCACCCTGTGATCAAAATCACCGTTCATGAGTCAGTCGAGGAGGCTCTGCACAAAGCCTTTCCTCGGCCTGCTGCTTCGGCTAAAAAAGCATTAGCCAAGTATGTCGCTGTGGTTGAGGCCATGCTGTTCGATGCCTTGCAACACGGCCAAACACCCGAACAACTCAAGCTGAACTTGTACGCGGTGTCTTTGGATCAATTGGCCAATAAGGGTGGCCAAATTGGTCCAAAAAAGATTCGCCTTCACAAATGGTTGCGCGACAACAAGCTGGAGCTTTTGGAAACGGTGGTGCCAGGGAGTAAATTCACCGGTCAGAACTCGCAGGTCAAACTATCACCCTTGATCACAATGCAGAACACTTTGACCGTACCTCCCGGATCATTGGCGACTGCAACCACGGATGAGGAAATTGATGCGTACCTCAGTGGTGACCCAGTGTCCAATAAGGTGTTGTTCGATCACCTTCACCCTGAATACGGACAGGTATGGCAAGAAGAAAAACTGGCTGAACTGTTCCATTGGGTGCCTGTAGACATCGAATCCGTCAAGGCCTACCTGTACTGGGTTGAAATGGAATCCCAGCACATCAAGGGCGCGCAAAAAGACACGATTCTTCGTCAAGCCCTGACGATCATTAACGTTGCCACTTTCACCAAGGGCTATTACGTGCAGCGCGTCAAACCCAGTCAGTTTGGGCGCACGTACTACGAAGGCACCAGTGTACAAAACGTCAACAAGGACTTGAGAAGGGCCATGTTGGGTAATTGCTGGGAGTACGACATTCGCAGCAGTGTGGTGGCTTGGAAGATGGGGTACGCCAGAAGCCTGTTGTGCGATTCGGGATTAGATCTGGATTTGCGTAAGTATTTCCCAGCCACATTGCTGTACCTGGAAGACAAGGCCGACTTGATGGCCACGATCAGGTACGTCACCTTTGGTGATTCAAGTCCAGTGCCCAAAGACCTTCGTCCAGCCTTGCTCAAGCAAGCATTCACAGCCATCAGCTTTGGCGCTCGACAAACCGCTAATGGTTGGTTGGATGCTTCAGGCAATTGGACCAATCCAGCCCTGGTCGATATTTTGAAAAACGGGGACGATAGAAAGCGATTTCTGGCCGACAAGACTGTCAAGCTTTTCATCAAAGAACAAAACGCTTTGGACGACTACCTGTACGAGCTCGTAAAAAAGCACCGACCAGATCTGCTGCAAGAAAGCTTCTTGCAAACCGACAGTGGCAGGCCCAGCAAAGCCAAGGTGATGGCTTACCTTTATCAGCACGGCGAGACACAGGTCATGGACATCGTCAGGCTAGTAGCTCTGACAAAAGGGCATAAGCCTATTGCCAATGTTCACGACGCCATCTTCTTCAAGCGTCGTTTGGGCGTTGATTTAAAGACCGAGATTGAAATGCAGATGCGCGAGCAAACGGGCAACCCTTATTGGCATTTGACCCCTAAGCAGTTGGAGCGTTACAAACCGCGTTCCTTGAACGCTGCTGCAGAGGAAATCGAGCACAAGAAAAGAATCGAGCAAGAGGAAGCTTTGGCCAAAGGGTACAAATCGGTGTTTCCAAACATCTTGATTGGCTGAAGCTACCAGCGGTGTCCTTCCAGACTGTCGGGTTACCAATGATTCGGTTGCCCAGAGCCACTGTCTGACAATAAATTTGTTATTCCTGCAACACACAAGGAGTAGCAAATGTCAGGTCTTAACGCATTGAAATTCATCGCCAGCAAGCGTCAGCAAGGCACAAGCCCAGCGCATGCCAGACGGCAAAAGCTCAGCGCCAAGCTGCATGAGCAAATTCAAATGGCCAAAGCCGTTCAGTCAGGTACCGAGTTTGTACCGGTGAAGATTCGCACAGTTCGGGACGATGCCACCGGTGAAATGCGACGATTAGAAATTCCTAAGCGGTTGAAACCATGGTGGTGGTCTGGAGAGAACGGCAAGCTATGCATCACCGTCCGGTATGGCGCACGAACATTGGATGTGGTCGAAGGAAAGAACGCCATCGAGACTGACACCATTGCAGGCGTTATCACCACGCTTGAAGTTTTACGTGCTGCTGTGGATGCCGGAGAGCTGGATGCTCGCATTGAAGCAGTCAGTGGTTTGGTCAAGGCTGCATTTGGCAAGGAGGAGGGCGCTGTCAAAAAGGGCAAGTTGAAGCTGCCAGTTAAGCCCGCCACATAAAGCAGCCACGCAAGCGATCACTGCTTAAAACACTGGCCGACACTGGAACGCATTTCAGTGTCGGTTTTCTTTTGGCTAGATTGATTTGACTGGCGCGATTGGTTTGATGGTGCCAATGGGCTTGGTTGTTTTGGCTGTGGGAGCCTTAGGCTTGGTCAATAACTGCAGGGCTTTTTGAGCCCGCTGTGTCTTTTGTCGTTCCCGTTCCTGTTGAACAGCAGTGGTGGCGCGTTCCCGCGTGGCGCGAAGTTGGTCCAGCTTCAATTGCTCTGGAGTTTTGGGTTTGACGAGTTCGTTGATCCGCATATTTTTATTTATGAGCAGATCGAAATTGAGGGGACGAGATGTCTTCTTTTTGCTAAATAAATATAGAGAAAGGAGAGCAACTATGCGATTTAATGAAATAGCCAGTGCGGACGATCAACTTGCTCTTTGGCGATTGATATCAGACAACGTTTGGTCTGCTGTGATGGCACAGGCCAAGGAGCAGGCCAGGCTCAAGGCGCAGGCTGCAGCCACCCCCAAGCCCAAGAGGATCAAGCCTAAAAAGATTGTTCCGAAAAAGCCACCAGCCCCCAAGCCGAAACCGCCAGCCCCCAAGCCACCCCCACCGAAAAGTCCGGTACCCCAGCAGGCAAGGGTAGTGACCCCCAGCAGGCCCCCACCACTGCCCAGTTCACAACCAGTGCTGAGGCCAACCCATTCAAGTAGCTTCAGCCAGGCCGATGCCTATGGATTGCAGCAACAAACGATGGGGCTAGGCCAGGGTAACTTGCCACGATAAACCGTCAAAAGACTCGAAAACGCGTGGCTTTGGCCCCGAATTCGACTGTTTTAAAAATCTATGGCCATGGGGATGACAGGCATAGCAAAAATGGTTTCTGCATACCCACGGGCAATGTCTGTTGGCTCTATTGGGTATTCATTAACCCTGGCATCTAGCAGCGCATAAAACAAGCGTAGCGCGGTTGATTTGGATTCCGGTATCGACACGGATCCAAGGCCTACATGAGAGGTGTTTTAGCGCTTAGTTTGGGTAGAAAATTTCATGGGTTTTCTGTGCAGATCGTCCTAAGAATTCGTCTAAATCCGGTTGTCCATCTGCGTCTTTGACAGTAAATTTGTTGGGTGCAAATTGACTATTTTTGAGCATGACTGACGGCAACTTTGAGATTGTTAAATCAACTCCGGAAGCTGTCTTGCGGCGGTTGGTTCGGGTCCGGGGTGTTGACTTCGATGAGGCTTTTGTTGCGGAGCTGATTGGCAACTATTTCATCCGCAAAGAACTGCATGCCGAACCTAAAATTTCCGATGCCATGGCGATTTACCTCCATGAAAGTGATGCCAGCGATGGACGAAAATTCAAGGGCGATGTCTTGCATGTTTTCAGGCGCTTCTCGTCCTTGGTCGGTGATTTGTACCTGTGTGATTTGCGTTATGTGCATGCATGCATCTTTCGTGACCATTTGCTGAGTTTGGGTTTGAAACCCGTAACGGTTCGCAAGCAAACGGCGATCTTGAACGCCATGCTCAATGTGGCATTCAAATGTCTAGATATAGACAGACTAAGCCCATTCCGTGCTCTGAAAATTTCTGGCGAAGATGAGCGCAGGCCAATGCCTGTGATTACCCATGACTTGTTGCTCGCAGTCAAACAAAAGTTGATGACGCGTTTCAAGCCCTACAAGTTCATTGGGCTGATCCAGTTGAATACGGGCTTGCGACTGTCTGAACCTGTGTACGCCCGTGTTGAGGATTGTGTTTTTGATCACCCGATTCCGCACATTTGGATTCGCAAAAATGCACTCTCTAATCGAAAGAATAAGAGCAGCATCCGGGCGGTACCGTTGGTAGGCGTGTCGCTTTTTGCAGCCAGGCGACTGGTAGAGATGGCCAAGTGCCAAGGCAGTGAATGGCTGGTGCCGCAGTATGCGCACTACCATGGCAGCAACAGTTGCTCGGCCATCATGAACAAATACTTGGCCGACCTAGACTTCAGAAGTCACATGTTCCGTCATGCCCTGATCGATAGGATGAAAGCCTGTAACGATATTCCCACGCGTTTGGCCGAGAGCATCACAGGTCACTCCAGTGGTGGATCTGAGTTCAACAACTACGGCACAGTGGGCTACACGCTTGAGCAAAAGCTTGAGGTGCTGAACCGTATTGCAGTTTAAATTTTTAACTCAACTTCAGCGTCTCTTTTCAACTCAGAGAGTTCGGCGTAAATCGAACTTTGCAGATCGCTGTCAATCGGAGACAGGAAGTCTCTCAATATCCTTTCAGCATGTCGATCAAGCTCGATGGCGAGGTTTTCTGCTGCCCAGTTGATGAAAATCGCCCAGATGGGTGCTCCAGAGCCAGCAGCCTTCATGTGCTTTGTGATCAACCACTCCATGTAGTTGGCTTGGTTTGTTCGGAGGCATGCGGCAAGCGCAGATCTGAATCTCGTGTGCGTCAGTGCTATCTGGTTGAAGCTTGTCAGTAATTCATTAATTGGGTTGTTTGCGTTGGTCTTATTGGCCAGGATGGCTTTCAGCTCATCTGATGTGCCCTGCGGTTTTTTGACCGTGTGCGTACTTTGCGGCGGTTTATTGGGCGTACTGACAACATCCATGAATTTCTGGACGATTGTTTTGACGGGCTTGGAATCGGAGGAAGATTCTTGTTTCCTGAGAAAAGCCGGTATCTCAATGTCATCCATGCCTGCGTTTGCCATCCCATCAACTCGGGCTGCAGCATGGGTCCGATTAGAGCGCCACATGGCCGGAACAGACTGGCTCATATTGATTTGAGATTCAGCTATGAATGGTGCGTTGTCACAGCCAGATCGCAAGACTTGAAGCGAAGGGGCTTTTCTTCTATACGCAGCAACTCCGTTACCACTCCATCCGGCAGCCAGCATAGGCTTCACCTGGTGCAACTCCGGCAAGTCGTTTGCTTTTTCGTTTTCAGCTCTTTCGTGAACAAGAATTAAATTGGTTTCGCTGGTGACCAATTGATATTCGACAGCGAGGCGCTCTCGCTCTTTGGCTTCAGTCATGTCGTTCAGGCGCAATGCGACTGCGATGCGTGAGAGGTCTAGGCTGTTGTCCCAAACGACAGGGCAGGGCGTTGGACTGCCGTTGGGATAAATGGTCTGGACCATCTTCAGCCCATCCATCAAGGCGTCATGCGTTTGTATTTGCATCCAAGACATCAAGGCCTGACCAGCTGCTGCATGACCCGCTGGTTTGGATTGCCAGGCGATGGATGCCTCGCAAGTCACTTCTTGTTCGATGGCCTGCGTTTGCCGAATTCGGTGAAGTAAACGCTCCACCGCTTTTTGCATGTTTTCACGGGGTGTAACCATTTCACAAGCGCCGCCAGTCACATCTGCCATGTCTTTGAGCAGGCTTTCCGACGGAGCTGAGCCTACGCCCACGGCATAGATACGTTGCCCAGAGGCCCGCACTCTGGCGATGGTTTCTTCAATCTTCCAAACCTCACCGTCAGTGATCAACAAAATTACCGCGTTTTTGGATTCCTCCGGGGATCCACTTTCGATGGCGATCACCTCTTTCAGCGCGTCATCAATCTCTGTGCCGCCCAGATCAGCATTTAGCCGACGCGACGCTGCTTTTAACAGTTGTCGGTGAATTAATGTGCAGGGTTTGAGTTCAGGGTGGTCATGCTCGACGCTGCTCCCAAACCTGGTGAACGAAACTTGATCCGTATTGTTCAATTGTCCGAACAACCAGTTGAGGCAGTCTCTGGCTTGCTCGATGCTGTCTCCCTGCATAGAGCCGGAGCAATCGACCAGCACTTTTATCAAGACTGGGTGATTTTTTTCAGGGCTTTCCGGACGGTAGATAGCGCCAGTCAGCACTGTGGCCTCTCCAGGGCGAACAGGATCTTGTGCTGCGACGGCAAAGTTCATGTCGCCAAGCCGGTCAATGACCAATACAAAGTCCCGATCCAACCAAGCCGCACCTTCTAACTTGAAGGCGCACTGATTGTCTTGATGGTTAACTTGGATTTCATGACTTGGGCTGTAAACCTTGCCTTTGCTCAGATTTTCAGACAACTCAAGGCTCAGAAATAGCCGCTGCTCAGCTTGTGGATCAGCGTCTGCTTGTTGGTGCGGCTTTAAGCCCGCCGCTGAAGCATCGCCGTACCTTGGCGCTATGGTCGTGGGCAAGCTGAATCGAATCGCGCCATCTTCGGCTTTCAGGATTTGAGCGTAGTCAAGTTCAATGACCACTTCATCCCCCGTCTGGATGTTGCCAATGTTGGCTGTGTAAAGGTCCTTACCGGAGCGCTCCAGCATGACAGGCAAGTCACCGCTGTCGATCGCTGCTTCGTATTGAGCCTCGGCCACTTTCTTAGGTTTGACTGTTCCTGCAAGGCTTTTGCCATTCAGTTCTACGCGCATGCCGAGCAGCACGCTTTGCCAACCCAAAGGGAAGGTGTAAACGCATTCGACGTTGTCATCTGACCAGTTCTTGTAGACCTGGCGAATCTTGATCTGGGCCACTAAGCCATTGAGGCGTCCTGTCACATGGGCTGAGACCAACCCAATGTTGGCGTCCATGTCCTTGGCGTGCAGTCCCATTTGTTTTTTATTCGCTTGCATTGATTTCTTCCCAGGTGGAGAGGACGGAACGGACAAATAGGCGGAGTTTTTCGGGCGAGAGACCCGCCATTTGCGGTTCTATGTGCAGTTCAACGCCGGGGGCGATGAATACCTTGCTGATGACAGAGATGTCACCCGCAGCCTTTGGAGAGGGCAGAGGCGTTGTAATTCCGTTCATCAGTTGCTTGATGCGTTCCAGCGGCATGCCTTGATCGGCCATGGCTCTAACCTGCAGCACCTGATCTAAGTGCTTTTGGGTGTAGCGGGCATGTTTTCGATCGCCCTCATGCCGGTCAACCAAGCCGAGTTGTATGTAGTAACGGATCGTGCGCAGCGGCAAATCAGTCAGCGCGCTGAGTTGGTCCAGAGTAAAAGAGGTGTCCATGTTTTCTATCATACAGTAAAACTGTCAAATAGAACTGTCATTTAAAAACCACCAAGCTTGTCCGTACCTGAGCCACAATCAAAGCATGGCAAATCCGACTTCAAAAACCATCTATTACCTGCCGGGCTATGGCGGTCAACTAGCCACAGGGCTTGGTAGGGCATTGATGGATCGAGGGTTTGATGTCGCTGGGCGAGAAACGCGAGGCGACTTTCGTTCATTGCCGTTTGATGAACAAATTGCGGCAGTGGGCCAAGACCTTAAAGACCACTTTTGGCACCATGAGGCCCGAGTGATATGCAATTCCTTTGGGGCGTATCTTTTCTTGCACGCCCAAACACAGATGCCATCTTTTCCGGGTCGAGTGCTGTTGTTGTCCCCCATCGTGGGTGAGTTCACAAATGCTGAGGCCCGCACCAGTTTTTCTCCCCCTAGGCCAACAAGACTGAAGGACTTGGCTGAGGCCGGCCAGTTCACGGTACCGCGCCAATGCGAGATGCATGTCGGGGAAGACGATTGGCAAAGCATTCCTGCCAACGTTCAGGCTTTGGGACTTCTCACTGGAATCACTGCAACCGTGGTGCCCGGTGGTGGTCATGACTTGGGCAGAGACTATGTCGGGCCGCTTCTGGACCAGTGGCTTGTTTGACGACAGCCAGTTCAAATGAGTTAGCAGCTCGTCGGAAAAGTTCGATACACGCCGGGTTCGATGAACAAAACTGTATATATATTGGTGCTCGATATAGCCAAACTTAGCCGGCGAATTGCTCACCTGAGCTGCACGTCGGTTCAAGAAAAGTAACAAGAATGCGGGTGGTCGATTTGTGAGTCAAACGCTGGTCTTGACCTGACATGGTTGCTGGGCGAGGTGTTAAGTTCTGACGTTTGGAGCAGGGCAGTGGTGGTCTGCAAAACTCCACATACATTGGCGGTCTGCGGAGCGAAACTTTATACATTGGACGTTGGCCACGAAAACTCCAGATACATTGAGCCATCTCTGGGCCACAATGGTTGCTGGACCGCTGCTGAAAAAGTTGGCAGCGTCAAAAGAAATGACGCTGGTTTACATGCGATGAGCAATTAATTTAATAAAACTACATCCTTAGGAGTATATTATTCGCTAAGTACGCCAGAGGTACAAATATTTTGACCATGTTCGGCGTCTCCGGGTTCAGCAGAGCGCTTAGGTGATCGAGCAAGGTGGAGCCGATTGTTTCGCAGTGGTATGAATTTCAGCAGCAGGACAAAAGTTCAGTGCAATTGCCCTGACCGGAATCCGGCAAAAGATATGCTTCAGCCCAATCCGAGCAGGGCAGCGTCAAAAGTTTTGACACTGAATGAGTAATGGTATGGATTGATGCAGTGGAATGATGCATCAAATGACGACAGTAGACTGATCCGAGTCACAGGCGGTCGGTGGGGCGAGTGGCCACTGACTATCAGCACCATTCGTCTTTTCGCCGGTGTTTTGCTGAAATGTGAACGGGTATCGATTCCTCCGGCTGTGGCTTGTTCGGGTCTTCTGCCAATGCATCGGATCGGCTGCAGCCAGTGGTGAATGATGCGCGGACGATGCCGTGACCTGGGCCTCTCGTTGACATTTCTGGATCGCGTTGCGGCGGCTTGTGCCGTTTGGTCCAGTGCGCCCTCATGGAAATGCTAGTTTGAGACGTGTGTTATCGCTTGCTATGATGACCGATCGCTGAAATGTATGGACAGCATTCGCATGGGAAGAAAAAAGTCTAAGAAGAAACAGTCCGGAAAGAGCGCTTCGATATTGCCACGTAACCGGGGATTCGATCTCGGTGACCACATGAGGGTAATGTCGATGGCATCTACCGACTTCAATGATGCATTGCGCAAGGCCAACGTAGTCGGGTGTGCCTACGGCTACGAATATGTCAACGGATTAGGTCGCATCCCTGCAATTACGCTTGTAGGCACAGATCCTGATGCACTGGAAGAGGCCTTTAGGTCTTTTGAGCGTTGGGGGTGTTTGCGAGATGGAGATGCGCTCGACGTACAAATGCTACTTCGGAAAAATGGATCATATGAACTTTGGGTTGGTCCAGAGATTTCGCGCTCAATTTATAGGACGATCCCGCTGTCTGACATCTATGAGACTCTAGCGATGAACATCTCGTGGATCAAACGGCTGGACTCTACTCATGAATCAGTTCGTGGGCTGAAGCGTTACTGCGAGGAAGGGCTGAGACCAGTAGCAATCACTGCTGCAACTATTAAACCTGGTTCATTTGATATGGACAGCTTTCGGCCCTTGGCATCGTGGAAGGGCATAGTTAAATTTAATTTACGGATCATCGATGAAGTCGAATCGACAGATGATCCTCGGTTTGCAAGTCGTGAAAGAAAAATTCTCAGCTCTCCTCAGAGTGAGAAATTGAATCCAGCGAATGTAAATGAACGCCGTAACAAGTCAATTGATGTCATTTTTCCCGTGGCGCGAGAGCGAGTGCGGCGATCTGGCTTGATCCAGGCAGTTCGTGCAATTTCCGACTATTCGACTGTCGCTGAGGTGCAGGTAGTCCAGGCTGCGATTAATCTTATGTTGAGTGATATTCTGGTGCCTGGAGACCGGCACTTCAGTAAGTTGATGGGTGAATTTTCTCGTACTGTTTGGAATGCTGTTGCCGAATACACAGACATTGCCGACAGTCAACAAAGACCCGCTGATCAACCGGCAGATCTAGTTGCAAAACAAATCGAATTGGATGTTAGGGCTGTGTTAAATAAGTATGGTCTGGGCCATTCGGGCAAGACATTCCAAGAGCTTCAGGCCAGGTTTCGGCAAGCGGGCTTTTTAAATGAATAAGCCTTGGACATATCAGCAGACACAAGATCAACTCCGGGTCTTTGTTAGTTCACGCATTGAAGAATGCAGTGTTGAGCGACAGGTGGTGCGTGAAGCAATACGTGATCTGAATCATCAACCGGTACTCTTTGAAGCCATTGGCGCACGGCCCTATCCACCTCGTGACTTGTACTTGTCGAGGTTAATTGAGTCGCACGTCATGATAGCGATCTATCGTCTGGGCTATGGTTTCATCGATGAGGCCAATGGGATGACTATTTCCGGCTTGGAAGATGAATATCGTTTTGCCAAAGAAAAGGGAATTGACACTCTTTTCTATATCTGGAAACCCTCCGATGGAAGGGAACCTCGACTGTCATCGTTGATTCAGGAAGTCAATACTGGTCCAACTGTTGCCTTCTATGACGATCATGAAAAGCTGGGCGAATTCGTAAAGCGAGATTTAACTGCGCTCATTACCGCTAAGTTTTTGAAAGCTGGGACTCAGGTAGGAGTACTCCAAGAAGACTCTAGTCGCATTATTTCTGGCGCCCTAAACCGTATCGGTGTGATCTTGTCTCGACCGGTATTGATTGATGAAATTGCCGAGCAATCGCAAAAATTTAGTGTTGTGTGCATATATGGCCCTGCCGGAATCGGCAAGACTACTATTGCGGCACAGTATGCAAATGCGCGTGGCGGATTGTTCCTGAGGGCTTCAGGGTTGGCGCCAAAGGAAATATTCTCGGCGTGCGCTGACCTATTGAAACCTGGTGCGAAGTTTGATCACGTCCCTTATTCCACGCTTGAAGGCGCGCGCTTGGGTGTCGCAGCAGCTTGGGCAGAAATGTCCGAAGTTGAACTGATAGTTGATGAATGTGACTTCGTGGCCGAGCTTATTTTCGCGCTTCAGGCAGGGGGAGGTTTTGGCGCGACGAAAAGACTATTGTTCACTAGTCGAGAATCCTTCGTCGAATATGCCAATGTGCTTGTGCCAACGCTAACTCACGACGAAGTTAATCAGATGCTCGCGCAAAACCCGCGTGTGCAGTCCATTAGTTCTGCTCAGCTGGTGGGAGGGACGCCGCTCAATGTCCAAGATGCGCTGCTCGTTGGCGGAACTTCTATAGAGGATTTCAGCCCGATTAGTGGAACTCGGGGATCATCTGGCGAGGTACTAAAGTATTTGGCCCTTGCAGTCTGGCCGCTTTCTGCAGAGGACTTGCTGTTCCTCCGGGCGGACGATTCCTATTCCATTGATATGCTAGTAGCGGACATTGCTCGGCTGGGGGCGGTAGTCGATGATAGTCCTCGCGGCTATAGGATTGTTCATGCTGATACCGCAGAAAAGATAGCTGCCGATCTGAAAAAATCTGTTCAGCAATTTCGATTTTTTGTCAATCGCCTTATTCGCCTAGCAGTGCATCAGGGAATGATTCGTTATGCGTACCAGCATGCTAAGTCTCTGCAAGATGGAACTGAGAATAAGTTCATACATGGTGCGTTGAGAGAGGCCGCTCAATTAGGGGACTGGCGTCTTGCTACCGCTGTGGCCGATGAAATGCTGGTGGCGGCAGTGAACGCAGAAAGCAAAGTGGAGGCTCTCCATTTGATGTTGGGGACGATATACCCTTTGGATCTAATGGGGGCGGTAAATAGGGCTACTGAGCAGCTTGAAAAAGCCCGCGAACTGGCGGAGTCACTGGGCGAGAAAGCCATGCATGAGTGGCGAGAGTATTCAATTGGCACGAGAGCGCGACGTGCGCTCCAATCCGAGGATGTCGCCGAGCTGAAACGGTTGCAAGACGAATACGGAAAAGTAGGCCGTTCATGGGACCAAGCTCGGCTCGGGCTTGAACTTTCAGCGATTTACTTGTCGACCAAGAAGTTCGAGGAAGCTGTCAGCATCTTGCGCTCGACGTGGACGATATTCCACGAACTCGGTGATGATTATGGGATTGATTTGTCAGAGCGAAATCTCGCCTCGGCGTATTCAGGTCTGCCCGGGGACGAGGAGGAAACGGAGAGGTTGGTCACATCAATCGCTGCTCGGACACACGGCGGCTCAGATACGAGGCGACAGCGTGCATGGTTTTGCAACATCCTGGTGCGGCGTCTGCGCAGTTCTGGTCGATTTGACGAAGCGGAATCGCTTGCACGAGAAGCGATCGCAATCGCAGTCGAACTGGGCGACGAGTCAATGCGGGCACTTAATCTTGTCAATCTTGGCAATGTCTATCGAAGCAAGAAGTCACCGCAGCAGGCCTTAGAGTCCTACGAAGCTGCTGCTGTTTCGGCGAAATCGTGCGGGCGGACTGATGTAGAAGCCGACGCCTCGCGGCTTGTCGCTGGCCTTTTCAACGATTTTTCGGAGCTTGGGACGCTTGAGTTGCGAAATGAAAAAGCGGTGCTATACGCGCAGACGGCCATCGGGCTTTTACGCGGTTCCGTATATGGAGAAGCCCTGGGATCTGCTTGGCGAGAACTGGCGGAGGCATACGCCGCCCAAGGCAAGATCACTGCGGCTATTGATGCTGCATTTGAAGCGGCGAATGCTTTTCGTAGTGAAGGGGATAGTGAGGCCTTTGCTCAGTCTCTTCGCTACGGATGCCACTTGGCCCTTCCTGAGCATCCGTTGAACTATCTCACTAAGGTGAAATTGGGGCTTGGCCTCACTAAGCTGCCCTTGGCTGCTGAAGTCGAAGATCAATTCTTAGACCTTGTCGTGCCGATTATGGAGTCTGCTCCAAAGGGGGCGTTGATTTCGCTCTTGGGCTCGCACCTCGAAACCGCCTGGTCATCATTACCGGATGTGATGCAGCGAGCTTTTGCCGCTGTCGGAGTTGAGAAGCTGAACGAGTTCGCGGCGCGGAACAGAGGGGGCAATGGCAAGGATCTGTGGCGAACTCTGTATTCTGCGATCGCGCTTGCCTCGCTTATGAAGAACACGCTGCACCCATACCTAAACCATCGGCTCGCCAATGCGGTCACGCGCCATGTCGATGACATTTTTGCGAGAGAGGACGCCGATGGTTCTCGCGTCTGGACGGTTGTCTTTGGCTGGAATCGTAGAGTTGTGCTGTCTGTTCTTCCTCTAGACGACTCGCCGGCAACCAGCCTCGCTTGCTTCGTTCTTTCGGTCTTCGCCAAGGCCTTTGAAACTGAGCTGAAAGACGAATTGATTGGTTCCGAGTCGGACGTAAGTGAGTTGCTTGTCCAAGTGTCGGCCTACGATCGAATGCCGGCCAACATGAAGGAGCTTGCGGCAAAGACACTCGGTTTAGGCGACATCCTTTCTGAACAGCCTTGCGCAGTTAGCCGGCCAGCAGACTTCAATGTGATTTCACCGACCATTGTGTTCCTGGCGCCTTCTTTTTTGGCTGATGTGTCCGTGCAGGGGAAGGGAGGCAGTGCTCTAGAAGTTCTGCTGGGTCTTACGCTCACAGAACTTGTGTTTCAAATGCACCGCGGCCAAGTGGAAGTAGACTCACTTCGTCCTAAGATTGTTTCGCTCGTGCGCCGCGCGCGGCCGTAGATCAACGCATCAGCTTCAAGAATGTCTAGTTTGTGCAGTGCATCGGTTCTTCGCTCCCCGCATTCTGAATGACAGCAACCGCTGCAAAGTGACCACTCCGGGGGGCAGAAACGTGGGGTCCAGGACTAGTAGTATGGAGTCTCAAGATCGGACAAAAATTGTGTGCCCAAACCAACCGTCCTTAAAGTCTAGCCAGTAGTATGGGTGTATGCATTGATTTGAATGTGGATCCGGTTAGGCGTCTAAAACACACACTAAGGAAATCATCGCTATGAAGAATCAAATTCTCGGATTTTTGCTAATGGGTACCGTAGCTATTGCACAAGCGCAGTCTTTCGCTAAGGCTGAAGTGCTACTGGACAATGGCCTGACGGCTGAGGCACAGAAGGAACTTATTGATCTGATTTTTGCTCCGGGCAATTCACCAGACAAACCTAAAGCCCTAAATTTGCTCGCCTCTATTGCGGTAGACAAGAATAATCTCAAGGCTGCGCTAGATGCTTGGAATCGGCTAATTCGTTCCTACCCAACTTCACCGGAGGCAGCGGCGGCGAAGACGCGATTGCCTCTACTTGCAAGTGTTTTGGGACAGGTGAGCGAAGAGACAATCAACGATGCAACAGCCAGAGTCTTCCTGCGAAATGCGGACTTTTGGGCAAAGGAACGCGATAGAACGTTCCGCATTGACTCGAGCTGGATTCCAAACGTTGATGCTGCCGTTTTTTGGTACGACAAGGTCATCGCCGACCAACCTGGCACCACAGCTGCAAGGACCGCGTACGAGGAAAAGATGCGAACCCTGCTTGGCTGGAAAGACCCAGGCCAGTATGGTGAATCACATGGCGTAAGGGGCAATCCCTCAACTTATTTGCCTGTATTGGAAGTAACCTTCAGGGAGTACGAGAAAGCGTTTCCCCAGTCCGGTGCGGCGCAGGCCTTTCGCTTCCAAGTCTCTCAAGCTTATTGGAAACAAAAGAACTGGTCCAAGACTCGTGAGCTACTTAACGAGATCATCGAGAAAGACGCTGGAGCAAATTCTTTTTACAAGGACTTAGCGGTACGCAGGCTAAAGAAGGTCGAATATTGAACAGAGACAAGTCAAACCGCTAGCTCAAGCGAATTACTAAACAAAAGTAATTTTTTGGTTATATATGAACCAAGAAGAAGCAACTAACTTGCTTAAAGGTGAATTTGGCAAAGTTTTGCTCAGAAACATGCTCAATTACGTTACTTCTATGGCATGGGGAGAGTTCTCTGGTGGTGAATTCAAGATAGAAAATAACGGCACTGCCTTTTTTTTGAATCTTGGCAAGGATACTTTTGTTGTTACGGCAGCACACGTATACGAAGGCTATTTGGAGGCAAAGACGAAGAACCCAAAGCTGCGCTGTGTGCTTGGTAGCTTAGAGTTTGATCCTCAGGCTAGATGTAAAGGATTCCTTGGCTCTAAGAATTTAGATATTGCAACTTTTCACATTGAGCCTAATGAGCTTCAGCAGTCAGAAAAACACGTCTGCTATGGTGCCAGTCGCAAGGTTGAAATGGGATCAGGGGTACTCATCGGAGGATTTCCTGGCCTTGAGCGTGAAAAAATTGATCCTCAAGAATACTCTTTCGGTTTGTACACCGCTCTTACGCCCGTGAGTTCTTCGAGCAACAGACATTTCGGCTGTGTTTTGGAACGTAGTGCTTGGATTGATACCTTAGGGCATGGCTTGCCTGATGTTGGTTACAACCTAGGTGGAATGAGTGGTGGCCCGGCCTTCCTGTTTCAAGAGTCAGCTTCTTCAATCATCTCATGGGATCTGGCAGGCGTTATCTATAGCTCATCAACTGAAATTGGTGAGGTAGTCCTTTGTCATCACTCTGAATTTATCGGAAAAGATGGCTCGTTGCTCAATCCGTGAAATAAAAATTACCATTAAATAGTTAATTAACTATACTACTTCTATGCTACTTGAAGGGTTCTGAAAATTTGCAAGTTATTGAATTTAAAGGGGAAAAGTAGAAAAGTCCGGCGTCTTCACACTGCAGGGGTCACATGTTCGATCCATGTATCGCCCACCAAAATTACCCATGAAATCAAGCACCTGGAGGCAACTCCAGGTGCTTTTTTTGTAATGACTCAGTTTTGGCGCATGGCGCTTAG